>Ga0222651_1000574_pt1 | contig 22248 bp, 11 predicted proteins | sample AntAcemetagen369_FD_179855 | JGI IMG/M metagenome (GOLD analysis project Ga0222651, IMG submission 179855) | Saline water microbial communities from Ace Lake, Antarctica - #369 | ecosystem: Environmental > Aquatic > Non-marine Saline and Alkaline > Saline | place: Antarctica: Ace Lake...
ACTTATCTGAAGGCACCCCATTTACGTAAAGGTGAGCAGTTGAAGTAATGCCTTTAACGGTTCTGTTCACCTTCACTAGATAATCTCCTGGTTTATCAAAACGGTGGCTCATCACCGCATACCCCACCTTGGAATGATTATCTGTTTCAATATTCGATTTTACCCTTACCGTCTCACTGCCGTCTTCAAAATCCCAAACATCATAACCCTCTGTTTCCCATCTGGTCCGGACCTGAAAAAAAACTTTATCCCCTGCCTTGATATCCTTGGTAGGATAATAGGTTGCGTGAATGTCCGGTATCCCCTCTTCTCCGTTATTTGCTTTTTCAAATACCTTCACCACTGCGAAATCATAATCATAATTGCCCTCTCCATCTGAAACCTTTACAATTTCACTAAAAGTACCCGGTTGATCATAACCCACATTGCAGCTATCCGCTCAGAAGTATTTGATTTTCATAGGGTTCTGTTTTTTTAGCTTCAAGTTTGTGTACTACAGATTTTCGTTTTTTAAAAGGTTGATGTTTGGTTTTCAGGATATTGTAAATCTGCTTTAGATTGTCGTTAGGTATTGTGCATTTTCGTTTGGTGATGATTTTTTCGTAGGTGTTGTTTCCCGATGTGGTGATCACTTTTTGAGTATTCCCGATTCTTACGATTTCACCCCAGCAGCTTTTTATGCCATTGTGCTTTAGCTGATATCTTACGGTATTGACCAACCAGTAAGCCAATATTCCCAGATGGAGGTGCGCCATCGTGGCATCATCATTTTTGTGATAGATTGGCAGCAGGTCCAGATCTGTTTTCAGGGTGCGGAAAGCATTTTCTATTTCTCTGATGGTGTTGTAAATGTTCCAGACAACAACCTGATCACATACATCCAGATTGGTTCTTAGAAAATAAATACCGAGACTTTCATTTTTTCCCAGACGTTTATTCCCGTCTTTTTTCCAGGTGATTTCCGTTGCCAGGTTTGTTTTTGCATCACTGCTTACCGCAATGTCATAATAGTGCTGGACGGACGGGTATTTTTGTTTGGCCCTGCCTATCCGCTGGTGTACCTTGTCCGATTTTTTCACACCCCCCTTCTGTGCAGTGCGGTATGTATTTTTTGTAATTCGTCATAAGTTGTTATTCCCGTTGAAATCCCCCTAGCCCTCCGCTGCGGTGGAGGGAGTCGCAGGAAATGAGATTTAGGTCGATTATTAGATGGTTTGCATTGTCAGGCAATTACCCATCTGTGTCGGAAAGGATTAGCACCGGCAATTAGTACTCTTCTATAATCGAGCTCAGCAGGTTACCAGATAAAAATACTTCAGAATCTGTCAATCCTTCCTATTTCGGGTTCCAACTAAGGATAAAAATAGCGGCTTAAACCGTTTGTTTTGAATCAGAAACCCTGTTTCGGATAAGTTCATGAACGAATGCCAGTTTTTTTCTAACTGATGGTGAAATGACAAAAGTATAGGTGTCCGGAAGGCCCATGCTCCTATTCAAGCTGTTTAAAGCCAGAGACAATGGTATCCATTGCTTGAAGAGCTGTGAAAAATCGGAACAACGATACGCATCTTCAGAAATCAGGGTGGAAATATTTTCTGGACATCCCTTAAGTTTGGGGTTTATGGTCAACCCAAAGGCGTAAGCAGTCTCCAGGGTATCCACCATGTGCAGGTAATGCGCCCAGGACTCAGCCCAATCTTCCCACGGGTGGGAACTGGCATAAGAAGAAATGTAGTTTTTCTGCCAGTTGTCAGGAGGACCATTTCGGTAATGTAGCTCCAGCGCATCGGAGTAGTTAATCCTTTCGTCTCCAAAAACAGACCGGAATCTTTCTAGCCAATCCGATCCGGCAACCAACACCTCCCAATAATAATGTCCGATTTCATGCCTAAAATGACCCAGAAAGGTTCTGTAGACTTCGTCCATTTGTTTTTTAGCCATGGCTCGCTCTACATCGTCAGCTTCGGCAATGTTCATGGTAATAATACCGGAGGCATGCCCAGTCAATACCTTTTTCTGATTTTGACTGGCCTTAAACTCAAAGCCCAGTCCTTTTCCGGAGGATTCATTCCATGGGAAAAAGGGAAGGTTCCAACGCAACAAAGCATAGACCAGCCTGTGTTTTGCATATTCAATATTTTTATCATAGAAAGCTTACAAGACGGTCAGGTGATGTTGCCTCTAAGCAATTTGGAAACTGGGTTTTATGTTAACAACCAATCTTTTTTTTCATTTGGACCTAAATTTTTAGCAAGTTTCACAGAAAATTTGGGCTTAAGTGGTGCCATTTATTTTGCCCAAACCTTGTTGAGTAATATCGCTGAGGTTTCTACAATTTTATATCCAGCCTCGGGCTCAAGCCGCGTCCAACTGATAGGGGATCCCGAATAACCACCTCCTAGGAGCCCATAAATCGTGGGACAATAGCCATTGTATCCATCTGTCATTCCCACTACGATGGTGCTTTTACCAGGACTTCTCCTTTTGATATCTAGGCCAAATTGACTAAACAATTCACAAGGCTGCGTCACCATGGCAAGGTCTCCTATCCTAATGGCATGCACTGGTAAAACATCAAAAGGATTCTCTCCAAATATTTCTTGTAGGTGGACAGCGCCAAAAGCCATAATCATCTCCATTCCACGAATATTCTCGCCAGCATCGATTCTCTTCAAAATTTCTTTAGACCTGATCAGATTTCCAGTTTCAGGTAATCGGACTTTTACCTTCAAATCATGGTATTGATGTTCCAATACTGGGTCCGTCTGGTATTCAATATTTTTGTAAAGTCTCATCGTCTCCTTGACAACCAGATCAGTGATTTTCTTCATCTTCTCTTCATCAGATTCCGATTTTCTATCCAGCATATTGTCCATACTGATATCTCCCTGAGCCCCATTTAAAAAAAGTACAGGAAGATTTTGCTTAAATTCCTTGCGAAAGGTTTTTCTTACTTCTCCAGGAAAATCAGCTGAGAATACACCATCAGCATAAAAGATAGTGGGATGGGTAGTGTTGTGGTACATTACCGAAAGAAGATTGCCCTTTAAATCCGCGGCAAACATGGCCAAATGTTGCGGATCATCTGGGCCTTCCAGGCCTGCAAAATCCTTTCTGCTTGCATCCCCGTGCATAGAATGGTTACCATCTGCCCAAGTCAATCGGCGATTGTATCCAATTTGAACATCGCCTTCTGCCCACCCGATTTTTCCCGGCTGTGCAGCATCAACGGCTTCTTTGGCCAATTCTACCATCCAGGGCAACAAGTCTTTCATATAGGCTGTATCCAGAGGCATCAGGTAATTGGTCTTTAACAAAGATGGACCACCATGCGTATGGGTGGATGAAATCAGGATATTTCTTGGCAAAATTCCTGTCGCAACTCCCATGGCTTCGCGTAATCGAACATTAAGATCAGGCTCAATTCCCGCAAAATCACAACTCACCATAAGCAATTGAAAGTCGCCTTTTGAAAAATAGAGTCCGTTCGCCTCAAGATCATCTCTCACGGCAGAGGCCTTTCTAGGTACTCCTGCTCCCTGCACCCAACTGCCTAATTCAGGTGTGATAATTTTGGTGGCAGCACCTATTTTAAGCACTTCAGATTGTGCTTGCGTAAGTATTGGGTTATAAAAAGCCATGGTCCAAAGGGCCATTAGCATTAAGGTAATTCTAGTCATTTTAATAGTTCTTTAGATTAAATTTCATTTCTTCCAACACAATTTGGTAGTCAGGATGGTGAATAACGTTTTTCAACTCAAATGGATCCTCTTCCAAATCGTACAATTCGTCCATTTTTTCAAGGCTTTAAGGCAAAAGGATGCTATTTCTATTCACCATGTGATTTCTTAACATCTTAGTCATTTTGGCTATAATATCCTGGTTTTTGGGCTTGTCTACAATGTTTTCATTTTCATCAGGATCATTTATTAAATCAAATAACATATTGGCTTGTAGCTGACCCTCCTTATCATAAAACTCAGTGTAGGCATGCGTTTTAGTAAGAACTGTTTCTCCTCCCAGGTTCGACCTGCTGAACAATGCTTTTTTGCCTTCCGCCATCGGATCATCCAAAAGTGCAGCAAAACTTTTCCCTTGCACATGAATCGGTACGTTGATGCCAGCCAATTCACAAAGAGTAGGAAAAATATCAACTGTCTCGACCAAGGATTCCTGTATCACATTGGATAATTTCCCTGGTATTTTAAAGATAAGCGGGATGCGAGTAGAAGTATTAAAATTGGAGTGTTTACACCAAAGTTCATGTTCCCCTAATTGCCAACCATGATCCCCCCATAAAATCACTATGGTGTTTTCATCCAGACCAAGGTTTTCCAATTCATCTAAAACTCTACCTACTTGAGCATCTACATAGCTTACACTGGCATAATATCCATGAATGAGTGCCTTGCTAAGGTCCTCGGAAAATGGGCCTTCATTTGGGATATTGGAATACGCCCGGAGTTCACTGTAGTTATGAAGAGATTCTTTTGGTGCGTTTTTGGGAGGATAAAAATTATCCGGCAATTGGATCTCTTCCCTATCATAAAGGTCCCAATATCTTTTGGGCGCATTGAAAGGCAAGTGGGGCTTTTTAAAACCAACAGCCATAAAGAACGCTTCTCCGGATCCTTTAAATTCCTGCAGTTTTTCCATGGCTTTGGTGGCTATTCTGCCATCTTCATAGGCCACATCTTCTATTTCTGGATTTTCAAATGCCAACCCCCTATTTGGTAAATTTTGATTGTTCCTGGGTCGGGTATCAAATTGTCTTTCAACATTAAGGCTTTTAAAAGTGGATATGCCCTCCTTGGATTGGTAATCCCAAGCGGTGGTAGTAGTGGCAGGTCTCCATACTTCATCCCAACTTCCTTTTCCATCCTCAAAATTGTTGTAAACTTTTCCTAAAGAAACCGTCGAATAATTATTGTTTTTAAAATGCATGGGCAAGCTAACCAGGCCAGGCACATCCTTGTCTTGAGAGCAGTTCCAGCCATTGAAACGATTGGGGCTTCCGTATAAACCTGAAAGAAGAATGGCCCTACTGGGCCCACAAACTGGATAGTTGACATAGGCTTGGGTAAATAACTGTCCCATACTGGCCAGCCTGTCAATGTTTGGTGATTTAATATGGGCTTGATTGTAACAGCCCAATTCAGGCCTAAGATCATCAACCATTAAGAAAAGTATATTCGGTTGATTCAAGGGTTTATTCGTCAACTGTCCATGGGCTTCCATGAATATCCCCCCAATAAATAATATAAGGATGACCTGTCTTTTCAACATTGTTGTCTGAGGGTTTTATTATTTGAATGGGTAAATGGTATTTTTATTATTGTCAAAATATTCTTAATAAAGTTAATGGAATAAATGGATATCAGAAATCTGGCTTATCCCCTATTTTCCCCATATAAATTATCATAATCGGGCAATAATTGCAAGAGAAATAAAATAATCCCTATCATAAGGCATTCCAACGCAGGGATGTCTATTGAATACTTCAGGTTTAATAACCAAGAATGGCCATGCTTTTGTGGTTTTAAAGCACAAAGGCATAGCCACATTTTAGAGTTTCCTCGGCGAAAAGCGTGATTTCTCCTCCACTACATTAAATCCCAACTTCTCAAGCCTGCTTTAACCACTTCTCCCTTAATCACTTAAATTTGATTGGGAATAGCAAAAGGCTCCCGATAAACCCTGGAAAGCAAGTTGTCTGCTTCAGAGTCGTTGGCAAATTTTTCATAATCTCCCATAAACTTCAGTTCTCGTTTGACGCGGTAGGAAATATTGGCCAATAAAGGTAAGGCTGAAGAATAAAAGCCTTCTCGCATATCACATTGAAGCATCTTATGGTCTCCGGAACGGATGGTCTCAATAAAATTGGAAAAGAGCGTTGCTTTTTGTTCCGCACTGCCTTCCTTTGAACTTGCAAAAGGTTTCGTGTCACGGTGATGGAAAGCCCTCCAGGAATTCCCGCTGATTTCCAACCATCCATCTTCCCCATAAAACAAGTTGCCGACTTCCTTGCCATCACTTCCTTCATGGTTGGTATACCTTCCACGGGCTTCATATTCAAGCAAGGTACCATCGGCATATTTGAATAATCCAGATTGAATATTCGGGGTTTCCTGACCTGACTTGTCATGCCCATAGGTATTTACATCCCCATAAACCTTGGTGGCTGGGGTACAGTTTTCAGGCAAGCAATCATCCTGTTTGAAACCATATATTCCTCCCATAGAATAGATGGTTTCGGGGTGTTCATTTTTCTGAAGTCCCCAACGGGCAATATCCAATTGATGGGTTCCAGTATTTCCCGAGTCACCATTGCCCGTGTCCCAATACCAATGCCAGTTATAATGACTTCGTTTCTCATTATAGGGACGGTAGCCTGCTGGACCTAGCCATTGATTGTAGTGGAAGCCTGCAGGTGGATTGCCATTTTCCGCTGTGCCATAAGAATTACGGAATTTATAAGTAAGGGCCCTTGCCATGTAAAGCTTACCAATTCCGCCCTCATGCAAAAACTGCATGGCTTCCCTGATGTTATTGAGGGAACGGTTAGTTAATCCAACCTGCACCGTCAATCCACTTTTCTGTGCTGCCTGAATCATTTTCCTTCCCTCCCATATGTTATGCGAAGCGGGTTTTTCTACATAAACGTGCTTACCTGCCTGGCATGCCCAAATCGAAGCCAGCGCATGCCAATGATTTGGTGTTGCAATGGACACAGCATCTATTTCATTGTTATCCAGCACTTTTCTTAAATCCCATTCCAATTCCGGTTTCACACCGGTTTTGTCACTTACTATTTTTGCTTTGGAATCAAAAAGGTTTTCATCTGTATCACAAAGAACCTTCAAAACCACATTGTGACTGTCCTTTATACTGCAATAATTATTAATGTGTACGGTACCTTGATTTCTGATGCCAATTTGAGCAAGGTTTATACGTTCATTTGAACCTATTATAGCACCATAACTTTTGGCACTAAATGCCATTGCACCAATTGTGATTCCTGCTGAACCTAAAGCTGTTTTTTTTATAAATTCTCTGCGTTTTGTCATGTTGAATTAATATAAGAATTGAGTTGACAGAATATTAACCATTAATTTTAATTAATTAAAATAAAAACTGTTTTTTTTAGATTTATTTTAGTTCATTTTTATGATTTTTCAATCAAAGAATGAGATGCAATTAGACAGGGATTCATGGGAGTGCAGCTCTTTACTTCGATCCAAAGTGGAGATTTCGCATCTGTTCCTAAGGGGAATTTTGAGAAGGCGTTTAATCCGAAATAGGCAATAGCCTTCTATTAAGTGATGGAATCACTTCCTGAGAAATGTCAGGACAGGCTACTAAGAACGCTATTACATAATCTGGGTTTATCCAATTGATGGAGTAAATTTTCCAGCAAATTATTTGAGCTTTTCATTTGTTATCAATTTTGATTTGCTAGCAAAAAATAAAATATGTTTTGTGTAAGTAAGTAAAACTTTCGATTGATAACTTTTTTTTATACTTTTAGTGTCTTCTGTGAAATATCATATAATCAAAAGAATATACCATTAGAAGTAAGGAAATAACCCATAATTTTAAATTAAAATGCATAAAATATTATTAAATCTAACTCCTGTCCTTTTACGAAAAGGACTTTTTGGTATGATGGTCCTCTGCCTCTCTTTGCTTACCCTAAGTTGTAATAATGAGGTCCAGGAAGAACCGTTTTCTCTTGATGAGAAATATTACTCGGAAAATACCCAGCTTTATTTACCCAATGATTTGGAAGCAACGCTATGGGCTGAATCCCCTCAATTTTTCAATCCTACCAACATGGATGTGGATGCAAAAGGGAGAATTTGGGTTACTGAAGCACTTAATTACCGATTGTTCAACAATGATCCTGAAAAATTCAAACATCACGAAGAAGGAGACAGAGTGATGATACTGGAGGATAAAGACGGTGATGGAGTGGCAGAAACTTCCAAGGTTTTTGTACAGGACAAGGATTTGACTGCGCCTCTTGGTATTTCAGTGATTGGAAACAAGGTGATCGTTTCAAGTGGACCTTCTGTCATCATTTATACGGACGAGAACGGAGATGATAAGCCTGATAATAAGGAAGTGTTTTTAACAGGTTTTGGTGGATTTGACCATGACCATGGATTGCACGCTATGATAGCAGGACCAGATGGGAAATATTACTTTAATGCAGGCAATGCAGGGCCACATATAGTAACCGATAAAAGTGGCTGGACTTTGCGTGCTGGAAGTCTTTACAATGGTGGATCTCCCCATATGGTAAAGAATGAACCCGCGATGATCAGTGACGATGGAAAAATGTGGGTAGGTGGTATTGCCTTGCGGATCAATCCGGATGGTACCGGCCTAAAAGTATTGGGCCATAACTTTAGAAATTCTTACGAATTGGCCTTGGACTCTTATGGAAATATGTGGCAAAATGACAATGATGACGATGGCAATAAAGGAGTCAGGGTTTCTTGGTTAATGGAAGGCGGAAATATGGGTTATTTCAATACTGATGGATCCAGAAAATGGCAAGCGGATCGTCGTCCTGGCCAGACTATTGCAATGGCCCATTGGCACCAAGAGGATCCCGGAGTAATCCCTTTTGGGGACAATACAGGTTCAGGTTCCCCCACCGGTATTACTTTTTATGAAAGTGATTTAATGGGGGAAAAATACCAAGGAACACTACTGGCAAGTGAAGCAGGTAGAAATGTAATATTGGCCTACAAACCAGAACCCACAGGTGCTGGCTTTGTTATGAAACGCCATAACTTAATCACTTCTCTAAAGGAAGAGGACGTAGAAGATGCCAAAAGCCGGGCCACGGACGCTGACAAATCCAAATGGTTTCGTCCTAGTGATGTGCTAGTAGGAACAGATGGTGCCATCTATGTTGCAGATTGGTACGATGGTATGGTGGGAGGCCATCGAATGATCGATAGCACCGGATATGGAAGAATTTACCGAATTACCCCTAAGGGAAAGAATTTACCTCAACCTAAAATCGACCTATCCACTACCCAAGGGCAGATAGCAGCTTTAATAAACCCAGCCGTCAACGTGCGGAATGCTGGGTTTGCTTTACTGGCAGCACAAGGTGCTCAGGCCGTTGAAGAAGTGAAAGAAGTTTTAAAGGATGAAAACCCCTACCACCAAGCCAGGGCCATTTGGTTGCTATCCAATATGGGGACTGAAGGTATTCAAGCCGTTGAAAAACAATTAGAAGCCGACAATCCCGATCTACGATTAACGGCTTTCAGGGCCTTGAGGCAGGTTAAACCGGATATCTTACCCTATGCCAGTAAATTGAGCACGGATCCATCTGCAGCAGTGCGGCGAGAGGTAGCTGTAGCCATGCGGGACCTACCTTTGAATGATGTAAAAGAAATTTTAATTGAATTGGCTTCCCAACACAAAGGGGAAGACCGTTATTATGTGGAAGCGCTTGGTTTGGCTATGGATGGAAAAGAAGAAGAAATCTATCCTGCCCTTCGTCAGGAATTGGGAGCAGCACCCCTTGACTGGGATCCAGGCTTTGAAGACCTTGCTTGGCGATTGCATCCGCGCCAGGCCATCAACAGTTTGAAAGATAGGGCTGTGTCCCAACAATTAACAGATGCCCAGCGCAAAAAAGCTGTAACTGCCCTTGGATTTATCAATGATCAGAAGGCAGTGAATGCCATGCAGGAAATTGCGGCCAGCGAAATAACAGGGGTTAAAGAACAAGCTTTGTGGTGGTTGAGATACAGAAGAAACAATGATTGGAATGAATTTGCAATGGATATTCCTGAGTTGAAAGCCAATCTCAGTCCGGAAATCCAGAAGGATATGTTGGCATTCAAAGCCACATTGGAAAACAAGAACAGCTCCGGGGAAGAAAAAAACAAAGCGGCCACAGCCATGGCCAAAGACAAAACCGGAGGACTGATGTTACTTGGCATGGCAGAAAAAGAAGCACTTTCGGCAAAATTAATAGCCGAAATAAACGGTATGATCTTCCAAAATCCGGAACAAGCCATCCGTGTGCTGGCCGGAGATTATTTCAGTAATCCTTCACAAGCATCCGCTTTATCACTTTCCAATATTACAGCTTTGGAAGGAGACGCTACAAAAGGAAAACTGGTTTTTCAAGGAAAATGCGCTACCTGTCATAGAGTGGGCGATGAGGGCCGAAACGTTGGGCCGAACTTGGGCATGATCGGTGCGAAGCTTGATCAAAATGGCTTGTTGGATGCCATCACCAATCCTAGTGCTGGTTTGGCTTTTGGTTATGAAATGTGGCTGATCACCTTAAAAGATGGAACAGTAGCCTCTGGTTTTCTACAGGCAGATGGACCAATTGTAGTATTGGAAGGTTTGCAAAATGAAGTTTATAATATACAAGCCAGTGATATTGCTTCTCGGAAAAGGTTTGCAACCAGCATAATGCCCAAACCTTCGGATTTAGAAATGAATGAAGCCGATATTTCAAACCTTACCGCTTATTTGGTTGGGTTGAATTCGGAAATCAATTAATTTTAATAATCCATTAGCGTTAATATTCTAATAATAAATAAATCGCCAATCTTTCCTTAAGTCAAATGACCTAGGAAGAGTTGGCGATTTTTATTTGTTTGTCCCGAAATATGCAATAACCACTCTATTAGGTGACAGATTTCCTTCCAGAGAAAGGTTAGTTCGCTCTGCTTCGAATACTATTGCAAAATGAATCAATCAATTAAACAAAAAGAACCAAAAAGGCATAAGAAAGGCTTTTGAATTAAACACAATTGAGCAATCATATTTACTAATTTTTAATAAACTAACAGGAATTATTTTAGAAGGAAGAAAAGCTATCAATGGCAATTTTACAGCCGAAGTTAGCTACCTTTTGTCACTATTGACATCATGGAATTGATGATAATGTTATTTAACGAAACTCAAATTATTTTGCATATTTCAATAAAACAGCAATCAATTACCTGATCTGATATATTCTCCTCTGATTAGAAAAACCATCATTCTAAAACTATCCTTGCTGCTTATTCCTATTTACCAGAGTAAACCAATAAATCAATGTAAAAACAAAAACCATGGAGCTTATAAAAATCCCCCAAGAATAGAAATAATTTTCAAACAGGACTTTTAAAGTAGCAAAAACGATGACTCCAATGCCAGATAGTCCTAATATATATAATATACCCTTCATAATTTAATTTTTAAATTCTTTTATTGCACATCCCAAACCAGCACCAACCACACAGAAAGGACTTAACACCCAACAGCCAAAAGTTCCTACAGGGTCATCTTCCCAATCGTCAAATAGTTTATCTATAGCACTATCCATGCAGCTCCCCCATCCTCTTAAACTTGCTCTACCTGAAATCTGTCCTGCTTCCTCTCTTGAATTGTAGAGAAATAGACTACCACTATTCAAAGATTTAAACGAAATTGATGGTTTACTTTTATCCGTAGCTCTATGTTCATTAAAATTAGCAATGATGAAATCGGACTCTTTCCCTGAGTCTAAAACCTGTACAAACACATTCTCAGTCCGATCATTAAAAGTAAATGAAACAGCTGATCTACCATTTTCATATTCAAATAAACCAACGTCTCCTAAATTATCCAACACCCTCAATGAATTACTTGATATTTTATTATCGATAGTTTTTTGATTTAAAGAATTTAAAGCATTAACAATTAAAAGATCGTTGGTAGATAAATTTTTAAAAATTTTCACAGGATTTGATATTTCACTTGGATCTTGATAAGTAGAATCTATTGAATCATCAATATAATCACCACAAGAACAGAAAGACATCATAATTACCCTGTGCATCTGTTTGAAGTTTTCACCCTTTTTTCCTGATTTCTTCCTGACAAGATTCAGAAAATGACTTTCCATACCCTTATAACCACTCCAGAAGTCAGTTTTTACATTAGCATCTTTGTCAACATGATCCAACATGAATGTCCCTAAATTGACTTTTGATGCAGTTTCAACAACTCTTCCATACCACCTGGACACACCCTTTCCTATTTTTTCTATCCCAACCACCATAATTTTCCTTTTCCCCTCATTCCTGCCCAGGGCTTTGTCATCCTTGCCTCCAACGTAACTTTCGTCCACCTCAACTTGCCCTACTAAAGGGAAATTCTGGCTACTTCCCATAGCTTTCATCGCTTTTTGCTTGAAAAGCCAACATGTTTTTTGCCTGAGCTCGAGTTTTCTGCTCAATTCGGTACTGCTAATACCGCTTCTGTTGGTAGATACATAGTAAATGCCTAAAATCCTGCGGATTTTAGGCATTTACTATTATATTTAACAGAAACTGGCCTATTCTAAATCTTCAATTTATTTTTAATTAGCTATTAATTATCACCTTAATTCAGGACAAAAGCAGGCTATTTAAAGTTTAAATCGCTCCTATATTTTCATCCCCTTAGGAAATAAAAAACCTAAAATCCCCCTAGTAGCCCGGATTCTGTTCAATTAAAGAATTTTGATCGATGACAATCTGTGGAATGGGGGCTAAATAATTCCATTCATTGAATTGAGCGGGCTGAAAGAACTCAACCGTATACGATTTCTCACCAGTGTCAGGGTTTCTGTGGACATTCATCCTCATCCTGTCTTCACTCAAAACCTCCGTTGCAGTTTTCCAACGACGGACATCAAAAAACCTAAATTCCTCAAAAACCAATTCAATTCTTCTTTCCCGCATTAATTTGTCCCATAACTCATCGCCACTTTCTGTGATCAAGGGCATTTCAACGCCTGGTCGTGACCTTACCCTATTGAGGTATTCTCGGGCAATTGCTTCATCACCCAGCATAAACATCGCTTCGGCATAGTTTAATAATGTTTCACCATACCTGAACCAAATCCATGTAGGAGAACTGCTTCCTGCCTCATTGCTTGTGCACCCACATTGGGATTCATCCACAAATTTCCTGATATAATAACTGGTTTCACTGGCATTCCACGCTGATTCAAAACCATCTGGTGAATCCTGACCTCCAGGTGTGTAGGTTTCTATGGTCCGTTCTTTGAAAGGTGCCCCATCGTATAAAATCGTATAATAAAACCGGGAATCGCGGTTTATATAAGGATCCTGAGGGTCATATCCTGAACCATCCTCCTCAATACTTATCCCATTTTCCATTTCAAAATCATCGACCAGATTCTGCAAGGGGTGAGAATGTCCGAAACCCAACCAACCATTAGGATATAGCAATCTTTCCACTCTTGCTTCAATGTCCACATTGATGTTTTGGGGTCTTCCCCAAATGATTTCCTCGGTATTGTATCCCCCTTCAATTGTAAAAAGTGCTTTGTAATCAGCATGCAACGAATACATGCCCATATCAATAATGGCCTTGGAGGCATCAGCTGCTGCCTGCCATTTTTGTTGGTTATTTCCGGGGTTGTTCAATGGGCTAGCAGCATACAACAAGGCTCTCGCCTTAATGGCCATGGCAGCACCTTTGGTGACCCTGCCATCATTGGAAGCATCGTAGTCCTGAGGTAAATCAGGAATAGCTTGATCTAATTCAGCCACAATAAAATCCATTATTTCATCATAGGTATTCCTTTCTACCCTAAATTCATCTCCCAAATTGAACGGGCTGGTAATCAAGGGAACCCCGCCGTAATGGCTAATGAATTTAAAATAAGCGTATGCCCTCACAGCCTTCATCTCAGCAGATAATTCGGATTTTAGGTCTTCATTAACGGAAGATTCTTGGATTTTATCCAGGAAAATATTGGCCTGATTAATGGGTTTCCAATAAGTCCATGCATTTGGTCCGGTCCATACATCCATTGGGCCTAAATAGGATGAAGATGCGTTGCCATTTATAATAATTTGGATATTGGAGGCAGAATTTCTAGAATTGGCTTCATCGGTCATGTTCGCATAAGGCATAAACCGCCAACCATTCACGTTTTGAAAACCAAAAGGTATGTCTTTATAAGCTGCATTGGCGAATGCCTGGACCAAGGCGGCATCGTCCCAAACAGCCGCATCAGAATAGCTGTCTATAGGGGTTTTTTCCAGAACTTCTGAACAAGCACTGAGAATAACCACAGAAATAAGACTTAACAAATATATTTTCCTTCTTAATCTATTGTAGGTGCTGGATAGGATAGTATTTTTCATGACTTTTCTATTTAAGAATACATAGGAGATTTAAAAAGTAACATTCAGACCAATATTGAAAACCCTTGTTTGTGGGTAAAAATTTCCCGTGGAGTAACTGAACCCTGCATGAGAACTGGCTTCAGGGGTACCTTCAGGATCAAACCATTTAATATCCGACAGGGTAAACAGGTTACTTCCATTCACAAACAACATAAGGCTACTCAATTTGAATTTGCTAAGAAATTTATCAGGCACTGTATAATCAACCTGTAAAGTTTTCAGCCGAAGAAAGGAAGCATTCTGAAGCCAAAATGTACTTGGCATACCACTGACTTCACCTTCACCAGCTCCGTCTTCTTGAGGAAGAATGGGATATTTGGAATCCATACTTCCCGGCGTATATCTATTTAGCAATAATTCCCTCAAGCTATTTTGGGTAGTTCTGGCATGTTTGTGAAAATAAGTCCAAGCCCTAGCTTGCCCAGCAAAATTGGCGAATAAGGAAAACCTTTTATAGGCAAGTGTTGCATTGAACCCGAAAGTGATTTCCGGAATCACTCCTCTGTTTTGCCTTACTCTATCCGCAGCGTTAATGGTACCATCTTCATTGACATCCCGGTATTGCAAATCGCCCACCTGAGTATTGGCCATGATGGGATTGGAATCTACTTCTTCCTGGGTTCTGAATATTCCAATGGACTCATAAAGCAATTGGGTGCCTATCATCGTGCCTTCCGCTTTCTGATAATCTGGCATATCTTGTGGTTCACTGATATCAACAATGGTATTTTTGGCATAGCCCATATTACCTGACAAAGTATAGGAAAAGCCAGAGGCAGGGGAAACATTATTGCTATGCGTAATTATCACTTCAAATCCTTGATTTTCTATGATTCCAATGTTTTCGTCAGGTAGCACTAGTCCGGTATAAATGGGCACCTCTGTACTTCTAGCCGTTAAGATATTTGACCTTCTTTGTTTGAAGAAATCCACGCTTAGATCTAAGCCTCCACGCCAAAAGGTGGCATCAAGCCCTACGTTAGCATTCTCTGATACTTCCCAAGTAATGGCATCATTGGGCGCCACGCCAGGCCTTAAAATGGCCTGCGTTCCGCCTCCAAAATGAGTGCCTATTGGATTGAGGTTATACATGGACATAAACTGGAATGGATTGATCTGATCATTTCCCATTTGCCCATAAGACACCCTTAATTTTAGATTATCAATATTCGGTGAACTGTTAAGAAATGCCTCTTCAGAAATCCTCCATCCTGCTGAAAAACCTGGAAAAAATCCCCATCTTCCACTTTGTGGAAAAGCGTACGAACCATCATATCTCAGGTTGGTTTCAAAAAGGTATTTTTCTTTATAGTTATAATTGATTCTTCCGAAAACATTTTGTCGACCCCACTGTCTTCTTGTCCCATCAGCTACCATATTTTCTCCGCTTCCCGCAAATAATTCCTCTATGGAAGAGGATATAAATCCCCGTCGATAAGCAGTCATGGTTCTGAATTCTCCTTCAGCCTGTTCAAAGGCTGCAAAACTTTCCACAAGGTGGTCCCCAAATGCTTTTGAATATTTGATTTTAAAATGCATCAAATAATCCTTTTGTTTGTTGAACATTTCCCGTAAGTCAGGCTGACTAACCTGCCCCCCTTGTTTCTCCAAAAATTCGTTGTTTTCGGCATCATAATTATAGACCAGCCAAGTGTCTCTCCATCGTTTGCCTTCTGTATACTCCTGCCTATAAGAAACGTAGCCATCTAAACTCAAACCTTCAATTTGAGGGATATTAATATTAAAGGAAGGTTTTACGAATGTCCTGTAAATTTGGTCTGAAAAGTACCCTCCTTCTCCTGCTAGATTGATGGCGGGATTTTCTCCTGCATCTCCAGGAAGAGAGGCAGGTAAACCATTGGGGTAAAATGCGGGAATCAAAGGGCTACCCTGGGTGCCGAATCCTCCCAATACTGGTCTTTTTCTATTGTCCATCTCTCCATTTAAATCCAGACCAAAACGGAAATTATCAGTAATATCAACATCGACATTGGTCCGCAACGTAAAGGCATTGCTTTCATGCGATCCATTCTTAACAATGCTGTTTTCATCAATATAAGAACCTGACATGGAGTACCTTGCCTTTTCTGTACCTCCACGGACATTAAGATTATGCATACTTTGAGGGGTATAATTCTTAAAAATGGTACCCACCCAATCGGTATTGGGATAGTTTAATGGATCCGTACCATCCTTCATGGTCTGTATTTCCTGATCGGAATACAATGCTGGCAAATTTTGTATCGTGGTCCTATATTGATTCACATAATCTGCAAATTCCCATGAATTGGCCATTTCAGGAAGCCTTGTAGGTTGGGTGATCCCCTGATTAAACGTATAACTAAAAACCGGTTTTCCGACGGATCCTCGCTTTGTAGTGATCAAAATAACACCGTTTGCTGCCCTTGCTCCATAAATTGATGCTGAGGCATCCTTCAAAATTGAAACCTGCTCAATGTCATTCTGATTTATTCTTTGCCAAGCACCCGTTTCATCAGGCACACCATCGATCACTATCAAAGGACTGGCATTGCCGGTAGTACTACGGCCTCTTATGAAGATTTGGGCATTGTTTTGTCCGGGTTCGCCTGAACGGTTTAGCGTGGTTAGTCCAGGTAACAATCCAGCTAATGAATTGGAGAGACTGGTTACAGGGGCCTTTTTGAGCATTTTTTCATCCGTACTGGCAATAGCACCAGTTAAAGTTGCTTTTCTTTGCTCTCCATACCCTACGACTACCACTTCCTCCAAATCAGCTGTGTCCCCATCAAGGGAAACGTTGATTTTGCTTTGGTTGCCAATGGTAATTTCCTTGGTTTCCATCCCTACAAATGAAAATACCAATGTCACTGCATTTTCACTTACCGTAAATGAATAGTTTCCATCTACATCTGTAACAGTACCATTAGTGGTTCCTTTTTGCAGTATCGTCACTCCAGGCATAGTAATTCCTTCGCCATTGGTGACATTTCCTGAAATTCCCCTGGAACTTTGGGCTCTCAATCCTACTGTAATTACTATGCTCATTACAAACAGTAAGAGGATCATCTTTTTGGTAATTGTGTTTTCCATAACTTAATAAGATAAAGATTAATGAAAATTTGAGTATTTCAAGTAGAACTTAACTATAATTATTTACAACTAAGTGGATTTGAAAGAGCTTAACTAAATAAAATAGCGATAACGTTCTCGGTAATACAGCCAATATGTTGTATAAATTATATTTATACGTTCCAATAGCAATTATTTTGTATAATAACCGCTATTATATGTCTTTTTTATGAATTCAAAAGTTGCTTGTGCTAACTATAAAAAATTGTTAGCGCTACATTCTTGGCATGTAACAGCAAATAGGTATGAATCCTTTGCTCCAGAAACGATAACCTTTGAAGGTCAGAAATAATATAATATCCTAGTTTAGAGCAGCACTTATTGATAGGGTAATTCATTTTTATGGACACAAAATATTACCATCATTTGAGTCATGTTATCCTTTTTACCTGTATTCAATTGTTCCTGCCCTATCAGGCTTGTTAAGGAAAAAAGATCGATAGTCAACGGTGTAGGCCCGTGGTAAAAAATATTAAACCCGAAATAGGCAATAGACCTTGTATTAAGTGATGGAATCACTTCCTATGAATTTGGGACTGGCACTACAGACCCTATTGCTAAACCCGGGTTAAAGACAAAGGGTTTGGAGGTATTGTTGCCCGTATTCAGCAACAACACCTTCAAAATAGCGACCTCAGTTGGCTACCCATCATTAATTAGCAATGTCCTTGCATATGGATTATATAACCTATGCACATCTCTTAGTGACCGGCTCTTAAGCAGGTAAAAACTATGTTCTATTTCAGTTTCAATAGCCATTATTTTGAATCAAACTCGTATTGTTGTCAATTTCTCTTTGAGGAATTGGAAACAATACATTGAAAGATTTGAAAACACCTGTACCGCTATCATAACCAATTAGCTCACCATTTAAGGAAGTATTTGTCCTTAACATATCGAAATACCTTTTCCCCTCATAAGCCAGTTCCCAAGAGCGTTCCTTGAGTATTGCGCCTCTAAAATATGCCTTTGTAGGCTGGTATTCTGCTGAATTCTCCAAATTTGGAAGCGAAGCTCTACTTCGCACCCTGTTAATGGCCTCCAATGCTTTTGTATTAGGTCCATTTAATTCATTTTCAGCTTCAGCCAAAATCAAAAGGGTTTCGGCAAACCTCATTTTAGGATAATTCATACTAGATCCACCTACCAAATCTACTGTCGGGTCAAAATATTTAAAAATGTGAGGTTCAAATTCAACCGATCCAGATCCATCCGCGGCAGGATAACTGGTATAAAAATTAACAGTTTTACGGTAATCATCATCGCTGTAAGAATTGTAAAAATCCATATTAGGTAAAATGGCCCCATACTCTTCTGTATTTGCTTGAATACCACGGTACCTAGGCAAAAACCAAGCATGAAAGTTGCTGGAATTGATGGTCCTTTCAAATTGAATAGAAAATACATGCTCTTTTCCATTTTTATTTTCCACTTTAAAAGCATCAGCATAATCTTCAAAAAGTTGATAAGTTCCGGAATTGACCACTTCTTCTGCCTTATTGGCGGCATCCTCCCACCGCTCCATCGTAAGGTAAACTTTGGCCAATAGCGTAGATGCAGCTCCTTTTGTAGCCCTACCTGTTTCCGCCTCTATGGAATTGCCTAAAGGCAGATGATTTTCTGCATTTTGAAGGTCTTTTACAATTTGTTCATAGATGAGGTTCTTACCCGCTCTGACAACATTTACATTGGTTACATTCAAGGTTGGATCAACGGTAAGTGGCACATCTCCAAAAAGCCGTACCAAATCAAAATAGAAATACGCCCTTAAAAAATAAGCTTCACTCAAAATTCTATTTTTAGCATTTTCGCTCATGTCGATATCCGGGACGTAATAAAGCACTGAATTGGCTGCGTTAATTCCCTGATAGGAATATTGCCACCAAAGCCTGAGGTGCCTGATGGCTGGATCATAAATATAGGCATCCAATCTATCCTGATCAATCACAGAAACCCCTATACCGGAATCGGCCTGGTCGGAAGGCATTTCCAAAGTGAAAAACACACTCTCTCCATAAGCAACCCCCTGGTAAAACCTAGGTAAAATGGCGTATACTGCATTGATGGCACTGACAGCATCTTCTGCATTTCTATAATAAGCATTGGGACTAATAAAGGTTTCTGGTTCTTCTTCCAGAAACTGATGGCAACCAACTACTACCTGCGATAAGATCAAAATTAATGTGATGGTTATCAAATTATAATTTTTCATGATTTTGAATTTAATACCAGAATTAGATTAAAGAACAACACTTAAACCCAAAGTAAAAGTACGTGGTGTAGGATAACTACTGAATTCAATTCCTTGCCCGAAATTACCCCCATAGGTACTTACTTCAGGATCATAACCGCCATAGTTACTGATCAAAAAGAAATTCTGTGCACTTGCGAAGACTTTGATGTTATTGACCCAATTAATTTCGTTAGTATTGAAATTGTACCCCAAGGAAATATTTCTTCCTCGTATAAACGACCCATCTTCAACATGTCTGGTTGAAAGTCTTAGATCACTGTTTTTTCTAACACGTGCAATGGTGTTAGTGGGGTTATCAGGTGTCCACCGGTCCAATATTGTAGCAAAACTATTGGCCTGTGTTTGCCTGTCCTCCAGCACAATTGGATTTAAATTCATGACATCATTTCCCTGAACCCCCTGCAATTCGATGATCAGATCGAAGTTTTTGTAAGTAAAGGAATTGATAAATCCAAAATTAAACTTTGGCGTAGTATTGCCAATTATTGATTGATCCTGAGAATCAATGACCCCATCGTTATTTAGGTCTTTGTACTTAATATCCCCTGGTCTGGCATTGGGTTGTGCAGCATGGTCCGAGACTTCCTGTTCATTTTGGAAAATCCCCAATCTTTTCCAGCCCCATAAGGAACCAATTGGCTGGCCTACCCTTAAAATATTGGTTTGTGTAACAAACCCCGGACCCGGAAAAATATCATCACCTTCGGCTCCCAATTCTAAAACCTTGTTGTCATTAAAAGAAATATTGGCATCTGTAATCCATTGAAAGTCCCTGTCGATATTAACTGAATTGACCATGAATTCGATCCCCCTGTTTTCTACCCTACCAATATTCCTAAATATGGATTCATATCCAGTTGTATAAGGCAGAGGCGCATTCAAAAGCAAATCATTGGTTTGCTTGTAATAAACATCCAATGTCAATGACAACTTGCTATTAAAAAAACCAACATCTAATCCTATATTTCCCTGTGAGGTTTTTTCCCACTTGAGGGCGGGGTTGGGTATCCTTCCGGGACCCAATCCAATGGAACGTTGTCCACCGATAATATAGGTATAAGTGGACAAACTTGAAATCGAATTGAACACTCCAATTTCTTGGTTTCCAGTAATACCATAACTAGTTCTCAGTTTAAAATCAGAGATAACTTCCTGACTATCCATAAAGGCCTCATCTGAAATTCGCCAGGCGAATGCCCCTGAAGGAAAAAAGCCATATTTATTGCTTTCTCCAAATTTCGAAGACCCATCCATTCTGGCAGAAACAGTGAAGAGGTATTTCTTGTCTAGAATATAATTGATCCTTCCCAAATAGGAATTTAAAGCCCAATCAAAGGTATTGGAAGAAGGTGGTTGAGGTGTATCGCCAATTCCAAGGTTATTAAATTTAAAGAAATCGTCATTTAAACCCCTCGTGGAAGCAACAAAATCTTCATGTCTGAATTGTTGCCAGGTAATTCCTAGTAAAGCATTAATATCATGCCGGCCATTAAGGAGTTTCTTGTAGCTGATGGTGTTCTCATTTTGCCAGGAAACCTCTCTAGTGTTGGATCTTAAGGCCAATCCTCTGGTATTTCGGGTTCGTCTTAGCGTTCTGGGACTGTAATAATTTCTTGATTCATAATTAATATCTGCTCCGCCACTTATTCTTAGTTTAAGATCCTTTATTAATTCGTACTCTATAAAAAGATTCCCCAAGGTTCTGGTAATGGTATAATAATCCTCAATTTCATTTAAAATGGCCACCGGATTATCTGTCCCTTCACCTCCGGGGTGATCTGCACTGTTGGAATAGGTGCCATCTTCATATTTTACAGGTAAAAATGGAAACATTTCCAGCATGGCTCTACTGGCATTCAATCCACCATTGTCAGTATCTATTCTTCTATCTTTGGAATGATTGATCGTCAAGCTGGTACCCACAACTAATTTATCCGAAAGTTTATTGTCAAGATTAATTCTGATATTTCCTCTTTCCAATTTAGAATTAAGCATTATGCCCTCTTCGTTCAAATATCCGGCTGAAATCCCATACCTACTTTGGTCGCTGCCTCCATATATACCTATTTGGTGGTTTTGACGAAAAGCTGTCCTTGTGGCTTCCTCCTGCCAATCGGTGTCAAATTCAGGATTCTGGATTTGTTCCTGAGAAAATTGAGGCGTTAAACCAGAGTACGAATAAGCTTCATTTTCCATTTGCATGTACTGAGAGGCATTCAGCATTGGGATTTTTCTTGCCATTTTTGAAAAGCCAAATTGACTGTCATAGGTAATTTGAGGTTTACCTTCCTTTCCTCTTTTGGTGCTAATTATGACTACACCATTAGCGCCCCTGGAACCATATATAGAGGTAGCAGAAGCATCCTTTAATACCTCAATTGAGGCAATATCATTGGGATTGATAAATTGCAAACCTCCAACACCTATAATACCATCTACAACATATAGAGGCTCATTGGTCGCACTTATGGAATTACTTCCCCTGATCCTTATGGAAAAATTTCCTCCCGGAGCTGCAGAATTGTTCATTACCTGAACACCGGAAACCCTTCCCTGAAGGGCATCTGCCGCATTGGTCAGGGGCCTACTGTGTATCAATTCGGAATCTACTGATCCAACAGATCCCGTTAAATCGGATTTTTTTACTGTTCCATGACCAATGACCAC
>Ga0222651_1000576_pt1 | contig 22180 bp, 18 predicted proteins | sample AntAcemetagen369_FD_179855 | JGI IMG/M metagenome (GOLD analysis project Ga0222651, IMG submission 179855) | Saline water microbial communities from Ace Lake, Antarctica - #369 | ecosystem: Environmental > Aquatic > Non-marine Saline and Alkaline > Saline | place: Antarctica: Ace Lake...
TCCTCCGGCCGCCTCGTACTTTTGCTGTTCTACGTTGGCCATGCGGAAGGTGGTAGTCATGCTTTGGGCGGCTTCCTTCTCACCAGCACGCTCATAGGGGATATCTGCCCAATGACAATAATCCGCGTCACCGGATGCGTCTATAATTCTTTTAGCTGTAATGGAGAAAAATCCAATGCCTTTATGGAAAAAAATGCAGGTTGATGTTTCCCCTGCGCTTTCTACACCTACTAGCGTGGAATGATAGAAAATTTGAACCCCATTCTTCTGTAAAAGATGGTCCCAGACTTGTTTGAGCTTTTCAGGATTGTAATTAACACCGGTCCCTGCCCCATAGGTGTTAGGCCTTAGAAAAATATCACCGGAATTGTTTAGGGTGTTTACAATCTTATCGGGAATGCCCCCTACTATTTTTTTTGGTGATTCCGAGGGAGTGAAAAAACCATAAAAGGTATCCAGCATTTGGGTCGAGGTGCCACCCGGAAAACCGTATCGTTCCACTAAGGTGACTTTGTACTTCCCTTCAGATGCGGCAATTGCAGCGGTGGAACCCGCGCTGCCACTCCCAATAACAAGGATGTCTGTGTGAAACGATTTAGAAATTATGGGAGAAAAGTTCATGTTGCCTGATAGTTAAGTTCCAAAAAGCGAATAAGTGCATAAAGCATGGGATATAGGCGTAGCGCCATTAAATTCCGCTCGATTTATTCCCTATATTTTGATATAATTTAGCCATCAAATGGGCGTGTTCGTCATAAGCAGATTCGAAAAGATCCACGGCGCGTTTCTCACCTACAATTTTACCACTGCTCAATACTTTAGGTGATTTTCCATTCTCATGTAATATTTTGGCGACCTCCGCTTTTATACAATTTATAAGCAAAACCCCGCCTAAGGTAGAACCAGGTGCGACAGGAGAATCCAAGCCATCCAAATATAGCATGGCATCGCCTAGAGGTGCTCCTGTATCCAATACAATATCTGCGAAATCCGTTAATTTTTTGCCATCCTCTTTTTTTGAGGTACTACCTTCCAGATGGAGCTTACTTACCAAAGCAACCACCTTTATATTTCTTTTTTGAAATTCTTCTGCCATTTCAATAGGAACCACATTGCAGCCACTGGAGGAAATAACCAGTGCCGTATCTTCTGGACTGGTATCAAAATTCCGTAGTATCCGTGCGGCTAATCCGGATACATTTTCAAGAAACATGGCTTGACGCTGTCCGTTGGCGCCGACCACCAAATTATGAAAGGATAATGAAAGTTCTACTATGGGGTTGAAGCCGGGAAAGGATCCGTATCTTGGCCACATTTCTTCCACCATCATTCGGCTATGACCAGATCCAAAAAGGTGTACCATTCGTCCGTCTAAAATGGATTGGGCAAAAATTTGGGCAACTTCTTGAATCTTAGATTCCTGTTCCGCTATAACGGAAATAATTTCTTTACCCTTAGCTAGATATTCTTTTGTTACGCTCATTTCTAAATTATGCTTTTGTATTCTTTAATTGAAGCCTTGCCAATTGTATTTTAACCATACTGTCCTTCACTAATGCTCCAGCCACCGTCTACGGCCAAAACTTGTCCGGTGATGAATTTAGAATCGGGATGCAAGAACATTAAAACAGCATTGTTGATGTCTTCTGAAACCCCAGGTCGGCCGCCGTCTAAGGGTTGTTTAGTTTCTAGAAATTTCAAAATATCTTCATCCTGTACTGCCCTTTGGGCCATAGGGGTAACGAATAGGCTGGGAGCAATAACGTTTATCCTAATATTATTTACTGCATAATAGGCCGCAATTGATTTGGAAAAACCTATTATGGCCGATTTCGCTGCGGCGTAGGCATGGGTAGTAAAATATTTTGGGGAAGGGGAGTAGCCCAACACCGATCCCATATTGAGAATGGTTCCCGGTTTTTTTTGTTCCAGAAAATAATTTATTATCGCCTGATTGGACAACATTAGGGAGGTAAGGTTTAGTTCCATGGTTTTGTTCCAGCCTTCCAATGTTAGTTGATCCAATGCTCCATCGCCCCATTTACGGCCACTTCCACCTGCAACGTGAAATAGTCCAGTGATAAATCCAAAGGTTTCCTGCGTTATTTGAATTGCCCTTTGTATAGTTTCTGGATTCGTGGCATCACCAACCAAACTAATACAACCATGTCCCAGGATTTTCTCCGCTTTTTGGCAATTCTCAGAGCTTCTTCCAACCACCATTACCTTAGCTCCATTTGTCTTTAGGGCTATGGCAGCGGCCAGACCCATTCCGGTTGTGCCGCCCATTATTATATATGTGCTGTTTTTAAAGTCCATTGTCCTTGTTAAGGTAGTCCATAGAAGGTATTTCCCTTAATGGGATATTCCCCGTATTGTATGTATTATTTTTCAAAATATCCTTAAAAGCTTTAGTTCCTCCTTTAACTATTGGTGCCAAAATTTAACATAGACCGACTTCTACAATACAATTTTATTTTTGACCATGGGTTACTTTTTGAGTTACCACGCCTGTCTCTTTGTGTTTTAAAATCATCTTTATGTCTCCGTTGGGTAACACTTCTTCCTTTATTAAATAGTTGTCATCGTCATAAGAGTTCCATTTTTTTTCGAGTTTTACAGGGGCATCACCACGCCAATCTACTATAATAACGGGCTCCCATAGTTTGGTGTCGGCAGATTTGAAAGCGGCATCCAGAATAGCATTTACCACATAACCATCATAAAATGTTTCAAGGGGCTGCCTGTTTTCTTCTATAGCGTTAAACATATCGGTAAACATATGGGGGTAGCCCAGTTCGTGAGCTTCGTCTCCCACTGGAAATAACCAGCCGGAATTGGATTCTGCCTTCTCTGCAACATAACCATCGCCCCCTTTCCCAGTGGTGAACATTTCGAAGCCGGTCCGTAAAAAGCTATTGATCCAAATAGTACCTTCTGTGCCCATGACCTCGTCCCGGAGATCCATTCCACCACGGAACGTCCAGCTTACTTCAAATTGTCCTATGGCCCCGTTGGCATATTTTACGAGTCCTATGGCATGGTCTTCTGCATCTATGGGATGTACTTGGGTATCCGCCCAGCACATTACCTCCAAGGGTTTTATATTTTTTCCAATAAAATTCCGACTAATTTCTACACAATGGCAACCTAAGTCAATAATAGCGCCACCTCCAGATTTTTCCTTGTCCCAGAACCAATCACTATGTGGTCCAGGGTGTGTTTCCCTGGATTTTGTCCAGAGTACTTTACCAATGTCACCACGTTGTATACTTTCCATCGATTTAAGGAATTTTGGAGTATAGCATAAATCTTCCAGATACCCTCCAAAAATGCCAGCTTCCTCTACTAGGTCCAGCATGCGCTTGGCTTCCTCGGCAGTGCGTCCCAATGGCTTGGTGCAGATGACATGTTTTTTAAATTTGGCACATAAGCTGACAGCTACCTCGTGAAGATGATTTGGCAGGGATATGATTACTACCTCTACCTCAGGATGGGAAATGGCTTCGTCCATTGAGGTACTATAATGGGGCAAGTTATAATCTGCCGCAAACCGTTTGGCGTTTTCTTCATTACGCGAATAAGCCATCACCAAATAATCTTTCCGTCTTTGTGAATGTAAGGATTCGGCATAAAACCGGGCTATAAAGCCCGAGCCCAACATGGCAATTTTCATAGTAATGTTTTTTAATTCCAAGTAGCCACAGTTTGTAACCCCCAGAGTTATTTTGTGTAAAGCTTTTAACCCATTAAATTCCATTTCCCTGAATGAATCGGCCAATAAGACTTAAAAGGTGACTAAGTAAATATAGTAATTTTACTTGTACGTACAAGTTTTTAAGGAAGGTTTGACTACAAACAGTAGATTCAGTTAAAGTCCAATGGATCATGATAGGTTATGCAATAAGAAGATGGAGCCTTAGAAATTGGAATCTGTAAGTGTACCATTTTATAAGGGGTTACTATTAATTGGGCAAAGATTATATAGTTTGAAGAAAGGCGTTAATTCCCAGAATTAAAAATCAATTTTGAAATTTTTACTTTATTTAGGAAATGATATAAAAAATTAAAGGAAATGTAGATGGTGATTTTGAATTCTATCTATGGCTTATGAGAAAGCATTCAATAGCAATCTACATCGTTTTGGTGTATTGTACATTGAAGTTGTAACAGCTTAAAATTGATTCTTTGGGCTCTCATTATTCTTTCTGTTTTCCAAACCGTAAATGGAATCCATGTCCATTGTATGCGTTCTTTTTGAAAAATACATGCCGTGTAGAATTACTAATATGGTGCCTCCCGCAAAACAAAGATTCAGTATTAGTATAATGCTTATGATCTGTGACATGATATTTTTTTTAAGGTTACACAAATGTCGATAACAGGGGGAAGCTCTATGTTATATAATTATTGCAATCAGTTATATAATTACACTAAAATGAACGGTCTTCAATCCGATAAGGTTTTCCTGTTTAATTCAGGTAAAAGCCTTTTTCATTGGAATGGGTATTGATTCATTCTAATTTTGTTGGAAGATACTGAGTATATGTAATGGTCTAAACGGGAATTGTATAGATGGTAGGATTTTCTGCACCATTGGTTCAATAGTAAATAGTTCTTCAATCGGGAAGTGATTAATTGTGGTGTTTGGTGTATGTGTTAAAACAGATTGGAATTTTTATTCCAAAACAACCCAAGTATTGGAAGAATTGTGTTTTCCTTCAACCACAATTTTATAAAACTTTGAGGGGAATTTGCTTAAGTTGATTTTAGTGGTATTGCTGCAGGCCTTCACCTTTTTGACTAATTTATAAGGGTCGGTAATGCCCTTTTTAAATCCGTTTGCAGTACTTAGGTAAACTTTTAATTTCTCCTTGCTGTCATAACACTTCCAGTTGATGGTTAGCATTTCACCTTCAATGGTTGCCTTTAAATTGCTTACAGAAAGTGGTCCTGTAATGGATACTCCATCTATTTCGAAGGATTGATCGCGCAAAGGGGCGATATCCAGACTTTTGAGCATTGCTGGAAAAATATCTACTATGCCTGGCGTTCCATTTTTAAAATAATCGTTTAGATTAGGGGCATTGGTCACAATCCAAGTGGAACGTTCCCGGTCTGTTTGTCCACCATGTCCCTTACCGGTTTCCTTGTCCCTACCATGGTCCGTAGTGATAAATATTTGCCAATCCTCGCCAAAGTTGCTATTTCTATATTCGAGGGCTTCCGAAAGTCGCCCTATTTGTTGGTCCATAATGGTAATGGCATCATGGAATTGCTCGCTGTCGCCATATCGGTGTCCCATATCATCGGTAAATTCGAGATATACCCAAGAAAGATCGGGACTTTCAGCTTTAATGTATCTGGCAGCCTCATTAACCACCTTTTCATCAATTTTATGAATGTACTGTCGGTCTTCGTCATGGGGAAAGTTTAAGGTGTCCAACTCGAAGCCATCAAAATGATAATTTAATTGAAGGTAATCTGTTTGAGGAAGACTTTCTCCTACCAATTTAGTTCTATTGTCCAGCCAAGTCGAGAAAATGGCGGTTTTCAATTCGGGCTTATGTTCTTTTGCATATCTAAAAATTGTCCAGTAGTTATAATTTGGGTCTTTAATACTATTGCTCCATACATTGTGTTTGTTGGCCCAGGTACCGGTCAACAAGCTATTGTAGCCAACGGCTGAAATAGTCGGAGTTTCTGAATAGCCACCTTTTTCACCGCCAACATAGGCACGGGTATATCCGCCTTTTTTTGCAATTGCATCCAAGTTGGGGGTTTCCAATTTTTCAATAACATCAGCGGAAATCCCATCAACTATAACAAATACTATTTTGGAATTTTGTTGCTGTCCTAAGAGGGCAGGGCCGTAAATAAAACTGAATAGAAGAATTACAATGGAATATTTCAAGGGTTCGGCTTTTTCTTGTTCATTAAATTTAATGTGTACGGTATAAATGTAATTTTATTTATTTTCTATTGGAAGCCCAGGCTCAAATTTTTTCTATTACTCTGTATGTTTGAAGAAATAATTATGCCGATTTGGATCCTAAAATAAATTTAATTTTGGAAAAATATTGCCTAAGGTTGTTTTAAACTCTTAAAATTGGTGTAATTTTGGCGCACTATTTTCTGTAATTACAGTAATGGGGTATTAGCTCAGTTGGTTTAGAGCGCTGCCTTGACAGGGCAGAGGTCACTGGTTCGAATCCAGTATGTCCCACAATAAGTACCTCGATTTTGTATTTTAAATTAAGTCGAGTATTCTTTCCAAAGCCATTCCTCTGGAACCCTTTATTAGGATAGTGGCGTGTTCTAAAGTGTTATCATTAAGAGTTTCCCGTAACTGGTCAAAGGATCTGTATTTATTCAGATGACCTTTTGTTTTAAAAAAGTTTTCTCCAATTAAATACACTTGGTCAAATTTCATTTCCGTGACCAGATTTGAGATATCTTGATGTTCTTTTTCTGCAGTTTGCCCAAGTTCGAACATATCCCCTAAAAAAACAATTTTATGGGCGGCCTTTAATTGCTGAAAACTCTCCAACGCAGCTGTCATACTGGTTGGGTTGGCATTATAAGCATCCAGAATAATATGATGGCCATTTTTATTTATTATTTGGGAGCGATTGTTTTGTGGCGCATAATTTTCTATTCCTTCTTTAATTTTATCCAGGTCTACGTTAAAGTAATGCCCTATTAAAATAGCTGCGCAACAATTGGTGAAATTGTATCGGCCCACCAGTTGGGTTAAAATCTTGGTATCGCCTACACCTATTTTAACAAAGGGGTCAGCACTTAAAAGTTTTATTCTAAAGAATAGATTGTCGTCTTGACTATATCCAAATTTTTTCACTACCAAGCCTAATTTGTCTTTTTGAATTGGGTCATCGGCATTGAAAAAAATGGATTTACCATGGGTAGTTAGATGGTCGTAAAGCTCACTTTTTGCTTTAATGACCCCCTCTTCGCTACCAAAACCTTCCAAATGGGCTTTTCCAAAATTCGTAATATATCCGTAGTCCGGCATGGCCAATTGGCATAAAAAATCTATTTCCCTAAGGTGGTTGGCGCCCATTTCCACAATGACCATCTCAGTGTCGGGAGATATGGATAGCAAAGTTAAGGGCACGCCAATATGATTATTGAGATTGCCTTTTGTAGCAATGGTTTTATATTTTTTGGAAAGGACAGCGGTAATGAGTTCCTTAGTGGTTGTTTTGCCATTGCTCCCGGTAAGGCCAATAACCTTGGCCTTACAATAATTTCTGTGAAATTTTGCCAAATTTTGAAGCGTTGTAAGTACATCCTTTACCAGTATTAGGTTGGTACTGCCGGCAGTTTCCCCTTCATCTATAATAGCGTATGCAGCACCCTTTTTTAAAGCTTCCGCGGCGTAGGCGTTTCCATTAAAATTATCTCCCTTAAGAGAAAAAAAAATGCAATTGGGGCTTATTTTCCTAGTGTCGGTACAAACCTGTGGAAACTCTAAAAAGAGTTGGTGCAACTGTTCTATTGTCATAAATCTAAGATATAAAAAAAGCCCTTTTTACAAAGGGCTTCTTAAAATTTATTTGAGGGTAAAACCTATTTGGCTTTCTTGCCCCTTGGGGTTTTATTTTTTGTCTTCGATTTTGAACCTACTCTAGACATTGCACATCTAAATCCAATATAATCTGTTGCCATGTATTGTGGTAAATACCTTCTCTGTGCAGGATCTAACCAATAGGCCCTATCTCTCCAAGATCCACCTTTGAAAACCCTCACCTCGTCATTAATTAAAGAGGTTCTGTTGTTGGATTTGTCATAGGCTCTTATGATATTTCCTGTAGAGTCTACCTGCACTTTGCTCACTGGTGAGTCGTACATTTTCTTTTGATTCTTTTCATTCTCGTCTTCATCGCTAAACCTGTCGTAAAATCTGGTAGAACCTGGCTCACCATCTCTATATCCACGGTTGTCACTTGTAGAGAAATTGGTTCTTAAAAAGGTTTCTTCTTCATCTATTGCTACCATTTTTATTTCTCCTGGTAAATTCACCGCAACAATTTTTCCGTTTGGTAGGGTGTCGTAAACAATGGAATCTCGAATTACATTTACTTTCCCATCTTTACCTATGGCTGTTTTCATATAAACGTTACCACGGTAATAGTTAAAATCACTTACCTCATCATCAACTATAGGTCTGTAAACATCAGCAACCCATTCGGCTACGTTTCCGGCCATATCATATAATCCAAAATCATTTGGCTTATAGGATTTTACTTCAGCAGTAATATCGGCACCATCATCGGACCATCCTGCAATTCCGCCGTAATCACCTTTACCTTGCTTAAAGTTTGCCAATTGATCTCCTCTACCAACTCTTTGACCGTTTCTGGTATAATCACCTTCCCAAGGATATTTTTTTCTACCTCTATAGTTGTTGTATTCCCTACTGCCAATTTGTGCTTGGGCTGCGTATTCCCATTCCGTTTCTGTAGGTAATCTATATTCAGGTAAAATAATTCCAGAGCTTCTTTTAGCAAATACGGAAACTGAATCCTTTTTCATTTTCCCTTGTAAGGAATCTATTTGGCCATTATATACAGATTCTGGTTTATTTAGGTAGGCCTCTGTACTAAAACCTCCTTCGGCCTCACCATTAATTACTTTGTACTTGGCTTCTTCAGAAAGATAACCTTCCCTTTCCAACATTACCTCATTGACACGGTCCGTTCTCCATTCTGCAAATTGGGTTGCCTGGATCCAGCTAACACCAACTACGGGATATTCCGCATAAGCTGGGTGGCGCAGGTAATTATTGGTCATGGTTTCATTGAATCCCAATCTGTTTCTCCAAACCAAGGTATCTGGCAATGCACCAGTATATATGTGTGCATATTTAGGATTTTCAGGAGGATAAACACTCTTTAGATAATCCAAATACTCCAAATACATAACGTTAGTGACTTCGGTCTCATCCATATAGAAAGACTGTACGTGCTGTGATGTGGGAGTGTTGTTCCATTCGTGCATCACATCATCTTGAACCCGACCTCTAGTAAATGTCCCACCTTCGACAAAGGTTAATCCAGGTGCAGTTTCTTGCTCTTTAAAGTCGGAATTGTACTGAAAACCACCTTCCTTGGCGTTAATATTCCAGCCGGTAGCCCTTGAAACATTTTTAGAGGAGGATGAGTTTTTGCAACTTGTAAAACCACCAGCTACAATAGCGCAAGAGAGTACAACTTTGATGAATTGTTTTTTCATAATTAAGACTTGAGTTCAAAAGACAAACTACTTTTTAAAGGAGTTTGAGATTCATATTTTATTAATATTTTGTGTCGCTTTCGGCATATAAAACGATGATTGTAGCATAATATTTTGTTAATGGAAAAAAATTAATCAAATTATTTAATACACAAATAGCATCGCTTAACATCAATAACGACTTAAATTTTATATTAGTATGGACATTTGATAATTCTTTAAAAAATAATAAGAATCGCTTGCGCTTTAACTAAATTGTAGTTTTGGAGATAAAATTAAAATAAAAATATAATTTTAAATATTGTTCCATTTATATAAGATATTTTTAAAATGGTCGTTAATTAATGTGTATGAACTAAAATTGTCTTAATAATTCAATTAAATTTAAGAGTTTTACATCTAAATTTTATTAGCTTGTTAAAAATGAAAAAACTTTCAATATTATTCTTATTTGTTATTTTAGGTAAAGTGTCGGCGCAGGAAGATAGGGTAATTACGACCGCTGTACCTTTTTTGACCATAGCCGCAGATGCTAGGGCATCCGGAATGGGGGATATGGGTGTAGCGACCTCTTCAGACGTTTTCTCCCAACAGTGGAATCCCGCGAAGTTTGCCTTCGCAGAACGGAAAATGGGAATTGGCTTAAGTTATACACCTTATTTAGAAAGTATTATAACGGATATTGCCTTATTAAACGCTAATTTTTATAACAAAATAAATGACCGAAGCGCTTTTGCTTTAAGTATTCGGTATTTTACCTTAGGAGAAATAGAACTTAGGCAATTTGCAGGAGATCAAGCGAGATTGGCCAAACCCAATGAAGTTGCTTTTGACGGTTCCTATTCCTTAAAACTTAGTGAAACCTTTTCCATGGCCGTTGCAGGTCGCTATATTAGCTCTAATCTTAAATTACCGGATAACGGCAGTGAGGATTCCAAAGCAGCGAGTTCGTTCGCAGTGGATGTTTCCGGGTATTATCGTTCACGGGAAATAGCCTACAATAGCTTTGATGGCCGATGGAGAGCTGGGTTTAATATTTCTAACCTTGGGAGCAAATTAAAATATGACGATGCCGGGCAGGAGAATTTTCTGCCTACTAATTTGAAGGCCGGTATTGGGTTTGACTTTATCTTAGATCAGGATAATGTGTTGGGACTTACCACGGAATTTAATAAATTACTGGTGCCGACTCCACAGGATTTTAATGAGGATGGAACCATAAATGGCACGGATAACGATGAATACCAGAAGATTACCTTTTTTGAGGGAGTTTTTAAATCATTTGGAGATGCTCCTGATGGTTTTAGTGAAGAGTTAAAAGAACTTACATGGGCACTTGGAGCGGAATACACCTATCAAAATGCCTTTATGTTGAGAACAGGATATTTTAATGAAAGTGATTTAAAAGGGTCACGAAAATTTTTTACATTGGGTGCTGGGTTTAGGTTTAAATCGGCCCAAGTAGATCTATCCTATTTGTTCTCATCTTCAAAGGTGCGAAATCCGCTGGAGAACACTTTGAGATTTTCCCTCACATTTAATTTAGGGGAGGAATTTTTGAATGATTAAATTATTAAATGTGATATAGCTAATAAACAAAACCTGCCCGCAAGCAGGTTTTGTTTATTTTTACCTAATTGTATAGCGTTGATTAAATATGAATATAAGAAGGATATCGTTTGATCTGTTAGTTTATGAATCTGTCCAAGAACTGGAAGAGCGTGATCAGGAATTGATGAAAGAGGCCGTTAAAGCTAGGAAAAAGGCTTATTCTCCTTATTCAAAATTTAATGTTGGAGCAGCCGTTTTATTGGAGAACGGTGAAATTGTAACTGGTAATAATCAAGAAAACGCATCTTATCCCTCTGGCTTGTGCGCAGAAAGGGTAGCCATATTTTATGCTTCCGCAAAATTTCCCGGAATTGCCATTAAGACCATTGCCGTAAGTGCTACCTCCAAAAACTTTGTGGTAAATAAACCTGCTGCCCCTTGTGGAAATTGTAGGCAATCCATATCTGAATACGAAATAAAACAAAATAGGCCTATAACGATAATCATGTCCGGGGAAATCGGCGAAGTATTAAAATGTAGCTCCGTTGCCGACATACTTCCTTTGGCTTTCAATAGTACCTTTCTTGGTTAGGTTAAGAAAAGACAGCATATTGTTTTTAAATTTTAAGCATTTCTCGACTATTCTAAATTTTGTTGGATATAATTGCTTTATGCGAAGCTTTTGATTTAATTTTTTTTCCTATTGATTTATATATGTATTTTTGTTCTCCATTTTTATCTTAAACTTGGTTTTTGATAAATGTCAAATACTACATAAATTATCAATTAATGGAAAAAATAACCAAAGAGGTCTACCTTAAATGGTATGAGGACATGTTGTTCTGGAGAAAGTTTGAAGATAAACTTGCCGCTGTATACATTCAACAAAAAGTTCGTGGATTTTTACATCTTTACAATGGACAGGAAGCTGTTCTTGCAGGGGCATTGCACGCAATGGATCTTACCAAGGACAGGATGATTACAGCCTATAGGAATCATGTTCAGCCAATCGGGATGGGTGTTGACCCCAAAAAAGTAATGGCAGAGCTTTATGGTAAAGTTACCGGTACTTCCCAGGGAATGGGAGGGTCCATGCATATTTTTTCCAAAGAACATCGTTTTTATGGTGGCCATGGCATCGTTGGAGGTCAAATTCCACTTGGTGCAGGCTTGGCTTTTGCCGATAAGTATTTTAAGAGAGATGCTGTAACCTTGTGCTATATGGGAGATGGTGCAGTTAGACAAGGTTCGCTTCACGAAAGTTTTAACTTGGCAATGCTTTGGCAATTGCCGGTTGTTTTTGTGTGTGAGAACAATGGATATGCCATGGGGACATCAGTTGCCAGAACTTCACATTCAACCGAAATTTGGAAATTGGGGCTTGGATATGAAATGCCTTGTGGACCTGTAGACGGAATGGACCCGGTAACGGTAGCCAAGGAAATGAGCAAAGCTATTGAGCGTGCCAGATCTGGAGGTGGACCAACTTTTCTTGAGATGAAGACCTATAGGTATAGAGGCCATTCCATGTCGGATGCCCAACATTATAGGACAAAGGCGGAGGTTGAGGAATACAAGAAAATTGACCCAATATCCCAAGTATTGACTGTAATAAAAGACAATAAATATGCTTCGGATGCACAGATTAAGGAAATTGATAATAGGGTTAAAAAGTTGGTTATAGAGTGTGAGAAATTTGCAGACGAATCTGATTATCCGCCTGTAAACCAATTATATGACATGGTATACGAGCAAGAAGACTATCCATTTGTACAACATAAAATATAAGTAAATGGCGGAGGTAATAAATATGCCAAGACTAAGCGATACCATGGAAGAAGGGACTGTTGCTAAGTGGCTAAAACAAGTAGGCGACAAGATAGAAGAAGGTGATATATTGGCGGAAATTGAAACCGATAAGGCTACCATGGAGTTCGAATCTTTTAATCAAGGAACTTTATTATATATTGGAATTAAGGAAGGTGATACTGCACCAGTAGATTCTCTTTTGGCCATAATTGGTGAAAAAGGAGAGGATATCTCTGGTTTGTTGAACAATTCTTCCTCGAATGCCAAGGAGGAAAAACAAGAAGAAGCTGCACCCGAGAAAGTTGAAACGGCAGCTCCAAAGGCAAAGGGTGGAACTGCTAAAATACCTGAAGGGGTAGAGATAGTAAAAATGCCTCGCCTTAGTGATACCATGGAAGAGGGTACAGTGGCTACCTGGTTAAAGAAAGTTGGTGATAAAGTTGAAGAAGGTGATATTTTGGCCGAAATAGAGACCGATAAGGCTACCATGGAATTTGAATCTTTTTATTCTGGTATCTTATTATATATTGGAATTAATGAAGGGGAAAGTGCTGCGGTCGATTCTGTGCTTGCCGTAATAGGGCCAAAGGGTACTGATGTTGATGCCGTATTGAGTGCCGGCTCTGGTTCTGGTGCTGAAACGGAAAGTGTTGCAATAGGCACTAAAAAGTCAGAAATCCCTGCCTCCAACGGTCAGGAATCTGCTGTTATTTCAGCCAACGATGGTCAAAGGATATTTGCCTCACCACTGGCAAAGAAAATCGCCCAAGATAAAGGAATTAATTTAGGCGAAGTTAAAGGCAGTGGCGATCAAGGTAGAATCATAAAGAAAGATGTTGAGGATTATCAACCTAAACAGAAAACCGCTGAAAAGTCAGTTCCAGCACCAGATAAGGCTGCATCTTCGCAAGCAGTAGCTGCTGCCCCCATTAATTTGCCTGTAGGGCAAGAGGGCTCCGAAGAAGTGAAGAACTCACAAATGCGCAAGGTAATTGCAAAGCGTTTGGGAGAATCCAAGTTTTCTGCACCACATTACTATTTAACCATAGAAGTGGATATGGATTATGCCAAGATTTCAAGAGAGCAAATCAATGGCCTGCCAGATACCAAGGTTTCTTTTAATGACATGGTGGTAAAGGCTTGTGCAATGGCATTAAAAAAGCATCCACAAGTAAATACTTCATGGAACAATGATACTACAAGATATAATCATCATGTACATATTGGAGTAGCCGTTGCGGTTGATGAAGGTCTTTTGGTGCCAGTACTGAAATTTGCGGACCAAATGACACTTACTCAAATTGGTGCTACCGTTAAAGATTTAGCAGGGAAGGCAAGAAATAAGAAAATTAGTCCCGCCGAAATGGAAGGCAGTACTTTTACAGTTTCCAATTTGGGGATGTTCGGAATTTCTGAATTCACCTCGATCATTAACCAACCTAATTCGGCAATACTATCTGTAGGTGCAATTGTTCAAAAGCCCGTTGTTAAGAATGGTCAAATCGTGGTTGGGAATACTATGAAAGTAACCTTAGCTTGTGATCACAGGACAGTGGATGGAGCCACAGGGGCCCAGTTCCTTCAAACGTTAAGAGCTTATTTGGAGAACCCTGTAACTATGCTGGCATAGGTAGGGCTTATATATTGCTATGGAATAATGTTAAATGACTTCCAAGCATTAAAATAAGTGAAATAACAGGAAGACACGGTCTTTAAACAATTATAGAAAAAGCATCCTGATTTTCAGGATGCTTTTGACTTTAAAACTATGTCATATTCTTATTGGTTAAATGGATTCAGCTTTTTAATTAATGATGCTTCGGCGTTTATATGGGAATATTAATTAATTTGTCTAGGTGCGTTTATAAAACGATTAAAAATCATAATATGAAAAAGATAATTAGTCTTGCAATTCTCTCTATTATTATTGCCTGTGGCGGTGCGAAAATAGATGGGACCAATGTTTCGGATTTAAGTACTTTCTCTACCCAGGATAGAGTGGGAGATATAATAACTTATTTGGCTTCTGACGAGCTAAAGGGAAGGGAAGCAGGTAGTGAAGGAATAGATTTGGCTGCCAAGTACATAGAAGGGGTTTTTAGGAAGAATGGTGTTAAGCCTTATTTTGGTAGTTACAGGGATAAATTGACCAATTTTGAAAAACCAGCTTATAATGTGGTGGGTTATATTGAAGGAACGGACAAAAATTTGAAAAATGAATTTGTAATAATTGGCGCGCACTACGATCATATAGGTGCGGCCGATCCTGTATCCGATGATTATATTGCAAACGGAGCCAATGACAATGCCTCGGGAACTTCAGCGGTCCTAGAGTTTGCCCGCTATTTTGGGAAGTTTGGAAGGAATAAGCGCAGTATAATTTTCGCCCTGTTCAGTGCCGAGGAAAAGGGGCTCTTGGGGTCTAAGCACTTGGCGAAAAAGCTCAAAGATCAAAATTTAAACCTATATGCCATGCTCAATTTCGAAATGGTTGGAGTTCCCTTGGTAGGGAAAGATTATTTCATGTATGTAACAGGGTATGAAGAATCTAATTTAGCCGATATATGCAACGGCTATGCCAAGGAGAAATTGGTTGGATTTCTCCCAACGGCAAAAGAATTCAATTTGTTTAAAAGATCGGATAATTTTCCGTTTCATAAAGAGTTTGGGGTTCCCTCCCAAACCTTTTGTACCTTCGATTTCACCAATTTTGACCACTATCATAAGGTAGGTGATGAAGTTTCTCTAATGGATTTTGATCATATGGCCTTATTGGTAAATAAAACTATTCCAGTTTTAAAAGATATTATAAATTCCCCGACGAGGGAGATAGAATATAAATAATGGCAAATATTGTAATTACCGGAAGTAGTAGGGGGATTGGTTTTGAATTGGCACGGTTGTTTGCCAATGACGGACATAAGGTATTGGCCCTTTCAAGAAATAATGCGCCTATAGCGGCGTTGGGACATGAGAATATTTCTAGTTTTTCGTTTGATTTGGCCAATATGGCGAATTATGACCAGATGGATGATTTCTTAAAAAATAACTGGAGCCAGGTAGATATTCTTATAAATAATGCAGGTAAATTATTGAACAAGCCTTTTTTGGAAACCAATATGGACGAATTTGAAGAGGTCTATAAGGTTAACGTTTTTGGCGTGGCAAATATTACCAAAAGAATAATTCCCTTAATGCCCAAAAGTGGGCATGTGGTTACAATAAGCTCTATGGGCGGAGTTCAGGGTAGTATGAAATTCCCAGGATTATCTGCTTACAGTTCCAGTAAAGGAGCTGTAATTACAATGACCGAATTATGGGCGGAAGAATTCAAGGAATCGGGACCTTCTTTTAATGTGTTGGCCCTGGGGGCGGTGCAGACTGAAATGTTGGAGGAAGCTTTTCCTGGATACCAGGCACCTACCACTGCTGTTGAAATGGCCAACTATATCAAGGACTTTGCACTTTCGGGAAATAAACTTTATAATGGGAAATTATTGCAGGTATCCAATTCCACTCCTTAATAAACTTTGAGCCAATGAAAGAATACAAATGTATTATATTCGATTGTGACGGGGTACTGGTAGATAGCGAGGTCCTAGGCAACCAGGTGTTTGTGGACATGGCCAACGAATATGGTGCTGATATAGATATTTCCTACGCAATGCAGCATTTCAAAGGTGGATTTTTAATGGATAGCATCAGACAGGTGGAGGCTATTATCCAAAAAACATTGCCTACTGATTTTGAAAGTGAATATCGCCAGAGGTCTTACCAAATTTTTTCGACCCATCTCAAATCGGTTGAGGGGATAGAAAAGGTCTTGGAAAAATTAACGGTTCCTTTTTGCGTAGCCTCCAGTGGGCCGCAGGAAAAAATTAAGAGGAATTTGGACACTGCAGGCCTATTGTCTTTTTTCAATGGCAATATATTCAGTTGTTATGATATTGGAAAATGGAAGCCCGATCCAGCAATCTATTTACATGCTTCAACGGCTATGGGTTTTTTGCCAAATGAATGTTTGGTAATAGAGGATTCCTATAAAGGAGCAATGGCAGCCACCTCTGGTGGATTTGATGTTTATGGGTATGCGCTGCACAATGAAGACCCTAATTTTGAAAAGGAAGTAACCAGAACATTTGAACAAATGAACGACTTGATATCCTTATTGAAATTGTAGTAGATACTTTTTTTCCTACAGTTATACCCTTAAGGGTTTGTTTCCGGAGATGAGACTGGCAATTGTTTTGGTTTGAGGAAATTGTTCCAGTATAATTTTTATACAAACAGTAATGGGAATCGCCATAATCAATCCAGGTACTCCCCAGATATAGCCCCAAAGCATCAACATTACCAATACGGTAATTATATTTATAGAAAAGGACTTGCCCATAAATATGGGTTCCAATATTGATCCAAACAGAACCTGTACCCCGGTAATTGAAATCACAAAGAATAAAAGGGTACTTGTAGGCTCCAATTCAACGAACGCAAATAATGCTAATAGAACTACAGAAATGATGGAGCCCACCATTTGAACAAAATTTATGGCAAAGGCGAATAATCCCCAAAAAATAGGGAAGCTTACGTCAAAAAACACACATGCCAGACCAAATCCGACTCCTGTAAAAAGACTGACCAAGAATTTCACCTTAATAAATTTAATTATATCTTTTTCCACCTTTACAAATGTTTTGACCGAAGTATGTTTTTGTTTTAGAATGGTGTTGTTCATTAATTTTTGGACGTTTATGGATTCTGCCAGCCAAAGCACTACAAAGAATACCGTCATTAAAATCATAGTAAGTGTATTTCCAATGAAATCCAATGTGGTTCCAAAGTTCTTCATCATACTTTCTTTGGGGATAATGTTATTTATGATACTTTCTTCCTTGGAATAAGGTATGCCTAGGTAATCCTCCATATGTATTAATAAGCCTTCCAATTTGGACTCCGCTTTTTCAAAAAAGGCGTTGTCTGCAGAAAGTATTTCTTTGCTGGTGAGCTGTATGAGCTCTCCACCTATTTTTAAGGCACCAATGAAAATCAGGATAACAATAAAAATGCTGATAGGTTTGGATACATTTTTTTTATTGAGCCATCGCATAATTGGTAAGAACAATAGTGTAATAAACATAGAAAAAATAAGAGGAATAAAGATAAACGAAAGAAGTTTCAGCAAATAAAACACTAGTGGCACTACGATGATGAGGAGTAGTTTATTGGTGGTTCTTAAGTCGTTCATATATAATAAAATAGTTATTTTTTACATTGATTGTTGGGAATGCAAATTTAGCTTAAAGATGTTGTCTTTGGTAGTTAATAAAAATGTAAATATTGACTAAAAACTTGTTTTTCACCAAAGGTTAACATAATTGTGGATAAAATACTTGTGTTAATTTAATTAAGATCTTTAAATTTCTAATTTTGTTACTATGCAGGACACTTTGGAAAAGTATCTTCCCGAAAGGGCCGTAGGAATAAGTATGGAACTTATAAAGGATAACGGTGTACACCTAAAGATTGTAAATCAGCGGGTTACCCGGCATGGGGATTATAGGAGAATGCCCAATGGATCTCACCAGATTACGGTAAACGCAACTTTAAACAGATATCGATTTTTAATCACCTTGGTCCATGAAATAGCACATTTGGTTGCTTTTGAAAAATATGGTAGAAAAATAAAACCGCACGGATTGGAATGGAAAAGGACATTTCAGTATTTAATGTTGCCTTTTTTAAGACCGGAGGTTTTCCCAAATAATCTTCTGCCAATGTTGGCCAAGCATTTTAGAAACCCAAAAGCAAGCAGTGATACGGATGCTAGGTTATCTTTGGCCTTAAAACAATTTGATATTCAGGATAAGGAAAAATCCTATATTTTTGAATTACCGCACGGCAGCGTTTTTAGAATATATAATGGTAAGTTATTTCAAAAGAAAAACAAAAGGGTAAAGCGGTACGAATGCATTGAAGTAGCTACCGGTAGGGTATATCTTTTTCAGCCCAATGCCGAGGTAGAATTAATAAAGGATTAGATTAGAAAACTATGAATAAAAATTATTATGCTGTTTTAATGGCAGGTGGAGTAGGGTCCAGATTTTGGCCCATAAGTACTACTGCCTATCCAAAGCAGTTCCATGATATGTTGGGGACAGGGGATACCTTGATCCAGAAGACTTTTAAGAGGTTGTCCAAATTTATACCGGTTGAAAACATTTTGATCTTGACCAATGAAAGGTATAATGAACTGGTTCTGGAACAATTGCCGGATATAAGTAAAGAACAAGTGGTATTGGAGCCGGCTATGCGTAATACTGCCCCATGTATTCTTTATGCCGCTTTAAAAATTCAGAAAATGAACCCGGAGGCGGTAATGATCGTGGCTCCTAGCGATCATTGGATAGAGGATGAGGAGGCATTTGCCAAGGATGTTATTGCCTGTTTTGATAAATGTGGGGCAGAAAATGTCCTTTGTACCTTGGGCATTAAGCCAACTTTTCCCAATACTGGATTTGGGTATATAGAATTTGACAAGGCAAATGATGCACCTTTAAAAAATGTGCGACAATTTAGGGAAAAGCCAGATTATGAAACAGCAAAGGATTTTATAAAACAAGGAAATTTTTTATGGAATGCCGGTATTTTTATGTGGAGCGTGAATACCATAGTAAATGCTTTTAAACAATTTCAACCAGAACAATATACTTTATTCCAGAGTGGGATGAAATACTACAATACGACCCAGGAAAGGGCATTTATCAATGAAAATTATCCAAAGGCAGATAACGTTTCCATAGATTATGCTATTTTGGAGCCCTCCAAAAATATTTTTGTCCTACCTGCTACTTTCGATTGGAACGATCTGGGCACCTGGGGCTCCCTATACGATAAGTTGGATAAGGACGAAAATAATAATGCTTTGGTGAACTGCCAAGTTTTGGCCGAGGATGCCCAAGGGAATATGATACGCTCTCCAAAAGGTAAAATAGTAGTCATTGAAGGTTTAAAGGATTATATTGTAGTGGATAAGGAAGAGGTTTTGTTGATATATCCTAAATCAAAGGAGCAGGACATAAAAACAATACTCGCCAAGGTAAAGGAGAAATTTGGAGCACATTTAGGATAGTTATGGAGGAAAATTTAAATAAGGATGAGAATCAGGTAGTGCCCGAAGGTAGTGGAGAGGATATTAAAAAAGATTTTAGAGGGCTGTTGGGAAGTACTAAAAAATTTCTCAGTGATTTGCTCGATATTCGTCAAAACACCGATCAAGAAGCTACCAAGGAATCTATTATTGCGGATATTCCATTTAAAGGACATACCTCATGGATTTTAATTTGTTCCATTTTTATTGCATCTGTAGGTCTTAACGCCAACTCCACGGCAGTAGTCATAGGTGCGATGTTAATTTCGCCTTTAATGGGTCCTATATTGGGTATGGGCTTGTCATTGGCAATCAATGATATAGATACCTTAAGGAGGTCTTTGAAGAATTTTGCGGTAATGGTTGCATTAAGTGTCATTACAGCTTTTTTATTCTTTTATTTTTTTCCCTTAAGGGATGAGTCATCGGAGCTTCTGGCTCGTACCGAACCGGATATTAGGGATGTACTCATTGCTTTTTTTGGGGGATTGGCCTTGGTTATTGCCCGAGCAAAAAAGGGAACTATTGCAAGCGTTATATTTGGTGTGGCCATTGCCACAGCATTGATGCCACCTTTATGTACGGTTGGTTTTGGATTGGCCATAGGTAATTTTGGTTATGCCACTGGAGCCATGTATCTCTTTACCATAAACACCATTTTTATTGGTTTGGCCACTTTTTTGGTAATTAAATTATTGCGCTTTCCAATGGTCCGCTATGCCAATTCACAGCGAAGAAGGTTTATAGCGAGAATGGCATCGATAGTAGCAATTTTAGTAATAATTCCTGCCGGATTTACATTTTATGATGTTTTTCAGGAGTCTTTGTTTAAAAAGGAAGCCAATCAATTTGTAACCAACAATATTGCACCCTATGAATTGCCAGGGGAGGGTCGCTATTTAGAGAATTTAACGGACATTCAATACAATCATGGAAATGGAGGCTATATAGAATTGGTGTTTATGGGGAGTGAAACCATCCCGGATAATGTGATTGCCACATGGAATACTCAAAAAAACACCTTCGCGAAGCTTAAAAATGTAGAATTAAAGGTTGTACAGGGGTCCAAAAACTTGGAATTGGATCAAATGAAGTATGTTAATGAGTTGTATGAATCCAAAAAAGCGGAACTACTAAGTAAGGAACAACAAATTCAAGTATTAAAGGAAGAGGTTGGCAAAATGAGCAAGATTGTTGAGCAGCAGATTCCTTTTCAGGAAATAAGTGCGGAAGCCAAGGCCAATTATGAAAATTTAACCAGTTTGGGCTTTTCCTATACCATTACAACGGATTTCAATAAAATGGATACCATCCCCGTTTTTAATGTACAGTGGAAAAAGGGATTGCCAGCCAAACAAATAAAAACGGATTCCCAAAAATTAACGGATTGGTTGCGTTTAAGGTTAAAGAATTCCAAGATTCAAGTAAGGGAGGAACAGATTTAATTTCGCTCTTCAATATACATTTGACGAACCTTTTTAAATAATTCCGATGAATAGACGAAGTCGGTTACGGCTTCGTTTTCGGTTTTAAAAATTTCCTTGTTACTGCCTTCCCATTCCTTAAGGCCATTTTTGAGAAAAATTATCTTCTCGCCAATTTCCATTACAGAATTCATATCATGTGTGTTGATTACCGTAGTAATATCGTATTCCTGGGTAATTTCATGGATTAGGTTGTCAATCAAGATAGCGGTTTTGGGGTCCAGTCCTGAATTGGGTTCATCACAGAATAAATATTTCGGGTTCATTACAATGGCCCGGGCAATAGCAACTCTTTTCTGCATTCCCCCAGAAATTTCTGATGGAAATTTATGATGGGCATCAACCAGGTTTACCCTTTTGAGGACAAAATCTACCCGATCCTGCATTTCAGATTTGGATTGTTTGGTAAACATGCCCAAAGGGAACATGATATTGCCTTCTACCGTCATGGAATCGAATAGGGCACTCCCCTGAAAAACCATCCCCATTTCCTGTCTTAAATCCCTTTGTTCACTAGCGGAAAGTTTGGCGTAAATTTTCCCATCGTAACTAATGGTACCTTCATCTGGTTTGAAAAGACCTAAAAGGCATTTTAGAAAAACTGTTTTTCCCGATCCGCTTTGCCCTATGATCAAATTGGTCTTACCTTTTTCAAAGCTGGAACTGATTCCTTTTAAGATATGTGCATCCCCAAACGATTTATGTATATTGTCTACCTCTATCATTAGCCTAAAAGTAATTGTGTTAAAATGTAATTTACAATAATAATGACAACACTTGTCCAAACAAAGGAGGTAGTGCTGGCCTTACCAACTTCTAAGGCCCCGCCTTTCATGTAATATCCGTGAAAGGATGGAATGGTAGCAATAAGAAGTGCGAAAACTATCGATTTTACAAAGGAATAGGTTACATGAAACGGAATAAAGTCCAATTG
>Ga0222651_1000577_pt1 | contig 22116 bp, 18 predicted proteins | sample AntAcemetagen369_FD_179855 | JGI IMG/M metagenome (GOLD analysis project Ga0222651, IMG submission 179855) | Saline water microbial communities from Ace Lake, Antarctica - #369 | ecosystem: Environmental > Aquatic > Non-marine Saline and Alkaline > Saline | place: Antarctica: Ace Lake...
ACAAAAGCAAGCTTTTGTTGTGGCTCTTGTGAATATGTTCACTCATACTCACAAAAATACATATCATTACGCTACACCCGAGGCAGAGCCTCGGGGAATTCTATAGATTAAAAAAATCTAGGGAATCCAATTTTTAAAAATCCCCGTATCTGCGAAGCTTTAAATTTAACTGCCGTAGCCAATCCGCAAATACTATATATATATTATTACCAACGCTAAAGCTATATCGGTTAGTGCCGTAAAAAAATTATTTGTTGTGAATGTTATGTTTTCATTGGTGTAGCCCCAATTTAAATGGATTTATTAAATATTTTCCCCAAATGGACCGTTGAGAATCGTGAAGCAATAAACCAATTTAAATTACGACTTAAAATCATCCAAATCAATCCTAAATTGACCTTTTACTGACTAAATTTATAATACTTGACAACTTAAAAGAAAATAATTGAGAGCATAAAAAATCATTTAAATTCCAATTGGTATTTTACACAAATGTAATAGGAAGTAACCTCCTACATGCCAATTTTAAGGATAAAAGAAATGACAAGATTGAAATTGTTATAAACAGATATGGTGAGTATAGCGTAATTTAGTAAAGTATATAAACCAAAAAACATCTACACAGTGGTAGATGTTTTTTAAGAATATGTAAAATAATTTATTTCTCTTTTTTCTCTTCTAATTTATCATCTTCCTTGGAAGCATCTTTAAATTCTTTGATTCCGCTTCCCAATCCACGCATCAGTTCAGGAATTTTCTTTCCTCCAAATAATAATAAGACAATTGCCACAACCAAGGCTATTTGCATTGGACCAATGACTAAAAATGTGTTTAAAGTTATCATAGTATGATGATTTAAGAGAAACAAATGTACTAAAAAAGATGTTAGAACACTGTTAATTTTAACGACTAAAATTATTTTAATTATTCTAAATTAGAATATATTTTGCCAATAGGTACTTTTGCAATGAAATAAACGCCAAAAATCAAATTTAATAATAAAGGAATTAAATTTAAATACTAACCTTATCTTTGTTCATTATGTCCAAAAAGGTAAAGAAACGAAAAGAAATCCAGCAGAAACTTTTACACAAATATCGCCTAGTGATTTTGAATGAAAGTACCTTTGAGGAAAAACTTTCATTTAAGTTAAGTAGAATGAATGTTTTTGTTACAGGTTCACTTTTCATTATTGGATTGATAGGCTTCACCATTTTGCTAATAGCTTTTACACCATTAAGGGAATATATTCCTGGATATTCTTCCACCAAATTGAAGCGACAGGCCACAGAACTGACCTATAGGACAGATTCCTTAGTAGCAACCTTAAATTATACCAATAGGTATTTAGAGAATATTAGAAAAGTTCTGCGTGGAGATATTGAGAATAATGAAATTAACCGAGATTCCCTATTTGAGCAGTACAAACTAGATCCATCTACTATAGATCTAACCCCAATAAAAGAAGACTCCTTGTTAAGGGCCCAAGTAGCCTTGGAGGACAAATATAATTTGTTCGAAAGAAACATTAACAACCCGGGACAAGTTCTCTTTTCGCCTTTAAGCGGGTCCATGTCCCAAGGATTTGATGCTGAAAATAAGCATTTTGCCGTAGATATTGTAGCATCAAAGGACAGTCCCATCAAAGCTGTAGCCAATGGCACCGTTGTTTTTGCTGAATGGACCGCCGAAACAGGTTATGTTATTATTCTGGAGCACGTAGACGGATTAATAAGTGTATACAAACACAATGGAGCATTAAACAAAGGCCAAGGCGATGTAGTGAGCTCTGGAGAGGTAATTGCTTCCGTTGGAAACACGGGTGAGCTAACCACGGGTCCGCATTTACACTTTGAGCTTTGGAGCAATGGCAGCCCCATCAATCCTTTGGATTTCATAGATTTTAAATAGAATTAAATGAGTTTAAAATCATTTGCAGCAAAAATATTTGCCAAGAATATAGCAAGAAAAACTGCCCAATGGGTCAATAACCCCATTGAAACCCAAGAAAAGGTATTCAAGTCGCTCATAGACAAGGCAAGAAATACCACCTTTGGACAAGACCATCATTTTTCACAGATACAAACCTATGCCGACTTCGTACAAAATGTCCCTATCAGGGATTACGAAGAATTAAAGGGATATGTAGAGAAAGTGGTTGCCGGTGAAAAAGATGTTTTATGGCCGGGAAAACCAGCCTATTTTGCTAAAACTTCGGGAACCACTTCCGGAGTAAAATACATCCCAATTACACACGAATCTATAAAATATCAGATCGAGGCTTCAAGAAATGCCATTCTGAGTTATATCCATGAAACGGGAAATGCAGATTTTGTAGATGGCAAAATGATATTTCTTCAAGGAAGTCCAGAAATGACAGAAAAAAATGGGATTAAAATTGGAAGACTATCAGGGATATCTGCCCATTATGTCCCAAAATATCTGCAAAAAAACAGATTACCAAGTTGGGAAACCAATTGTTTGGAAGATTGGGACACCAAAGTGAATAAAATCGTAGACGAAACTTTCAACGAGAATATGACCGTTATTGCCGGGATACCATCATGGGTTCAAATGTATTTTGAAAAGCTGAATGCAAAGACTGATAAGAAAATTGGTGATCTTTTCAAAAATTTTCAACTCTTTATCTATGGTGGTGTCAATTACGAACCATATAGGGCCAAATTTGAAAACCTTATCGGGAGGAGAATGGACAGCATTGAACTATTTCCTGCCAGTGAGGGCTTTTTCGCTTATCAAGATTCACAAAAAGAAAAGGGAATGCTCCTTTTATTGAATTCCGGTATCTTTTATGAGTTTGTAAAAGCTGATGAATTCTTTGTTGAAAGCCCCAAACGGATTACCCTTAAAAAAGTGGAGCTGGGGGTGAACTATGTTATGATTATCTCTACAAATGCCGGATTATGGGGTTATAACCTAGGTGATACCATTCAGTTTATTTCTTTAAAACCTTATAAAATTATTGTTTCAGGTAGAATAAAACATTTTATTTCCGCCTTTGGGGAGCACGTTATTGGAAAAGAAGTGGAGGAAGCTATGCAGCAGGCTATAGAGGGTACGGATGCCCGGATAAACGAATTTACAGTAGCCCCTCAAATTAACCCCGAAGAAAAAGAGTTTCCCTATCACGAATGGCTGATTGAATTTGAACATCCGCCATCGGATATCAAAAAATTCATCGACATATTGGACAATTCCTTACAAAGGCAGAACAGTTACTATTTTGATCTGATAGAAGGAAAAATACTTCAAAAGCTCAAGATTACCCAAATAAAAAAAGACGGGTTTCAAGAATATATGAAGTCTATTGGAAAGCTGGGAGGTCAGAATAAAGTACAGCGTTTATCAAATGACCGAAAAGTAGCCGATGCCCTAAGAAGCAGGTCTTTAATATAGAACTCATAACAATACCTGTCATTATTTTTCAATATTTTCAATTATTGAAGACCTAAAAGGCTAAATTTATAATTTTAGAGTCAGGAAGAAATCTGAGAAAACCCCACAGAAAATAAAATAAACAATATAAATTGTAGTTTTGCACGAAATCTGCTTATGAGTAAATCCGTTAACACTACTAGGGCACAAGATTCCACCAATGCCATTGAACGCCTATACATAACTATGCGGCATCTTTTTAACCGTGGATTTTACAAGCCGTCAGGTGTTTCCGGAGCAACCTTAAGACAATCCCTTTTACAATTACGCCCGGAAATATACGGTTCCATTGCAGAGGAAAAAGCCGAGCTTAATGGGCTAATGTATGTTTTGGAAAGATTGCCGGAAGGCATAGAACAATGCAGATTTATAAACTTAACTTCGGATGAAGGATATGCGGGATCTCAATTTAAGCCTATAATTCCACCCAAAAGGCGAAGAAACTGTTACAGGATCGATGATGAACAGATGAACATTGAGATTACCCGTGGCAGATCTGATATTTACGATATTCTAACCCATCTCACCTTTCTTTTTATTGAATCCGAGAAACTTAGCAAAAAGGTGCTCATAGAAGATACAGATAAAACTATTAGGGACTGGGCAAAATTGGAAGAGGCGGCTAAAAAGGAAGAACTTACCCAACTGGAAAGAGAGGTAGCCTTGATTCATGTAGCCAATATTTTAGGAAGGCCGTTTATAGAAATTATGGCGGTTCATAAACAATTATCCACATCCAGAGACCCTGAACGCTTTTTAAAAATCATTTATTGGTTGGGAAAACTGGCCATAGAGGAAGAAACAACTGGCAATAAAAGGGCCATTACTTTCAGTCCTATGTTGCGTGAACGTTTGGGACATCATATTCATGGAGAACGCTGGGCCAACAGAATTAAAGAAACCTTGAAAGAGAATGGCCTTATGGACCGTCCTACACACATTATAAGTGCCAATATGCACAGTGTAATGAATTCTTTATTTGCCGAAAAAGCATTATCAAAAACGTTCAAAGGCAAAACAAAATTAGAAATTTATGAAGCCTTAAGCATCCCCAAAAATTCTAGTTTAAGGGAAAAAGTCAGCGCCCATGCCAAAAAGAACGGGATGATTGCCGTTGATGACGTTTCAGGTACCAACATTGATGTGCAAATTTTTGACATGACAAAATTGGCTGATAAAGCCTGTTGCTACGAAATACCTGCGAATTGCCCCGAAGATGAAAAACCTGTTATCTTTGTAATGGATTATGCCTTTGGGGAACAGGCCTATGAAACCATTGATGAATTATTAAAACCGTATAGGATTAAAAAAAACCAAGAGGTATTTTTGAATGTACATTCAATTACCATAATGGGGAAAGCAGGAATTTTGGAGGGCGGAAAAGGAGACATCATGATTCCAGATGCCCATATTTTTGAAGGAACCGCTGATAATTATCCATTTATAAATGAATTAAGTAAGGAAGACTTTGAAGGCAATGCACTCAAGGTACTACAGGGAGCCATGGTAACCGTTTTGGGAACCTCTTTGCAGAATAGGGACGTCCTTAAATTTTTCCATGAATCCACTTGGAATGTTATCGGTTTGGAAATGGAAGGGGTCCATTATCAGAAGGCCATACAATCCGCTTCCAAAATTAGAAAAAGTATACGGGAAGATGTTAAAGTGCGTTATGCCTACTATGCCTCCGATAATCCATTGGAAACGGGTAGTACTCTAGCTTCTGGTGGTTTGGGCACTACAGGGGTAAAACCCACTTATTTGATTACGGACAAAATACTAACACAAATATTTAATTCTTAAATTTATATGGCCAATCAGCAACCAGCTTCTAACAATTCTTCCTCCGAGGAAGTCGATTTGGGGCAACTATTTCAATTAATTGGAAACGGTTTTAGGAAATTTTTCAGGTTTATAGGAAATATATTCAAAGGTATTTTTCACACCCTCATCCTATTCCTCCTCTTTTTACAAAAGCATTTTATAAAATTTGTGGTTGCCGCCGTTATAGGTATGGTATTGGGTATTTACTTGGATATGGTAAAAGACCCTAAATTTATTTCCACTATGGTAGTTGAACCCAATTTTAATAGTGTACATCAATTGTATAATAACGTAAATTTTTACAATGAGTTGGCGGAGGCAGAGGACTCCACCGCTCTGGCAGAAGCGCTGGATGTAAGTGTCTACGAAGCTTCAAAACTGAAAAAATTTGTAGTGGAATCCTATTCGGACGAAAACCAAAAGGTACAATTATTCGATAAGTTTGTGCGCAGTTTGGATTCAACGACCAAAAAGGCCATTGATATGGAAAATTATTTGAAAAACTTCAATTCAATGGACGTCCGTTTCCATACCATATCGGTTATGGCAACAAATAGCACAGTCGCCAAATCCATACAGCCTTCCATTATCAAATCGATTTCCCGGAACGAGTATTTTCAGTTGCAACAAAGTATAAGTGACCAAAACATAAGCTTACAGGACAGCCTATACAAAAAACAATTAATGGAAGTGGATTCCTTACAGCATTTGTACAAACGCGTAATGGAAAAGGAAGCCGATAAACCACTGCAGGGTACCAATATTAGTTTGGGTGAAAACGGTGGTCAGGAAAACAAAGAATTAGCCTTGATTAACCAGGTGGATATATTAAAAGAAAACTTGGTTTTGCTCAATGAAGAACGCGCCAATAAGTCCAGTATCCTAAATGTAATCTCTGCCTTCCCTAGAAGAGGGGTGGAAGTTAAAGGAATATTTAACAGTTATAAATTTTGGATCCCAATAGGATTTATTGGAGTGCTGTTGGTCTTTTTAAGTCTTTTGGATTTAAACACTTTTTTAAAGAACTATAAAAAGGAATAGAACATGAAAATATTGGTTACGGGTGGGGCTGGATTTATTGGGTCCCATGTAATTAGAAGGTTAGTACGGTCATATCCAAATTACCATATCTATAATTTGGATGCACTTACATACGCCGGCAATCTAGAAAATTTAAAAGATATAGAATCTAATTCTAATTACAGTTTTATTAAAGGTGATATTACTGAGGCCAATTTTATAGATGCACTTTTTAAAAACAAAATGTTTGATGGGGTAATACATCTTGCTGCGGAATCACATGTGGATAGATCAATTACCGATCCCTTAGCCTTTGTAAGGACTAATGTAATTGGCACAGTAAATCTATTAAACTCCTTCAAATCTATTTGGAAGGATGATTTTGCTGGAAAACGTTTTTATCACGTAAGCACAGATGAAGTATACGGATCTTTAGGGAAAACAGGATTGTTTACAGAAACTACTGCCTATGACCCCAATTCTCCCTATTCGGCCTCCAAGGCCAGTTCCGATCATTTTGTCAGGGCTTATGGTGAAACCTATGGCTTGCCCTATTTAGTAAGCAATTGTTCCAACAATTATGGTCCAAACCATTTTCCAGAAAAATTAATTCCCTTATTTATTAATAACATCATTCAAAACAAGCCATTACCCGTGTATGGAGACGGAAATTATACAAGGGATTGGTTATATGTGGAAGACCATGCCAGGGCCATAGATCTTCTATTCCACAAAGGAGAAAGTACCGAAACCTATAATATTGGTGGATTTAATGAATGGAAGAACATTGATTTGGTGAAACTGCTGTGCAAACAAATGGACCAAAAATTGGGAAGACCTACTGGCAAAAGTGAAAAACTGATTGCTTATGTTAAAGATAGACCCGGACATGACCTGCGTTATGCCATAGATGCTTCTAAAATAAATAAAGAATTAGGATGGGCACCCACTGTGACCTTTGAAGAAGGATTGGCTAAAACCATTGATTGGTATTTGGACAATGAGGAGTGGTTAACCCATGTTACTTCAGGGGACTATCAGAAGTATTACGAAAAACAATATAAATAATACGATGTAGTTATGATGAAAAAACATTGAACTCGTTAATATCATCATAAGATAACTCCAAAATAACAACAAATACATGAAAGGAATAATACTCGCAGGAGGATCTGGAACACGTTTACACCCGCTTACCTTAAGCGTAAGTAAACAACTGATGCCCATCTATGATAAGCCTATGATCTACTATCCACTGTCTACTTTAATGTATGCAGGCATAAGGGAAATTTTGATTATTTCAACTCCAAAAGACCTTCCCTTATTTAAAGAACTATTAGGGGATGGCAAAAAATTTGGCTGTAGCTTTGAATATGCAGTCCAAGCTGAACCAAATGGTCTGGCAGAAGCATTTATTATTGGAGAAGAATTTATTGGAAGTGACAAAGTGGCTCTTATTTTGGGCGATAATATTTTCTACGGCTCCGGTTTGGCAAAATTACTTCAGGCCAATAACGATCCCGTAGGTGGAATTATCTATGCCTATCGTGTCCACGATCCAGAACGTTATGGAGTAGTTGAATTTAATAAGGAGGGAAAAGCTATAAGTATTGAAGAAAAACCCATTGAACCCAAATCGAATTATGCAGTTCCCGGGATTTATTTTTATGATAATGATGTTGTAGAAATTGCAAAAAATATTGCTCCGAGCCATAGAGGTGAAATCGAAATCACTGACGTTAACAAAGAATATCTAAAACGCAACAAATTAAATGTAAGCATTTTGGATAGGGGAACCGCATGGTTAGATACCGGTACCTTTGCCTCCTTAATGCAAGCGTCACAATTTGTAGAGGTCATAGAAGAGCGTCAGGGACTTAAAATAGGGGCGATAGAGGGTGCGGCTTATGAAATGGGCTATATCTCTAAGGAGCAGTTTAAATCACTGGCCGAACCCCTTATGAAAAGTGGCTACGGAAAAAATTTATTGGGAATTTTGAATAAGGATAAATGAAAGTTACAGAAACCAAGTTAAAGGGTTGTTTTATAATAGAACCCCCAATATTTAAAGATACCAGAGGTTATTTTTTTGAAAGTTTTAATGCGGAAAAATTTAATCACGAAACTGCTCTTGAAGTTAATTTTGTCCAGGATAATCAATCCTATTCAACGTATGGTGTACTAAGGGCCCTTCACTACCAAACCGGAAATTTTGCACAGGCGAAATTGGTAAGGGTTCTAAGCGGTAAAGTCTTGGATGTTGCCGTAGACCTTAGGCAAGATTCTCCTACTTTCGGACAGCATATAGCTCTTGAATTATCCTCTGAAAATAAAAAACAACTATTTATTCCAAGAGGATTTGGACATGGATTTGTTGTTTTAAGTCCAACCGCCGAATTCTTTTATAAGTGCGATAATTTCTATAATAAAGAAGCAGAAGGTGGAATAATTTACAATGACCAAACACTAAATATTGATTGGAAATTACCCGAAAACCAATTAATTATTTCTTCAAAGGACGCTGATTTACCTACAATACAAAACACAAGTCTATGATTAACATTCTGGTAACCGGTGGCAAAGGACAATTGGCTACCTGTATTAAAGACATCGCAAAAGATCTTGATGGGTATAATTTTATCTATGTGGATTTGGATGAACTGGACATCACCAATTCGGCCGAAGTAGATACTTTCTTTGATACTGAAAGTATTTCACATTGTGTAAATTGTGCAGCATATACGGCAGTAGACAGGGCAGAATCAGAAGGGGAGCTTGCTGAAATGGTAAATAAGGTTGGCGCCCAAAATCTAGCGAAAGCCTGTAAAAATAACGGGGCCGAGCTTATACAAATTTCAACGGATTTTGTATTTGATGGCAAGAAATCCCAACCTTATTTAGAGGATGATGTGGCGAAACCTTTAAGTGTCTATGGGCTTACCAAGCTAAATGGTGAGTATGCTGTATTAAATACATTACCAACTGCATTTGTACTTAGAACCTCCTGGTTGTACTCAGAGCACGGACAGAATTTTTTCAAAACCATGCTTAGATTGGGAAAGGAAAGAGATAATCTCAATATAGTTTATGATCAGATTGGAACACCAACCTATGCAGGTGATTTGGCAAAGGTTATCGTTAAAATAATTACGGAGAATATTGTTAATTATGGAGTGTATCATTATAGTAATGAAGGGGTTGCTAGCTGGTATGATTTTGCAAAAGCCATATTTGATGAGAGCGGAGCTAAGTTAAAGTTAATGCCTATAAGATCTGAGGCTTATCCTACACCTGCTAAGCGACCTGCATATAGCGTTATGGATAAGTCAAAAATCAAAGAAGCCCTTCTTTTGGAAATCCCATATTGGAGGGATAGTCTAAAACAATGCCTAACCAAAATAAGATACTAAATAATAGTTTTTTCACTAATTAGGACAAATTAAAAACTACCCTTTGTGAGCAGTCTAGTAAAAGGAAGTCTACTTATTGCAGCTGGCACGATCTATAAGATAATACTTACCATATTAATCGATAAATTTTTAGCTACTCATTTAGGGGTTGAAGATTTTGGGGAATTCAAGTACGGAATCACCATTGTATTATTGCTAAGTACGTTCTGCACACTAGGATTGAACTCTTCCATTATCCGTTTTTTAGCAATTCAACATTCTTTTGATAAAAGAAAAATCTTAATCAGTGTTTCACTCGCTTTAACGGCTTTCATAACATTTTTAATTGTGTTACTTGGGCTTATTACCCCATCACTATTTGGGATTGACTCCTCATTTTTATATGCAACTATTTTTTTTAGTTTGAATACGTTATATGCCAGTATTTATAGTGGATTGGAAAGACCAAAACTAAAAGTTTTTATTAACGATATCTTTGGGTTTTCAGTTTATCTTTTGTTTCTATGGGCATATTTTCAATTTTTTGGCCAATCGGCTCAAATCGCACAAGCCTACTTAGGCTATGTAGGCATAGTTTTTTTAGTGAATTTATTGGCAATAAAATCCTATTATAAAAAGATAAGGGCAATAGACCTAAAAACAACACTAATAAAAGAATACTCCTCCTATACAATGCCATTGTTTGGAGTTTCCGTCCTAATAATTTTAAGTGCCAATTTAGATAAGGTTGTTTTAAATTACTTTGTTTCGGGAGAGCAGTTAGGTATTTACTATTCGGTTTTCAATATCAGCAATCTTTTGCCTCTAATTCTGACCATATTGGTTTTTATGTATTTGCCAAGAATGAGCAAAATTCTGCGAAATGGCAAAAAGAATAAAGCGGCCCTATTGAGCAGTTACTCGTCTAAATGGACGATGATTATGGCATCAGTCTTTTTTGGGGCAATCTACTTTTATGGTAAAGAAATAATTGGGATTTTATATACCAAGGATTTTGTTAGTGGGGCAGAAGTATTACAAATATTAGCCTTTGGTCAATGGATTAACGTTTCCCTTGGTTTTACAGGTCAAAACTTATTAGCATTAGGGGATAGTAAGAGACAACTCTATATTAGATTATTTTCATTTACAATGGGATTGGTATTACTTTATTTTGGCGCTAAACATTATGGAAATATTGGCGCTGCAATTTCAATTCTAGCGGCCTTAATATGTTCTAATGTGCTCCAAATATTAGTATTAAAAAGAATGCATAATTTTGTGGGTTACAGAAGGCAGAATCTTTTTACCCTTAGTATAGTTGTGCTAATTGGACTTTTCCTATCATATTTGCATAAATCCACATTTTTTGTAAACCTACATTTTGTGGTTTCTATAGGTGTAGATTTGGTAATTTTTATAACTGCTTTATTTGCGGTTGGAATAATAGGTAAAAAGGATTTAAAAGTGTTAAAAATATCGGAAAGTTAATGGAATCAAAAGAAGTACACGTTTTTATTGTTTGGAGTAAAGGCCTAGAACTTAGAGAAAGAATACTTGTCGATATTCAATCAAAATTTGAATTACTGGAAAGTATTGAAACAACTTGGTCCAAAAATAAATTTTCTGAGAACCTATCTCGATTTTATGGGGAAAATCTACCCAAAAAATCATCTAAGGAAAAGCATTGCGGGACGGGAACATTTTTATGTGTCATCGTCAGGGACAATAGCCCTAAATACGAGTTAAGGGAAACTTCCAAAGGCATTAAGCCGGTTAATATTAATATGTTCGACGCAAAACAGTTGTATAGGGATTGGACAGGAGGAGGTCACAAAATTCATGGGTCAGATAACGTTATGGAGGCCCGGAGTAATATTTACCTTTTGTTTGGGATTCCTTACGAAAAGCTGCTAAATACTCAAAAAATTGGGGTTAGCCGGTCATTTACCAATGATTTGATTGGTGCACATGGTTGGGATTCATTGGATGAATTGTTTAGGGCCCTTAATGAATTATCGAACTATGTTGTCTTGCGTAATTTTGTGAACATTGAGGACGAACTCAACAATCTTCACCCAGATATAGACATTTTAACTAACAATAAGCGCCTCATTGCAGATATCTCTAATGGTAAACCTACCTACAAGGATAACAGAAGGGTTCAACACTTGGCAATTATAAAAACCCAAAAGGTTTATTTTGATTTTAGATTCATTGGTGATGGTTATTATGATTTTAATTGGCAACAACAAATTTTAAATACACGAAGAATATACCAGAATATGTTTGTTCCTAACAGCACAAATCATTTCTATTCATTAATGTACCATGCTTTTATACATAAAGAAAAGATAACTGTAGATTATGTTTTAAAGCTGATCGAACTATCAAAAGGAGTAGGTTTAAATTATAGCAATACTTCCTTTTTAAATTACGATGTGTTAAAGGATTTAAATGCATTTCTGATGGTAAATAAATACGATTATACAGAACCAAGGGATTTAACGGTTTATTTCAATACAAAGATTATAGAACCCTTTAAACAGATTCTTTTTTCAAATGATAGAAAGAAGCATGAAGACTTCAGAGCTTTTAAAAATTTTATCAAGAAAGTGGTGAAAAAATTAGGAATACAATTAGCAAAATAAGGTAGCGTTTTTTCATTCTTGGTTGTTATCGCACTATTAAAGCAGAATTTTTTCCCTTTGTCATAAATGACCTACTTATTATTAATGTAAAACAATAAAATGTCATTTTTAAAATATTATTTGAGCCTAATTTACCGAACCATTAAGAACCGGGTTTATTATATTAAAAACAGGAGCTTTATACATGAACTTTTCCAAGAGAATGGATATCAAGAAATAAAGCCGTTTAATCTTAGCAAATGGCACCATGATCTCTATTTGTTTACTGCAATAGCTAAAGATTTAGATCCAGTTTTTATTAAAATTACCAATCTTCCCAGATTATTGAAAAATGAGAATAAGGCTTATAAAAAACTGCAAAAGAACAAATATCTTGTAAACCATTTAATTGAACATAAGGGCTACATAAAAAAAAATGGGTATCGGGCATTGGTTTTAAAGCGTGCCAAGGGAATTGTTCTAAACGAGGAATGGGCGGCTAATAATATTGGAGAACTAAATACCTTAATACGTATTGTTGACGAATTTAAATCTTTGTCCTTGGTGCATAGAGATATAAAACTAGATAATTTTATTTATGAAGACGGGAGCATCAAAATTTTTGACTTTTCATTTATGATAGACAAAACTCAGAAAGGAAAACTAAAGGAAATTGACTTATCAGATAAAAAAAATATCCTCAAATTAATGGATTTAGGAATTCATTACAAACCCGCTCATTTCACATGGGATGATTATTATTCTTTATACGTCATTTTAAATAGCCTTCAAAAAAAAGGAGCCAAAAATTTAAGTAAAGAAGGGATGAACGAACTTAGCCTGTTAGTGCGAGAATGTAAAGAAAAGATTAACACCAATACTTATAGTGTAATGAAATAAAAAGTTAAATTATACCTACAAATACAATGATATGAATACTCATAAAAATATTTTACTTGTTATATTATTTTCAATAATGCTTCTATCTTGTTCTCATGATGACAACCCAAGAGAAATTATTGTGAATATCGATAATATAGGCGGGTTTGTATCCGTTGCGCCTGATAAACAATCCACTAAATTTATATTCCCTTCTTCACATACTTTCCAAAAAATTATTGAAACCGGTGACCAACTTACTGCAGGAGGTACGCTTCCGCCTAGGACAGATTTTACAGGTTATGTCCCTATAAATGGCAGTAGTACAAATGGATATTTGAGTATTAATTCTGAAACTACACCTGGAGGAGTCTCAGTTCTAGACATTCGTCTAAATGAGGTCTCCCAATTATGGGAAATTACTTCTTCCAAGGCTGTAGATTTTTCAAGTGTGGGGGGTACTAAAAACAACTGTTCGGGAGCGGTTACTCCGTGGAACACAATTATTTCCTGTGAAGAAAAAATAGTACAAACAGATGTCAATTTGGATGGATACAATGATTTTGGTTGGGCAGTAGAGATCGACCCGGCTACCAAAACAGTTATCGACAAAAGGTGGGCCTTAGGGAATTTTGCGCATGAAAATATAACCGTGCATTCCAATCTTAGAACAATCTATGAAGGTGCAGATTCAAATCCTGGTTATCTCTACAAATTTGTATCGGATAATGAGCGGGATTTAAGCTCTGGCAAACTATTTGTGTTTGCCGGAAGCAAAGAAGGGACTGGTAGATGGTTTCAATTGGCCAATTCTACCATTGAGGAAAGAAACACGACACTTGATCAAAGTGCCATAGTGGGAGCTACAGTATTTAATGGAATTGAGGATGTTGAAATTGGCCCAGATGGCAATGTATATTTGGCAGTAAAAGATGAAGGAAAAGTATATCGATTTCATGATGCTGATCCAATCAATGGCACCGATGTAATCATGGAAACATTTGTAGGCGGTATGACCTACAGTATTGTATACGAAAATGGGAATAGTTCCATTTCATGGGGAAGTGGCAACGATAATTTAGCCTTTGATGGAGATGGTAATTTGTGGGTGCTTCAAGATGGCGATAATAATTATATTTGGGTTGTTGCAAAGGAGCATACCCAAAAGCGTCCAAAAGTAAAATTATTTGGCATAGCGCCATTGGGGTCTGAGCCCACTGGTATAACTTTTACCCCTGATTTCAAATATCTTTTCATTTCGATACAAGATCCCGATTCCGCCAATAAAAGTTCAGAACAATTGGATGCAGCAGGCCAGCCTGTTGCGTTTGACAATCATATAACTATAGCAATGTCTTTAAAAGATAAACTAGGTAAATTCTAATTAATGTATAACATTTGCCAACATTGATGTAGCTAAATTAATAGTTAAATGTTTAAGCTCTTAAGAAACCCTTTTTTTATATATGTGTTCGGTTTTGCGCTCACCTTCTTGGTGTACAGCTTAGATTGGTCCAATATCTACCCAGACTTGACCATTGATATGAAGATATTCTTTACGATAACTTTTTTTTCTTTTCTAGTTATTGGAATCCTAGTCCACTTCCTGAAAATGATCAAAAAAACTCCTTCATATACCCAGACTATATTACTTGCCAGGTGTTTGTATACCGTTTATTTTCTTTACTTAATAGAGTTCTTATATTACAAAGACATCCCATTACTTTCTTCGCTAACTGGGGTTTCAGGGGTAAGTTACATGGATTTTGGAATTCCGCTTTTACACGGCATACTTATTTCATTTAATTCTTTTCTAATTGCTCATTCCTTTGCCGTTTATATGTCCACTAAGAAAAGAAAAGTGTTGATCTATAACCTCCTACTATATTTACCTGCCCTCCTAATTATTAACCGGAGTATTATAGTTTTCGGAGTATTGACCTCTGTCATTATATATCTTTATTATGTAAAAAAAGTAAGATTTAAAAGTCAAATTAAATTATTTGTGCTGGGTCTAATTGGTTTATTCCTGTTTGGTGCAATTGGAAATCTAAGATCGGGAGGCGACTATATATACACGCAAAGCAAAGCTACACCAGATTTCATGGAGTCTTCAATACCGAAAGAGTACTATTGGACCTATTTATATGTTGCTTCACCGTTGGCCAATTTTCAAAATACAGTGAATAAAAAAGTAGTGGATTCCTATTACTTCAAAGGGTTCCTGTTTTATGAAAACCTACCCAAAATCATTTCTAAAAATTTAGGTGAACCTCTTGGCGTAGAAAAGAGAGATTTAGTTAGAATTGTTCCATGGTTAACTGTAGGTACTACTTATGCTAGATCATTTTCCTATATAGGCTGGAGCGGACCATATCTACTATTTTTAAGTAGTTTATTAATCTATTTAATGGTTATTTTTCTTGTGCCAAAAAATAGTAACTATCATGTTACTACCATTGCCATTTTATCCGTAATTATACTTTTGAATATATTTACAAATATGTTAATAGTGACAGGAATATCATTTCAGTTGGTGTATTGCATAATTTTTTCATTTTTTGAGAGGAAACGATTCGTTATTAAACCATGAGATATATATTCTTTATTAATTTTTGATGGATTATATGAGAAATTTTAAACAGTCAAATAATCTATTTTTTTTACTTATATGCCTCTCAATACTTACCTCTTTGGGGTTAACGGAAATTTCTTCGAACACCGTTGAAAAGGAATTGTTAAATGAATTTGATGGCATCAAATTCGTTATTGAATCGGACACTGATTTTGAAGCCTCCTTAAATTATACCTATTCCCAAAAAATTAGTGGCAAATACCGATTGCAAAATCAAAGCACCTCTCCAGACACCTTATTTTTCAAATTTCCAAAATCAAATAGTGTCATAAAAAAGTTCAGGTTGGATTTTGGAAACGATTCCAACATAAATTACGTTCAAATTAAGGAGATGCTCCTAATCTTTAACAACAAAACTATTTACCTAAACCAAAATGAAATTTTCAGTAGTCTGTATAGAAATTTTTCAGACGTTGAACTTGACAAAAAAAATGGAATCATCTATTTTAAAAAAAATGCGAAACCCTTTGATCCTTATATAATATTTATGCCACTTGCAGAGTTGTCCCTGCAAAAATCAGTATTTTCGTTTGCATTGATTCTGCCTTTCGCTATTGCCATGTTGGTTTATTTTATAATAATCAAAATAAGATATTCGCAATTAGAACTAATGGACTTACTTGTACTACTATTCATTATTTGCATTCCTCTTAAGATAGCCTGGTCTACGTTTTACACTTTACTTTTATGTTTTTATGGAATAATAAATGCCTTTTTAAAGCACCGAGTAAATTTTGGAAATCCCATCTCCTACTCTTTCATAGCTTTATTGCTTGTATTGCTTATTTTTGGAAGACCCACTGATTATTCTTCTATAGAAAAACAATTGTCCTTACTTTTCTTCGCAATCATAAGTGCCACCATTACCTTGCCAAAATCCAAAATATATACGTATTATGTCCACTTTTTTATAATTTTCAATGCAATAATGGTAGTCTCTGGGATTTCATTCCTAATTTCTTTAGACGAATTCTATGGTGTAGGTATTATAGATTATTTCAGGGATATTAAGAGCTATAGCATTAATGTTAGAAAATGGTTTTATTACGATCATGCTGCATTTCTGTCCTTTTTCGGCCTTATTGGGATGCCTTTTGCACACAATCTTTATAAAGAAAAATCTATAGCTCTCAATTTAGTATGGTTATTTCATATTCTGCTGTTTTCATTTATAGCCTTAGCAGGTACCAGAATATGTCTGTTATTATATGCAATCTTTCTTGCCAATATGTTGTGTTCAAATTGGAGAATTAGAAGGCGTATTATCATAAACCTATCTATTTATACCCTATTTGCAATTATATTAACCTTAAATATCCAAAAAGTAGATCCAAGCAGGTCCCAGCTATGGTCTGTTTCGTGGGAAGCTATTAAAGAAAAACCCCTATTTGGTTACGGATTGAATAATTCCAATGCCATAATAAATGACATGCATTATATACATAAGGCAGGCTTCTCATCCGCCTTGGATTTAAATCATTCCCATAACCAATTTTTAACATTCTTATTGGAAATTGGATTTATAGGCTTAGCCGCTCTTGTAGCAATAATAGGGATTGTCTTTTATAAAGCTAAGCTTTTAAAAAATGAAACTTTTATCCTATTTTTAATAGGATTGGGCTATATGTTCTTAACGGAATCCATACTAGAAACGTCTAAGCCAATATATGTAGTCTGCTTTCTATTGTTATTGATATCTACTGCCAAAGACCAAATAAATGATTCCTTTCAAGGGCCAAATCAAATATCTTAATATTATTTATATAGTTACATTCTATGAAAATTTGGTTAATCCTATATGATAAGAATGTATATATTTGCCAGTAAAATAATTAAACTGGCCAGACTCAAGGATGGAACACTTCTAATCATGTGTTACGGGAATGGCTATTCTTAGTAAAAAGTATTACAAAAAGTTAAATCAATTATTACCTAAGGCATGCTTTTTAATTCATTTAGCTTTCTATATTTTTTCCCAACTGTTGTAGTCCTTTATTTTATTTTCCCACAGAAATTAAGGTGGTTTTGGTTATTAATAACCAGCTATTATTTTTATATGAGCTGGAATCCAAAATATGCTCTGCTGATTTTAACTTCTACCCTTATCACTTATCTAAGTGGCATTTTAATTGACAAAGCTAAGGGAGTTGGCAATAAAAAATTATATGTTGCCGTAAGTTTTATTTCAAATCTTACCATACTCATTGGTTTTAAATATTTTAACTTCATTAATGACAATATTTTATTTCTATTTCAAGAAATGGGAATGAATTGGGAAATTGCCAACTTAAATATTTTGCTTCCTGTTGGAATTTCATTTTATACTTTTCAAGCTCTGAGTTATACCATGGATGTATATAGGGGCGATATACCTGCCACACGTCATTTTGGGAAATATGCGTTGTTCGTATCGTTTTTTCCACAGCTTGTGGCAGGACCCATAGAAAAATCAGCGAATCTATTGCCTCAATTTGATAAGGCTATCAAGTTTAACTATGACAGAATAAAAGATGGCCTTATAATAATGATGTGGGGCTTTTTTAAAAAATTGGTTATTGCAGATAGGTTGGCAATATTGGTCAATACTGTTTATAATAATCCTAGAGAATATACAGGTTTCGAATTGATAATCGCAACATTATTTTTTGCCTTCCAAATCTTATGCGATTTTTCGGCATATACGGATATAGCTATTGGGGCGGCAAAAATACTTGGGTTTGATCTCATGAGAAACTTCGATAGGCCTTATTTTAGCAAATCAATTCCAGAGTTTTGGAGAAGATGGCATATTTCATTGGGGGCTTGGTTTAGAGATTATTTATACTTCCCTTTGGGAGGAAGCCGTGTTTCAGCCTGGAAAAAGTATAGGAATATTTTAATCGTTTTTCTAGTCAGTGGAATATGGCATGGTGCTAGTTGGAATTTTCTTATTTGGGGTTTTCTACATGGAATTTATCAGATAATCGATTTGGCTACCCAGCCCTTAATGTCTAAAGTGAATAACTCCTTAAACATTAAAACTACTTCTTTTGGATTTAAGCTTTATAAAATAATATTGACTTTTACCTTAGTTTGCATAGCCTGGGTTTTCTTCAGGGCAAATACGCTGGCAGACGCATCCTACATCATAAAAAACCTCTTTGTTTTTAATCCAGAAATAATATTGGGTAATGATATTTATAATCTAGGCTTATCCAGAAGGGAATTTAAAATTGCTATAGTTGCTATCTTGGTCCTAATTGCCGCCAACTTAATGGAAATAAAATTGAATATGATGGATTTTTTGAGAAAACAACCCTTGACTTTAAGATGGAGCTTTTACACTTTTTTCGTTCTTTATATAATCTTTTATGGGGTTTATGGCGATAGCCAAAAAGCGGCATTTATATATTTTCAATTTTAATTATTAGATATATGATATTAAAACTGATAATTAAAATTTTAATTTTTACGTCAATAGTTCTTATTGTGTCGTATTCTACATTATATCTTAATCCGGATTATAAAAAAGAGTATGTTGCAGGGGTTATTCCTAAACTTGATAAATTAAAATCGATAAAGAATAAAAAGATAGTTATTATAGGAGGCAGTAATGCTAGTTTCGGAATCGATACTGATATGATGGAACGGCAATTAAGGGTGCCTGTTGTTAATTTAGCCCTACATGGTGGCCTTCCTATTAAATATATCTTTGAACAGGCTAGGCCCTATATGAAAAAAAATGATATTCTGATTATTTCTAAAGAATATAGTGGCCTAAAAAGCCAGTACTGGGACCAAATGAGTGGAATTGAACTTCCAAAAATAGCAACTTATGATATTTCTCAAATTAAAGTGATTTTAAGCAATCGAAAATTATTTGAATCTACTGTTACCGGCCTTTTTAAGACAATAAAATATTATCTAGACAAGTATCCCATCGAAGGAAAGAATGGCAAAAAATCAGTTTATAGCCTAGATGCATTTGCCAATGACAACCTAAAATCCGAATTTATTATTGGCGATTACGATAAAAAAGTAAAAGAACATTCTTTACCTAAATTGAATAATAAATCTATTCTTATGAATGGATTAAAGGAATACAAAGAATATTTTCACGAAAAGAATATTGAAATCTATTTGACTCCTCCAGTAATTATTAAAGGATACTACAAGGATAAAGGTATCCTGCCCTTTTGGAAGCACTTGTCCCAATTTTCAGAAATCCCAATGTTGAATGAAAACAAAAAATACACCCTAGATAGAAAGTATTTTTTTAATTCACATTACCACACAAATGATGTTGGACGAGAATTAAGAACAAAATCCTTGATTGAAGACATTTTAATTAAAGATTTAGTTCCAATTAAGGGGAAAGTAAATTTACCTGTTTATGTTACCAATAAGGTAGCAATCAATAAAGCCAATTTAAGTTTATTTAATAAGAAGCTTAATTTTAAAGTACTTAAAAGAGATGGTGATGGAATTTTAATTAAACAATCCGGGGATTTAAACCAAAACTACTTTCGCATGCAACTAAAAAACAAGGATTATAAGGGATATAATTTTTGTCTCAATTTGAAATGTGATAAAACTGTAATAAACAGTATTAAATTTAGAGGCACGGGAAAGTTAGAAGAGTTTGATTCCATAATCGAACTGGAAAATAATGTATACAAATTATGGAAAAAAGTAAACAACGTTTACTTTACGGATAACAATTCCTATTTGGGCATTTCCTTTCCTAATGATGATAAATTAATTGACAAAGAATTTCTAATCCAAGATGTAGGGTTGTTTGAAGAATTAGGAATGAACGATTCTATCACGGATATTTATCCAATACCTTTAAAAGGAAATAACGATCCATTGTTTGAAGTAATATCAGTCAATCACACTGTTTATTTAAAAGATATCCTGATTGCGACTAATGTTGCTGACAAAATTACATTGACTTCCAATAAATTATATTGTATTTCAAGAAAGAAGAATACAATTACTATAACGGATTTTTATAGTAATAAGTTAATTTTCGAAACAAAAAACGAAATTATCATTAAAAGCTCCTTGGATAATGTGGTAAAAGTTTTTGAGTAGTCAAAAAACATTATACACTTAGAATGAATTATAAAAAGATTTCGGTTTGCATGGCCACTTTTAATGGTGAACTGTACATTGAGGAACAGTTAAATTCTATTTTACACCAATTAGGTAATAATGATGAGGTTATCATTTCCGATGACGGTTCAAAAGATAAAACCATTGACATTGTAAAATCTTTTAAAGACCCCAGGATTAAAATTTTCCACTCCACCTTTCACAATGTTATCCAAAATTTTGAAAACACATTATACAAGGCATCAGGGGATATTATCTTTCTTTCCGATCAAGATGATATATGGTACCCTAATAAGGTAAAAGAGTCCTTGAAAATATTACAAAACAATGATCTGGTATTTTCTAATTTAAGCGTATTTTCCAGTACAAAAAATGACAATTACACAATGTTCGATTTTCGAAAAAACTATAATGGGATTGGGCGAAATTTTATCAAGAATCATTGTGTAGGTGCCACCATGGGTTTTAAATCACATTTATTAAAATATGCTCTTCCATTCCCCAAAAATATTGAAATGCATGATATGTGGATATTTTTTATAAGCTCATTTTATGGCAAGGCATACTATTACAACCAACCACTTATTTATTATAGAAGACATGGGTTAAACGTGTCAAATACTGGAGGGAAAACAACCAATTCTCTTTTCAAAATTCTTGAAATTAGAATTGTTTGGATAATATCTCTTTTAAGGAGAATTGTGAAAATCGCTTTTTCCAAATAAAGTACGATTATTTGTTCCTACCTTTATTTTGAGATATCTAATTTTTATTTGACACAATTTAGGCGCAATTTTAAGTATATATCATCGCTATTTCGAGTTAAAACATATAATTAGATTTTTCAAATAAATTTAAATTCAGAATTGATTCAAAATATCTCTAGAAATTGTTGAATTCTTTGAACTATTGAACAAAAACAGTTCTAAATTCTAATTGGAAGTGTTAAATAAGGTTGGCGTTTTGTTCAAATGATATACTGCTGTATAAAATAATTTTAACACTTATCCAATGAAAAAAACTATAATAGCCTTACAAATTACCTTAGTATTCATAATCTTTTCTTGCGGGAAAGATCGATCCAATGATTTACCAGATAATCTCCCAAAAAAAGAAATCAGAGTACCTCAAGATTATTCTACAATTCAAGCGGCAGTAATTGCAGCTGATTCTGATGATATAATAA
>Ga0222651_1000582_pt1 | contig 22031 bp, 18 predicted proteins | sample AntAcemetagen369_FD_179855 | JGI IMG/M metagenome (GOLD analysis project Ga0222651, IMG submission 179855) | Saline water microbial communities from Ace Lake, Antarctica - #369 | ecosystem: Environmental > Aquatic > Non-marine Saline and Alkaline > Saline | place: Antarctica: Ace Lake...
CCCACTGCACCCCCGTCTCTGGTCGCCCCCTGCTGACTCGCTGGACGACAGCCCTAGGTATATTATGTCTCTTTCCTGTAGGGTGGTTGTTTGAAGACTGGAACAGTCTGAGCCACCCGTATAGCAGGACGGAGGTCTGCCGGAGATGGCGAAGCAATTGGGCATAATATCCCTAGGGCGGGGAGAACGGCTGAACCTATAGAATCAGGGGGCGACCAGAGACGGGGGTGCAGTGGGACGGCCAAACTTGGAAGTTGAACTTTCGGACGCCTGTTGCGTCGTTGCGGCATTGCCCGAAGAAGCGGCTAAGACTGGAACCGATGCTTTCACATGGCGCGATAGCGGCGCGACCGTAGTTGATTTGTGGATACGAGAAACGTCTAAGGATTGAAGACATTTATTTTAAACGTTCGACTCCTTTTTCAGTTTAGTGAGTTATTCTATTTTCTACGTTTGACCCCTTTTTCAGCTCGTCGCTTTCATTTCCTTCACTGGAAAGGCGACTTGAAATTGCCCTCCGAACGAGTATCGCCTGACGAGCGTTTGTTAACGCGATTCTTATAATCTCTCTTTCCTTATCAGTCAAACCTTGAGTAACTAACTCACCTTCAAGACCCTCTAGGTTTATCAGCACTTCTTGCCCTGAACAATCATCAGTAATTTTATCAGAAAAAGTGTCGAAAGGCAAAAGAACTCGAAGGGATCTGCGCTGCATGTAGTGCAGCCATGACTGTGAAGATCCTTCAAGGATATTGGTTTCATCTGCACTATTTTTTAGCATTACGGCTAATATTCGTTCTTCGAGACTCGCACTGAAAGACTTCATATACTCGAGAAATCTATCTTTATCAAAAGTGGATATTTGCCCTTCTTTATACATCTCTTGGATTATACAGAGCGCTCTGGTTTCGTATTTTTTCATCTGCTTGGCAGATTCAAGAAGGAGCTTTTCTTTATCTTCGCGTGTCATCTCTTCCAACTCCGGAAGGAAGTCAGTCCAAACATGCTCAGCCTCCTCTCTGATAGTAGCCTGTATGCTCTCCGCCCTAACTTGAGCTTTTACAGGCAATAAAAAGGAAACCCCTAATACCAAAATGCAGTAATATATTTTCATGGAAACATTTAAAGAATTTCTCTTCCGACCCAAACCTTATCAGGCTCTTCGAAAAGTCGGACAATATCGCGGATCATGCCCGAACTATTCTCGTTTTTAAAGTCACTAAACTTAACTTCCGTTAGAACCTTATCAGGATCATTCGCATTCGGAGCCCAGCACTGACGCTCAACCCCAGCTGCCGTTTTCGCAGTAAATACACCGCTTTTGGGGTTAATTAAGAATTCACAAACGCAATCTCTCAACGAGACTTTCGCGTTAATATTTTGAATCTGATCGGCGATACTATTTCCAACAGCACTACCAAAATCTGACCCAAACTTAATTCCTTTAGCTGGTAACCCGGCTAAGCCACTACGATTAAGTGCTGACTCAAAAACACCGTCCCCAACTTCAGCAATCAAATCAGCTCAAAGAGAACTATCATTAGTTTCAATCGCCGTATATGCAATCGCAGCAATCTTCGCGGCTTGCTGCGTCTCTCCGATTGCATCACCCAAGTAAGACTTAATACGGGAAACGTTGCCAGCCTGCTGCGCAAACTGATCAAAGTCCAAAGTTCTTCCGTTCCCCCAAAATTCAATGTGATCAATAATATCACTAAGAGGCGGTCTCTTAAGCTTTCCGAGATAGTCCCAATGGTTCACTGCATCATTCCCAACCATGCCATACAGATTCAGTCCACCACGTTCAGCAATCGGATCTCTTGATGGCCACCTGCCCGTTTCCGGATCATAATATCTGAAGCCGTAATAGAATACCTGCTTGCATTCGTAGATAGAGGGGAATTGGGCGCGACCCGTGCTTTTGCCGCTGTGGGAGGGGGATCGCGCTGAATTAGCATCTACGACAGAGCCCTCGTCGTAGACGTTTTTTTCTCCGGTGTTGCTTTGCGGGAAGTAACCCATGGGTATAAAAAAGCTTCCCGTTCTCGGGAGGCTTTTCGTTTAGTAAACGTTGGTCGTTTCTTGGCTGATGATCGGTTCGTTTAGGAAGTCGGCGCTGAAGCTCATGGCGGCGCGTCCGGGGCCGATGTTGGCACCTTCGGTGGTGATCGTTAAGTTAGTGTCCTTACCTGGCTCCAAGGTAGTGCGAGGGAAGGTCACGTTCTGGCCGTTGATCGTGCCTTGTGCATCGCCAGCGACGGCGATGGGCTTGATCTTATCATTGAAGGTGACCGTTACGGTGCCGCTGACTGGCTCGAAGTCGCCTTGATTACGAACTTGGATGCTGTAGGTGGTGGCTTCGCGCACGCGGATCGGATCTTTGCTGTCGGTGATGGAGACGGTGACACCGGGGACGGCGAGCCATTTGGTGGTGACGCTGTCGGAGGCTTCGAGGCCGTTTTCGCTGAGTAGCTTGACGGTGTTAATCGATTGGCCAGTGCGGGTGGCGGCGATCTCGGTGCGGATCAACTGGCTGGAACCGGCGGGGAGATTGGGAATCATCCAGCCGATGGCGTCTCCGCTAACGCGGCCGCGCCCGTTATCGGCGACGGACGAGCCCTTGGGCAAGATGTCGGTGATGCGGACATTTTTAAGGTCAGTATCGCCTGTGTTTTCGATGGTGATTTCGAAGACTTCGGGCTTAAATACGTAGGCCTCGGCGGGGCCGGTCTTGCGCACGCGGATGCCGGACTGCACGACGGCGATGGGTGAGCTGGCGACGGCGCTGCTGCCGGGGCCCCCAGATTCGCCGCCATCGTAGCTGGCCACGGCGCGATTGCTAAAGTTGCCCTGTTTGATCGCTTTGGCGGTGTAAGTGACGCTCTTGGTCTGGCCGGGGGCGAGGTTGCCGATGGATTGGCGGAGATTGCTGGTGGGGGTGAAGGCGTCGGGGAGCGTGTCAGTAACGACGACGTTGGTCGCTTCGGCAGTGCCACTATTGGTGACGGTGACTGTCCAACTGGCTTCTTCGCCGAGCTCGATGCTTTGGGGGCCTTGCTTGACGACGTCGAGTTGGGGCTGGCCGGCATTGATATTCATGCAGAAGACGTTGTCTACGGTGACAGTGGAGCAGATCTGGTGGTCGCCCTCGGTGGTGGGGGTCACGCTGATCTCGATATTTTGCGTCTGCCCTTTGCGCATGGTGGGGAATGTCCAACTGACATTACTACCAGAGCGGGAGCCGGCGGGGTTGGCTGAGTTGAACTGCACACCGGCGGGCATGGCCTCGGAGAGGCGGACGTTGGTCAGATCGTCGAGCGCATTAATGGTGATGCGGTAGCGGAGCGTGCCGCCGACTGAGGCTGGCTGGAGGACGCTCTTGGTGACGCTGAGTTGATTCGTTTTTAAAATAACGTCGGAACTGCTGGAAGTGCTGGAACTGGGCGTAGCAGCTGTCCAAGTAGTCTGCGTGTTGGCAGGTTGGGCGCTCGACCATGTAGTCTGGTTAGAGGCGGGCTGCGCGGGAGCGGTGTAGCCACGGTCGATTTGGCTGGGGCCAGTTTGGCAGCCAGAAAAAGCCAATGCGCAGAGGCATAAGGCAGTAGTGATGTAGGATGAGGTTCGATTCATGCGTCTTGTATGAACGTCTCTGTGGGAGATGTAAAGAATTCGCTTAAGGGGGGGTATGGGTTGTCTTCGCCGACTAGATATAGTTTCAAATCTGTCCGAACCCCGCCTGCTACTGCAACGGCAGCGTGAAAGACATACGAGTCCCCTGCCCTACTTGGCTCACGGCTGCGACTGTGCCACCATGCAGTTGCACGATGTGTTTCACGATACTCAGGCCCAAGCCGGTGCCGCCCTTCTCGCGCGAGCGTCCTTTATCCACTCGGTAAAATCGCTCAAAAATATGCGATAGATCTTTTTCTGGGATGCCAGGGCCATCATCAATAATAGAACAGCGCACGCTGCCCGCCGCAGCTTCGATGACGGCCTCCAGCCGTAGCTCGGTAAACTCGGGCGCGTAGCGAAATACATTTTCGATAAAATTATCCAAGACCTGATTAATTCGATAACGGTCAAAAGAAATTACAGAGATCGCTGAATCCACGCTCACCGTGATCTTCTGTTTATCTGTATCGATGCGCCCGCGGTAGTTTTCTGCGACTTCTATCAGCAATGGCTCAAATGGTTGTTGGATTGGCTCAATCTGATCGGGGCGCGACTCTAAGCGCGAGATAGTTAATAAATCTTCAACCAGCACATGTAAGCGTTCCGCATTATTTAATATTTTATTCATAAAACGATGCCGCGCTTTAGGATCAATCGTCGCTTCATCATCAATCAAGGTTTCCGCAAAGCCTTTGATAATCGTTAGTGGTGTGCGCAACTCATGCGAGACATTTGCCACAAACTCACGTCGCATTACCTCCAATGCTTTAAGCTTGGTAATGTCGTGCAATACCAGCAGCGTTGATTTGGCACCCTTCAACTCTAGGCCTTTTACCTTGGCGCAAGAGGCTTCAAACCAGAGCGTGTCACTCCCCTGCTCGATGTGAATTTGTGTCGGCTCCGTTCGTTCAACTTTAGCGGCGACATCGAGTAGTTCCAGTAGAGTGAGCGATCGCAAAACACCTTCGAGTCGTTGTCCTTGAATAGATTGTCCGGCGCGGAATAATTTCTCCGCAGAACGATTCGCATACTCGATCAAGCGATCTTCGTTAAAAACAATAACTGCTTCTTGAACTGCGCCCAGCATCGCTTCCACCTGATTCGAGTAGCCACTCTTCTGTGCGGACGCGGCATTGTGCGAATCAATTAACGCATTCAACGAGTCGACTAGACCCAGCGCACCAATTTTCTGCAAAGTTTTGGCAGACTCTTCTGGTAGCAAACGTCGCTGCGAACGCACTGCACCATCCAACTCACGCAGCAAACGCCGCAATCTCAGAATATGATGAAAGAGTGCGATCGAGATCACGCATAGAATAATAACGATAAACCAGGCCATAGAAGGATGAGAAGTAGAACATTAAATATCCACTGCTCGATAGCCTACGCCACGCACGGTTTCAATCAAGTGCGCATACGGGCCTAACTTCTCGCGTACGCGGCGGACATGCGTGTCCACGGTACGTGTTTCTATGTCGGTATCATAGTGCCAAACATTGACGAGTAGGTGCTCGCGCGACTGGACGCGTCCCTTGCGCTCCATCAGTAACTTAAGTAGACGAAATTCCGTTGCCGTTAAAACAACATTTATACCGTCGACCGTGAGTTGGTGTAGTTCTTCGTCGATCACCACGCCCGCAATCTCGATGCGAGATTGCCCCGAAGTTTCTGTGCTAGGCACTGTTCGATTTAGCATGTTACTAATCCTAAGCAGTAACTCTTTGGCATTGAACGGTTTAGATAAATAATCATCGCCACCTGTTTCTAAACCTTTAATTCGATCTTCCGCCTCCCCGCGCGCACTCAAAAAGATGATAGGGATGTTTCTCATGGAAGGATCGGCGCGCGCGATTCGGCACAGTTGTAAACCGTTCAGCTCAGGCATCATTATATCCAGCACCATTAAATCTGGCTCGAAGTCGCGCACCTTAGCCACAAATGCGAGTGGGTCATTCAAAACTGCAACTCGGTAGCCATCTTGCTCCAGTTTATACTCAAGGAGTTCGGTGACATCTGGCTCGTCGTCCAAGACTAAAATACGGTGTATTTTTCGTGAGCTCATATTTGTTTTTAAAGGTAATGGAAGTCAGCGAGGTGACAAAAGGTTAAAATTAAACTTCTAGTAGGATGGCTTAGTATCAACACGCTTTTGAGAAGCACGATCAATGCACCATTGGTCAATGAATAAAGCCGACTCAACAAGCAGATGGATCGTATTTTACATGCTCGGCACCTCAGCGTTTCACGAATGGAACATTCGATGCTAGAACGTAGGGGCTTCACTTGTGACAATGCCATTGCATATTAACTCGGAGGGTCTCGAAGTCGGCAATTTTAGCAGGATTGGCTTTTAGTTTGCTGGCTGAAGCGCCTCTGCCCGCCGCTGCGATTGGGACAATCGCCCTCCCGAGGCGTATTTTGGGAGGGCGGATTGTCTCATCCGCAGTGTGTTGGCCTGGCGAGGGAAGTGGTGTTATGGCACGGCTTCGATCATCAGAACTGGGTGGTGCTGGCTGAAGCGCCTCTGCCCGCCGCTGCGATTGGGACAATCGCCCTCCCGACGCGTATTTTGGGAGGGCGGATGTCTCATCCGCAGTGCGTTGGTCTGGCGAGGGAAGTGGTGTTATGGCACGGCTTCGATGATTAGAACTGGGTGGTGCTGGCTTTAGCGCCTGTGCCCGCCGCTGCGATTGGGACAATCGCCCTCCCGAGGTGTATTTTGGGAGGGCGGATTGTCCCATCCGCAGTGCGGTGCGTTGGTCTGTTGAGGGAAGTGGTGTTATGGCACGGCTTCGATGACCAAAGCTGGGGGGTGCTGGCTGTAGCGCCTCCGCCCGCCGCTGCGATTGGGACAATCGCCCTCCCTAGGCGTATTTTGGGAGGGCGGATGTCTCATCCGCAGTGCGGTGCGTTGGTCTGTTGAGGGAAGTGGTGTTATGGCACGGCTTCGATTCATCAGAGCTGGGTGGTGCTGGCTTTAGCGCCTCCGCCCGCCGCTGCGATTGGGACAATCGCCCTCCCGAGGTGTATTTTGGGAGGGCGGATGTCCCATCCGCAGTGTGTTGGTCTCGCGAGGGAAGTGGTGTTATGGCACGGCTTCGATCATCAGAGCTGGGTGGTGCTGGCTGAAGCACCTCTGCCCGCCTCTGCCCGCCGCTGCGATTGGGACAATCGCCCTCCCGAGGTGTATTTTGGGAGGGCGGATGTCCCATCCGCAGTGCGTTGGTCTGGCGAGGGAAGTGGTGTTATTATCACTTGTGGAGCCCCTACGATTAAGACCTCAGCGCTTGATCCCGACGAGTCCGCGACTCCAGAAACACCATCAGGATGCTAATATCTGCCGGATTCACTCCGCTGATGCGGCTCGCTTGTCCGAGCGTCCTCGGCGCGATTTCAATCAGCTTTTGCGCACTCTCGCTACGCAGTCCCTTTACCTCTGAAAAATCGAAGTCGTCTGGCAACTTAATCTTATCAATATGCTTCAATTTCTCGATCTGCTTCTGCTCGCGCTCTAAATATCCCTTAAATACGACACGGTAATGGACTTCAGCCCGAACTTCCTTGGACTCCGCTTTGAGCGCCTGCGGGAAGTCGTCTTCCGAATGCGAACGACGCAGATGGAGCGCATAGCTCTCCCCTGCCCTGCGCTCATTTTCAAGTCGAGCCGTCCAGTCTATTATCTTGGCAGCCTTCTCCTCTATCTTCAATATTCGTTGACTATCAATCAGTTGTAGCCTCTTGGCCGACTCTAACAGCCGCAATTCTGCACTCGGATGATTAAATAATAAACGATGCTCCGCACGACTAGAGAACATCCGATACGGCTCTTTCGTTCCCTTTGTAACTAAGTCGTCGATAAGCACACCCAGATAAGCCTCGTGCCGTTTCAACACCAGCGGCTCCCCGCCTCGGATCTTTTGCACCGCATTCACGCCCGCGATCAGCCCCTGCCCGGCAGCTTCCTCGTAGCCGGAGGTGCCGTTGATTTGACCCGCAAAAAAGAGGTTCTCCACCTTTTTCGATTCCAGCGACGGAAACAGCTGCGTGGGCGGCGCAAAATCATACTCCACCGCATACGCGGGCCGAAGCATATGGACATTTTCTAGGCCATCGATACTGCGCAAGAGATCGAGCTGCACCTCGAAGGGTAGACTCGTTGAGAGACCGTTGATGTACCATTCGTTGGTATTGCGCCCTTCCGGCTCCAGAAAGAGCATGTGGCGCTCTTTATCCGCGAAACGCACAAACTTGTCTTCGATACTTGGGCAGTAACGCGGCCCCGTGCCTTCGATCTGCCCGGAATACATCGGCGACAGATGCAAATTTTCTGTCACCACCTGCCGCGTGTCCGCGCCCGTGTAAGTCATCCAGCAAGATACCTGATCCTTGCCCGGCAACCAGCCCAGCTTGCGTTGACCCGGATGTTCCACGTGGAACAATTCATGATCCGACGCCCGAGCCTTGGCAGCGGAAAGTTCCACGTGGAACATTCCATCAGCTGAAAGACTCGCACCCGCTCCCGATTGTTCCACGTGGAACACATTTTCAATTCCACGGGTATCGTAGAAGGCAAACAATGTTGGCTCAGGGTCACCCTGCTGCTCCTCAAGTTGGCTAAAATCAATACTACTACCGAGGATTCGCGCAGGCGTGCCTGTTTTCAGGCGCTCTAGTTGAATGCCAGCTTCCAAAAACGACCCTGAGAGCCCTTCGGCGGAGAAATCGCCCATCCGCCCACCTTTATTGATGTTTTTGCCGACATGCATTAAGCCGCGCAGAAAGGTGCCCGTGGTGACAATGACGGTCTTGGCGTAGAACTCGACGTCGAGATTGGTGCGCACGCCGACGACTTTACCACCTTCAAAAATGAGGCCCTGCACCATAGCTTGAAATAAATCGAGATTTTCCTGCAGCTCCAACACGTGCTTCATGCGAAATTGATAGGCTTTCTTATCGCACTGCGCCCGTGGCGCTTGCACGGCGGGCCCTTTAGAGGCGTTTAATAAGCGGAACTGAATGGCGGTCGTGTCCGTATTAATTGCCATTTCGCCGCCGAGCGCGTCGATTTCGCGCACCATGTGGCCCTTGGCTTGGCCGCCGATGGCGGGATTACAGCTCATTTGCGCAATGGTATCCAAATTACCAGTGAGCATGAGCGTATCTGCACCGAGGCGCGAAGAGGCGAGGGCGGCTTCGCAGCCGGCGTGCCCCGCACCACATACAATGACATCGTAGGGCTGGTTCTTCCCGAATTTTAGACCTTTGCTCATTTTCCGATACAAAATTGTTTAAATAAGCTATCGAGCATGCGTTCATTGTCGACGTGCCCGACGACTTGGCCGATGTGTTCGACTGCGTCGCGCAGATCGGCGGCGATCAGCTCGGAGTGGTCACCAGACTTCAGCTTGGACGATGCAACTTGTAGTGCAGCAACAGCATCGCCGAGTGCCGCAGCGTGACGCGCGTTGACGACCACGCCGTCGTTCTGCGGCTGGGTGAGGCTGGCATTAATCGATTTAAGCCAAAGCTGGCGCAAATCCGCGAGTCCTTTTTGCTCCAACAGAGAGGTCTGCACGTGTTGCAAGCTTGGTAGAAAGTCAGCGTGCGCGTGGGCTGCTGCAAGATCGGTTTTATTCTCGATCACAATGGTGTTGGTCGCCGTCATTCGTGCCAGCAGTGATTCCGGCAGGGTAGGGGAGGGCAGGCTGGCATCGAGCACCAGCAGAAAGAAATCAGCCGTCTCGGCCTGTTCAATGGTATGGTCAATTCCGATTTTTTCGATCGCATCGCCTGCCTCGTGCAAGCCTGCTGTATCCAAAATCTCGATACGCCACGGCCCCACCATCATAAAGGCTGAAATATAATCGCGCGTGGTGCCCGGAATGTCACTGACTATTGAGCGATCCGCCCCAGTGAGTGCATTGATCAAGCTGCTTTTTCCTACGTTGGGTTCGCCGATGATAAGCGTCTTAATGCCATCATGGAGTAGGGCGGAGTAGCGTTGTGTTTCGATCAAGTCGCTCATCTCGGAAATGAGTTGGCGCAGTTCCGAAGCGGGCCCCGCTTGATTCTCGCCGGGCAGGTCTTCTTCAGGAAAATCGATGTAAGCTTCGAGGTGCGCCATCACGCTGAGCAAGCGTTCTGTGAGCGCGCTCATCTTGCGGCCCACGGAGCCGTTGAGTTGGCGTTGCGCCACCGCAAGGCTGCGGTCGGAGCGCGCGCGAATGAGATCGGCGACTGCCTCGGCTTGGCTCAGATCCATACGCCCGTTGAGAAACGCGGTGCGGGTGAACTCGCCCGGCTCGGCGGGACGGCAGCCACGCGCCATCAGATCGGTGAGGATCTTTTGCACGATCAGCGGGTTGCCATGCGGGGCGATTTCTAGCATCGATTCGCCTGTAAATGATTGACCATCAGCGAAATAGGTAAAAACGCACTCATCTATTTCGCCACCATCCGCATCGAAGTATTTAGCGAAGTGGGCAAAGCGCTTCCGCAGCGGTTTAGCACGCTGCATAATCGCGCAGCCTAGCTCCGCACAGGCAGGCCCGCTCAAGCGAATCAGCGCAATGGCAGATTCGCCTGCGGGCGAAGAGAGTGCTACAATAGTGTCGGAGGCAGGCATGGGACTCGCTAAATTCACCGAATCCGCCACGGCGTCAAGTGAGTATGTGAACCACCTAAAGGCTTAACAAAATGGATTTAGGCAGAATCATTATAGGCAGAATCATTAATATCTACAAAACCGCAGAGGTGCAACAGAGCCGAAGGCAATCCAACTGCGAAACCATCCCGATAAAACATCCATCGTATAAAATGATTCTGCCTATAATGATTCTGCCTGAAACCTGATGATTGCTCCCCTACAACTGATCCATCACCGATTTCCTAAACCGATCCAGCTTTGCTTCCACGAATACCTTCACCTAGGCCGCGTCCCTTCGTAGTGTCGGAGGCAGGCATTGGACTCGCTAAATTCACCGAATCCGCCAAGGCGTCAAGTGAGTATGTGAACCAGCTAAAGGCTTAACAAAATGGCTTTAGGCAGGGATGTAGAGATCTGTGGTTTACGACTTCCAGAATACTCCTGCGGAAGAGTGCATTGTGCGCAATCAAAAGCGTAGGGCTTCGCCTGTGAAGAACACCTGCCAAGAAACTTCGCTTTGACTTTAAGCAGAGGGAGGCAGAGCATCGACTTATGCCTAAATTTACCATTGGACAACGTTGGATCAGCGAAACGGAACCGGAACTCGGGCTCGGCATTTTAGAATCCGTTGAGCGGCATCAGATACGTCTGCTTTTCCCTGCTTCGAACGAGGCGCGCATCTATGCGGCGGCGAATGCGCCCATTAAACGGGTGGAATTTCGCGTGGGCGATACCATCCAGTCGCAGCAGGGTGCAAGCATTGTGATCGAAGAGGTGAAAGAAGAGGAGGGCATCATTACCTACGTCGCCGGAAGTGTCGCAGTGGCAGAAATGGACCTCGCCGACACCATCAGCTTTAGCAAGCCAGAGGATCGGCTGATCGGCGGGCAAATCGATCAATCCGCAGCCTTTGTTTTGCGCTACGAGGCGATCGTTCGGCTGGCACATGCCAAGCAGTCGGCTGTGGCGGGCTTCGTGGGTGGGCGCATCGACCTGATCCCCCACCAGCTCTACATCGCCTCGGAAGTGGCGAACCGCTACATGCCGCGCGTTTTGCTCGCGGACGAAGTGGGGCTCGGCAAGACAATCGAAGCCTGTTTGATCTTGCACCGCCTGCACCTGACGGGGCGCGCCGAGCGCATCTTAATTGTACTGCCGGAATCGCTGGTACACCAGTGGTTTATCGAGCTGCTGCGCCGGTTTAATCTGTGGTTCACACTGGTGGACGCGGCGCATTGCGAGTCGGTGACTGCAGTCGATGCCGAGGCCAACCCTTTTAACGAGGAACAACTGGTGATTTGCAGTATTAAGACCTTGTTGGAAAATCCACGTTGGGCAGCGTGCGCCTTGGCGACAAAGTGGGATATGCTGGTAGTCGATGAGGCGCACCACCTCGAATGGACGCCGGAAGCGGTGAGCCCAGAGTATCAACTGGTAGAAGGACTGACGCAAAAAAGCCATGGCTTGCTGCTGCTCACGGCGACGCCCGAGCAACTTGGCGCGGAGGGGCACTTTGCACGTTTACGTTTGCTCGACCCCGATCGCTATCCGGATCTAGATAAGTTTCGTGCAGAGCAGTCTGGCTATTCACGCGTGGCGGCGGTGGCCAACAAGATGGTAGCGCGCGAGAAACTCAGCGCCGCCGACACTAAATATTTACGCGAGGTCTTCGAGGAATACACAGACACCGAATTCAAAGCGCGGCTCAAAGACCAGCAAGCAATGCTGGAAGACCTAGTCGATCGCCACGGCACCGGGCGAGTCATCTTTCGCAACTCGCGCGATACGCTGACGGGCTTCCCCGAGCGCAAGGGACTACCGCAGCCACTGGGTGCGCGGGCGAAATTATCGAAGGCTGACTTGCAAGCACGGCTGCTGCGCGAATTCGACATCGAAGCCTCGCAAGCCACTGAGGCAGCGGAGCCTTACGACTTCCGCCACGGCCCCCGCATCCTATGGCTGGCGGAGCTGTTGAAAAGTTTGGGCGAAAACGAAAAAGTGCTGCTGATCTGCCGCACCCGCGAAAAAGTGCAGGCGATCTACGATGCCTTGCTAGAAGAGATCAACGTCAAAGCCGCGCTCTTCCACGAAGAGTTGACCTTGCTGCAACGTGATCGCAACGCCGCTTGGTTTGCCGAAGCAGACGGGGCAAAAATCCTGCTGTGCTCAGAGATCGGCAGTGAGGGGCGCAACTTTCAGTTTGCCCACAATTTGGTGCTGTTCGACCTGCCGCTCAACCCCGAGCTACTGGAGCAACGCATCGGCCGCCTCGACCGGATCGGCCAGACCGAGACGATCCAGATCCACATGCCCTACCTGGCTCACAGCTGGACAGAGCTGCTCATACGCTGGCACCATACCGGTATCGACGGGGTCGAGCACTCACTCAAGGGCGGTAATGCGTATCTGGAAAAATTCGGTCAATGCCTGCGCGCAATGGGGGCCAAATATCACGTCGCTAATAAAAAGACTTTGGCCGAGGCCGATCAACTGATCGCCGACAGCCAAGTTTTCCGCGCGGACTTGGAAAGCAGTCTGAGCCAAGGTCAAGACCGGTTGATCGCGCTGAACTCATTTCGTGCGGAAGCCTCTGCCGAGCTGGTCGGGCACATTCGCACCATGGACGCGGATCGTACGCTGGATGGCTTTATGAATCGCATTTTCGACCACTTCGGAGTGAGTGTGGAAGATATCGACGCGCGCACCTTCCACCTCAAGCCAGGGCAACTGTTTACCGATTCCTTCCCCGGCCTGCCCGACGAGGGCACCACCGTGACCTGCGACCGCACGAAAGCGCTCGGACGCGAGGACATCGGCTTTCTCACCTGGGATCACCCGATGGTGCGCGGCGCGGTCGACCTCACCTTGAGCTCGGAGAAGGGCAACAGCTGCATCGTAGTCTGGAAAGATCCCAACGTGGAAGCCCCCGCGATCCTGATCGAGGCCATCTATGTGCTAGAGAGCGTGGCACCGCCGCGCCTGCACGTGGATCGCTTCCTGCCGCCTACGCCCGTGCGTGTGCTCGTCAATCTAAGCGGCGAGGATTGCAGCGCGCAATTCGGACACGAGTTTATTAACAAATACTGTGGCGACGAGGAGGCCTTCCGTCTCAAGCAAGACCCCGCGCTGCTGCAAGCCCTCGTGCCCGAGATGCTACGCAAGGCCAGAGAGCATGCCCGCGGGCATAAGTCGACCCTGCTGCAAGCCGCCATGAAGCAGGCGCACGAGCAATTGGACGGCGAGGCAACGCGCTTGAAAGAATTACAAAAAGTGAACCCCAATGTGCGCCAAGAGGAAATCAGGATCGCCGAAAACGTGATCGCCGACGTCACCCGCCACATCGCGAAAGCGCATCTACGTCTAGACGCGGTGCGCCTGATTCTCGGCGGGCCAGGTTGAGTCGTAGGGGCGCGACTTGTCACGCCCGCGTCAGACTGTCTCTTAGCGATCTGCGGGCGTCACAAGTGAAGCCCCTACACTCACAGCTCTATCACAATCATACTTTAAAATATACAGGCTTTAAAATACACAGGCTATTTCTATAATCCATATGACCACTCTCCACGAAATACTCTGGGATCTCAAAAATGATGATCTCGCATCTCGCATAAAATTGCTAGGCGTGAAGCTCAAAGGCTCAAAGAAGGCCGGGCTGGTCGACACCCTTAAAGCTGCGTTTGCGGATAACGGGCTAAAAGAAATCTGGACATCCCTCAAAGCCCTAGAACAAGCGGCGGTCGCCGAAGCGTGCTACGCGCCCGGCCGCGCCTACAATCCAACCCAGTTTAAAGCGAAGTACGGTGACGTGCCTATCTTCTACAATAAACCTAAGAGTGCGAGTGGCTATAGAAACTACAGTAATGATTCGAAATATGCGACGCGCTTGAACCTTCTCTTATTTACGCCGAAAGGAGGCACGGAGCGAATTGTGCCCGTTGACCTCGCCGAACGACTGCGCTTGTTCGTTCCTGAACCCCCAACACTAAACGTAGCGACTCTAGCCGCTCCTCAAGCAGAAGACGGCTTGCTGGTGCGCCAGACCGAACACGAAGCCCTCGTCGAAGTAATGGCGCTCCTGCGCCTTGCGGAGGTAGGGGATCTACGAATCAGTGCAAAAACTGGAATAGTATCCACAGCTGGGTGCCAAAAGATTCTAGCTTGCCTGATTGGCGGAGATTTCTATCCGCTCGATATTGCCTATCGGCCGAACAAGCGAAGCTATGAACAGGAAATTGGCGCGATCAAACCGATTGCCTGGGCGCGACTTCTCCAGGTAGGGCGCTATTTCAGCCAAAGCGGCACCAAATCAAAGCTAACCGCGTCTGGGATAAAAGCGCTCTCCCTGCCTCCAGAGCAAGTCATCGAGCATTTGTGGAAGAAGTGGCTCACCAACACGAATTACGATGAATTCAACAGAATTGAGGCAATTAAGGGGCAGCGTAGCAAGGGGCACATGACCGCGAAGCCGCCTCGGCGACACAGCGTTACCGATGCGCTCTCAGAATGCCCTGCGAACAAGTGGATCACAGTCGAGAAGTTTTCCGACTACATGCAAGGAACTGGGCAAGAGTTTGAGGTTTCCCGCGACCTGTGGAAATTATATTTGTGCGAAGCTCGCTACGGAAGCCTGGGCTACGCTGGTTGTGGTGAGTGGAACATTGTCCAGCTCCGTTACATACTTTGCTTCTTGTTCGAGTATGCCGCGCCACTTGGGCTCATTGACATTGCCTACGTTCACCCGATCAGTGGATTAAAAGATTATAGAAACCAATGGGGGGCAGACGATCTTGAATGGCTTTCTCGTTATGACGGATTGCGCTCATTTCGCATTACAAATCTAGGTGCCTACTGCTTCGGGATTACATCGAAATATAAGCCAACTTCGCCGAGTTCTTCGCTTGCGCTGACGGTGTTGCCGAGTCTGCGCATCAGCATGAATGCGGGCGTCTTACTGCCCACAGAAAAGCTTCTTTTGGAGACTTGGGCAGAACCCGTGGAACCGAATGTTTGGCAGCTGGAGGTGACTCGCGCCCTTGAAGCGGTCGAGCGTGGGCAGAGTGCTGTCGACTTTGCCGATTTCCTTCAAGCGCGCGACAGCCAGCCGTTGCCAGAAACAGTTACGGGATTCCTCCACGACTGCGAACGTAATGGCACGGCGGTGCGTCATCATGGCGAGGCCTATCTATTTGATTGCCGAGATGCAGCTACAGCAATTTTGATCTGCGCCCAAGCTGAGTTACAGGGACATTGCTACCCATGTAGTGAAACTAAGCTGGCCGTAATGGAGTCGCAATTGCCGAAATTCCGTAAAGTCGTGCGATCGCTTGGCCTCGGGGTGGTGTGACCGACACTCACAGCCCCATCGCAAACAGCCCGCCTAGCAATCCTGCGACCAGCCCGAAGATCATGTGTCCGAACAGATGCAGCACGCCTTCTTCCATCGTCGCCTTACGGTATTCTTCCAGCGGATGCCGCTCACTGGCGTAGAACATCAGCGCGTAGCTAGTAATCATGCCGTGGAAGAAGCCAAAGCCAAGCCCTAAGAAGATCGAGCTCGGGAAGCTCAGCGAGCCCATGGCCTGCATGATGCCGAAATAAATCATCCCAAAAATGATACCCGCGACGCTGTGGATGGCAGTCCCGACTAGAACCGCATTTTCTAGTTTCCCAGTAAAGAAGCTACCCAGCGCCCGCACCATGTCGGCACGCTTATCAAATGAGCGGCTGACAAGCCGCATAAAAAGGTTCATCACGAAGGCACCGATCAAACCACAGATCGCGCCCAGAAGTATTGCAGTTAATATATCCATAAGCTAAGCTTAACAATACCAATGGCTGAGCTAATGTCAAAACTCTAAAACAACTCCTTCTGCGGAGCCGCTTTAGGCGCGGCGCTGGCCTCCTGCTCATCCTCATCATGCAAGTGCCGCGGTGCGCGGCGCACTTTCTCGTTCAGGCTCGTTTCGCACTCGGCCACGATACCATCGCAGATCGTGCGCACGTGCATGCGTAGCCACTTTGAAGTGGTGCTTTTTTCCGTGTAGTCCGCCGGGCCGTAAGCGTGGATGCGGCCAGCATGGAGTAGGGCATCGTTCTGGGCAAACTCAGCTTCGCTGTCGGGGTTGAAGACCGCGTAGGCTTTGCCGCCATTGCTCTTAACCACTGAAAACACGGGCACATCACTGGGGCCGTCCGCCGTGTAGATCATACGGTCGATCGGAATGCGGCGATCGACGCGATCCATTGAGGCGTTCACATCGATTTGCGGGTTCTTGTTGGTGCCCTTGTTGATTTCGAAGATGTAGCGGGTCTTGATCGTATTATCCACGATAGTGCCGATCTGGCTGATCTCGAACTCCATGTGGAGCGGCAGCTCATCTTGGCTTGAATAGTTCGGGGGTAGGGGCGCTTCAATAAACTCACAGCCGAAGATGCCATCCACAAAGGGCGCAATCATGCTGCCCTTGATCATTTCCGCCAGCCCCGTGCTGATAATATAGTGCTCCAACTTTATGTTGTGCTTCTTATATTCGGGGCGCGAATCGGCCACAGCCTGCAAGCGCGTAAAGAGATCAGGCAGCCCAGGGTAAAACTGAAGCTCTTTGCCCAGCTCACGCAGGCGCTGGTTGGTCAAGCCTTTGAGGCAGCCGTTCTTCACGAAGCTGATCAAATGGTTCAGATAGATGGTATCGTAGGAGACGCGCGTGCCGCGCTGTGCATAGATCTCGGGCAGGGCGTTGACCTCTTTCCAGAATTGATCCTCGTCGATCCCAAAGGCCTCAAAAATGGGTGCCTGCATGTAGCCTGGGATCAGTGTCTTATCGAAATCCCAGATACAGGCGACGATGTTTTGGCGATGAAGGTTCTTTTTCGTCATTGCAGGTAAAACGCGACTGTTGTGGGCTATGGCATTCACTGCAATGCATAATCCTAAATTCTGAGGCCAGAGACCCGCTCGCAAAGCTCAGGAGGTAGGGCGCCCGATCATCCAGACAGCGAGTCGAAAAACCGCCCCATTTCATGCGCCAATCGTGCGCCGTCGGCCACAGGACTTGCGCGAAACTCTTGGCGGAGAGCGCGCCGTAGAGGGAGGAGCTTTTCGGGGGCTGCCGCGAGCGTTGCCGCGATGGCGATGTAGTCCTCCGGGCTACCGGCGATCCATTCAGAGTGGCCGACTCTTTCGAGAATCGCCGCCGCTTCGCGAGCGACAAAACGGTCTCCCCGTAGGCAAACGACAGGCACGCCCATCCACAGGGACTCACAAGTCGAGGTGATGCCGTTGTAGGGAAAGGTGTCGAGTGCGATGTCGATCGCCTGATAGGCCGAACCATCCTCGAACGATTCTCCCGTGCCGAGAGGCCGCAGCACGAGCCGCTTAGGATCGATCCCTGCGGCGACAGCTCTTTTGCGGAAGAGGTCACGGCTGTCCGTATCGGCAAAGGAATCCTTAATCAAAAGCAAGCGGCTCTCAGGCACGGCGGCCAAGACTTGCCCCCAAGTGCGGAGCACGCCCTTCTCCATCTTTTGTAGCCATTGGAAACTGCCAAAGGTAATCTGCTGCGTTTGCGCGGAGGGCGGAAGACTCGGCTCCTTTTTGGAATGAAGCGGCGCGTAGGCGTGGAGGCCGCCCTCTAGGTGGAAAATCTGTTCGGGGATGCGCGGTGAGGCCTTCTTCGGCTCGCTCAAATCATCGACGATCCACCAATCAATCGCCCCGATCCCACTGGGCCCGGCTCCACCGAGGTAGTGAGCTTGGATCGGCGCAGGGCGATGGGCAAAGATCAACTGGCGGGCGTTGTCAAAAAACCCGTTTAAATCGATTAGAATATCGACTCCGGTCGCACGTATTTTTTCCGCGATCTGCCACGAGGATTGCCCGTTGACCGAGCTAAAACCATCGACCAATCCGCGAATCCGAGCCGTGACCGCATCCTCATGGCCGCCATCGTGAAATGCGTAGATGGCGTAACGCTGACGATCAAGATGCTCCAACAGAGGGAGTAAAAAGCAGCTAATCGCATGTTCGCGCAGGGTCGTGCTGTAAAATCCAATCCGCATACGCAGGTCTCCCGTCGTGCGCCGAGCCAGCTCAGGCGGAGGATCCAGTGGACGCGCGCGGCGGCCAAAACGTTGATCCCACTTTCGGCACCACTTGGCGAGGGTCTCCGCGTCGGTGGCAGAATCCCCCGAAAGCAAGACGATCCATTGGGAAAGCACCATTTCATCATTAGGCATCAAGCGCAGCCGATGTTGAAACGCCTGACGCGCCTCTTCAGGGAAGCCAGCCGTGGACCAAGCCGTGGCCAGCCACGCCCAGATTTCTGCGTCTTTCGCATCGCTAGCCAGCGCCTCTTGGCAAAGTTCAATCGCGTGTGCCAGCTTCCCTGCTCTGAGCGCGGGGAAGGCCAGCGCCCGCGAAGCTAGGCCTAGGAGTGCACGCGCTGCCTGCGTGACTTGCCGTGCGCCGCTTCGATTCTCGATTTGGCTGAGCGCAACTTTAGCGTAAGTGCGCGCCTCCTCGAAGCAATCGGCGTGCCCTGCCAGCTGCCCCATCAAGAGGTTGCCAGCCGGATGCGCCGTATCCTCCTCTAGGAGTGTCTCTAGTAGATCTTCGGCCCGCTCCCAGTCTCGCGCCTCGAAGGCGGTCTTTGCTCGCTGAAAGAGAGTGTCGGAATGCACCAAAATCGCTTATTTAGCGCTGTGACTCACCGCGATTTAGCCCCGCTTGCGACGTATGCCCAATGCCGCCAGCCCAGCTATGCCAAAGAGGAGCCCCGTCGTGCTAGGTTCTGGAACTACGGTAATTCCCTGACCGCTGGTATCGTTGAAGGCGTAGTTGACAAATGTTTTGTTGTCGAACCCATCAGCTTCGATGACAACTAGGTATCCGTAGTAAGTTTCGTTACTAGACGGACCTTGGTTGTTGTGCCGGAAGCCAAAATAAACGGTTTCACCCGCAGCGGCTGTGTTGCTGAGGGCCGGAAAGGATTGACTAAAGAATGAATCGGACGAGTCGACCACCTCCCCGGGGGAGAGCAGCTGTGGCACGCTGCCAGTGCCCAGCCATTCGACATCGGATGTATTCGAAGACGCAAAAAGAGTTCCAAAACTGTTGGCTAATCGAATATCAAATAAGGAGTTGAAGCCTGTTTCAAAAGTAGTGCCGGACGGCTCAAACGAGATGATTTCATCATCTATCAAGGGGAGATTGACCGGTACATTTACGAATGCAGCTGAAGCCGTCGTGGCACTTATGCCGATTCCCAAGGCAAGCCCGGCGAGGAGTTTTTCTTTAGACTGAGTGCGAGCGCTAAAACGATTTTTTTTTCATAATTTGTAGTTTTCTTGGGTCTTGGTATTCACAGATGAATGAGATCAGAATTATGGTATTTAAGCGCCACTTTTTGGCAAGCAAATTAAGTGAACGACTTAGATTATTTCCACAGTTTTGGCGATGAAGGTTCTTTTTCGTCATTGCAGGTAGAACTCGACTGTTGTGAGCTATGTCATTCACTGCAATGCATAATTCAAAAGCAGTTTTACTACCCATGCACAAAATTCCCGACATAGCACCCTTCCGCGATAAGCTCAACGAGCTCAACGAGCAGATGGCCGATCCCGACTTTTACTCCGACCAGCGACGCGCGGCCGAAGTCTCTCGCGAACAAATGCGCCTGAGCACCCTCGTGGAAAAATTCGAAGCCTACCACAGCACCGTCCAAGAGCTCAAAGAAAACGAAGCCATGGCCGAGGACGAGACCGTCGAGGCCGAGCTCCGCGAAATGGCCGCTGAGGAGATCGAGGCCCTCGCTGCCGAGCGCGACCGACTGGCCAACAACGTGCTGCGCTTCATGATTCCGCCCGATTCGACCGACAGCCGCAACTCTGTGATGGAAATCCGCGGCGGCGCTGGCGGCGACGAGGCCAACATCTTTGCCGGCGACCTCTTCCGGATGTATAGCCGCTACGCCGAAACGCGCGGCTGGCGGGTCGAGCTACTCAGCTCCAGCCCCGCCGATGTGGGCGGGTTCAAGGAAATCATTTTTAACATGACAGGTGAGGACGCTTACAAATACCTCAAATTCGAGAGCGGCGTCCACCGCGTCCAGCGGGTGCCTGCTACCGAGACACAAGGCCGCATCCATACCTCCACCGCCACCATCGCCGTGCTCCCCGAAGCCGAAGAAGTTGATATTCAGATACGCCCGCAGGATCTCGACATCTCCACCATGCGCGCCAGTGGGGCAGGGGGACAACACGTCAACACCACCGATTCTGCTGTGATGATGGTGCACAAGCCGACCGGCGTCACTGTTTACTGCGCCGACGAGCGCTCGCAGATCAAAAACCGCGCCAAAGCCCTCACCGTGATGCGCTCCCGCCTACTTAAAGCGAAAGAAGACGAAGAGCACGCCAAATACGCCGCCGAGCGCAAAGGCCAGATCGGCACCGGCGACCGCTCCGAACGCATCCGCACCTACAACTATCCGCAAGGCCGCCTCACCGACCACCGTATCGGTCTCAGCCTTTCGCTCCCCACCGTCGTCGACGGCGACCTCGACGACTTGATCGACGCCCTGCAAAACTACGACTACGAAGCGCGCATCCAGAATCTGCTAAATAAGCAGTTAAAGTAAACATGCTGACCATCCGCGAAATCAAAGAGCGCACCGAAGCCTTTTTCAAAGAGAAGGGCGTGCCAAACGCAAAGCTGGATACTGACATCCTGATCGCTCATTCCCTGGGGCTGAAGCGACTCGACCTCTATCTCGATCTCGACCGGCCACTCACCGAGGCACAACTCGCTGAGCTGCGGCCACTAGTCAAACGCCGCGCCGCGCGCGAGCCGCTGCAATACATCGTTGGCTCGACTGAGTTCTACGGGCTGCACCTCAAAGTCGATCCTCGCGCCCTCATTCCTCGCTACGAAACAGAAGAACTAGTGGAACTCATCGTGGAGCGCTTAGAGACCCCACCGAAGTGTATCCTAGATTTGGGTACAGGCAGCGGGGCACTTGCGCTCGCGCTCGCATCCAAATACCCCGAAGCAATAGTCACTGCGATCGACCAAAGCGCCGAAGCACTGGCACTTGCGCAGGAAAACGCCGACACGCTTGAGCTATCCAGCCGCGTCACATTTCTGGCAGGCAGCTGGTTTGCACCGCTCCCCGCAGGCGCTCGTTTCCATCTGATCGTTTCCAACCCTCCATATCTCACCCAAGCCGAAATGCAGACCGCAGAGCCGGAAATCACCGGCCACGAGCCGCACGACGCGCTCGTCGCGGGGGCCGACGGCCTCGACGACTTGCGCGTAATATTGGCAGGCGCGCCAAAATATTTATCGCAAGGCGGACTGCTCGCGATGGAAACAGGCATCGCACAAAGCGAGGCTCTCGCGGCGATGGCAGCCAAAGCATCGCTCAACGGCGAAAGCATCGAAGACCTCAGCGGACGCCCGCGATTTTACTTTGCTTCGTAGCGGTGATTAAACGTAGGGGCGCGACTTGTCACGCCCGCCGATCCCAAGCTGCCATTCCAACGCGGGCGTGACAAGTCGCGCCCCTACGTTTGTTCCCGCTCTCCGTCCCTCGGCAAATTCACCTTCGTCCATTCTAAAAACTGCGAAGCGGCGGCATTTGCGGTTTGCCCGCCGATCCCAAGCTGCCATTCCAACGCGGGCGTGACAAGTCGCGCCCCTACGTTTGTTCCCGCT
>Ga0222651_1000585_pt1 | contig 21928 bp, 20 predicted proteins | sample AntAcemetagen369_FD_179855 | JGI IMG/M metagenome (GOLD analysis project Ga0222651, IMG submission 179855) | Saline water microbial communities from Ace Lake, Antarctica - #369 | ecosystem: Environmental > Aquatic > Non-marine Saline and Alkaline > Saline | place: Antarctica: Ace Lake...
GACAGGTCATACCATTGTTTACACCCCTGACTGGAAAGTTGACCACCCTCGGCCAAGGCATACATCTTATTCTGTCTACGATCCAAAAAAAGAAGAATGGCTGCCATGGATGAAAATGGAAATGCCGGAAAGTGGAGCGTTTGCCAATGCAGGATCCGGATGCGTACAGCGCCTGGATTTGGAAGATGGCTCTATTTTATTGCCCATATATTTTAGCCCTCCCGAAAAAAATTCCAGGGTAGCGGTATGTCATTGTAGTTTTGATGGCAAGACCCTACGGTATCAAAAAATGGGCAATTCGCTATCGGTGGATGATGACAGTAGGGGTTTGCACGAACCCTCCTTGATGGAGTTTGGGGGCAAATATTTTCTCACCATTAGAAATGACTTGCAAGGTTATGTCACAACTAGTGATGATGGCTTGCATTATGAAGCCATTAGGCCTTGGACTTTTGACGATGGGTCTCCTTTGGGGAATTACAATACCCAGCAGCATTGGGTCAGGCATTCTGAAGCCTTGTACCTGGTATATACCAGAAGAGGTGCCGACAATGACCATGTATTTAGACACCGTGCCCCTTTATTCATGGCAAAGGTAGATCCTAAAAAGCTAGCTGTGATCAGGGAAACAGAAGTTGCCCTGGTACCAGAGAGAGGAGCCAGGCTGGGTAATTTCGGGGTGACAGAGATTAGCCCTAAAGAAACCTGGGTGACTGTTTCTGAATGGATGCAACCAGAAGGAGTGGAGAAATATGGAAGTGATGGCAGTGTTTATGTTGCCAAAATCAATTGGAAAAAACGCAACAAGCTATTTGGTAAATAATCTTGCTTGAACCCAGATTATACAATAGAATTTCCTGACCTTTCTCAGGAAGTGATTTCACCAGACAATAGGATGTCTTTTGCTTGTTTCGGGTTAAACTTTTACTAGTTGATTAGCGCTTGCCTGTATTTCCTTTTTCCACTGAAAAGAACTTAATAAAGCCCAAGGCTTTATAAGAGGTCAGACACCAGCTAGGATGGTATTTGCTTATTTCTGTACAAGCCTTTGTTAAAATAAAATGATATATTACTTACCATCAACCACAAAAGACCAATATTCATGAATGAGCAAACCATCAAGCCCAACCGAATCCTTTCAATAGATGCATTGAGGGGATTTGATATGTTGTTTATAGTTGTTGCAGACCGTTTCTTTGCCTTGCTTCATAAGGGGGCACAATCACCCTTTACGGGGTTCTTAGCCAACCAGTTTGATCATCCTGAATGGTTTGGGTCTACTTTCTACGATATTATTATGCCCCTGTTCCTATTTATGGTGGGAGCGGTTATTCCATTTTCTATGTCCAAAAGAATGCAGGGAAATACAGGGAAAGCTAATATTTACAAAAAACTCTTCAAGCGGGTGTTCCTGCTGTTTTTCTTGGGATGGATTGTTCAGGGAAATCTACTGGCATTGGATGTCGATACCTTTAAGGTTTTTAGCAATACCCTTCAGGCGATCGCGGTAGGCTATTTCTTTTCTTGCCTGGCCTTTATTTACCTCAGCAGAAATGGACGCTATGTTCTTTTTGTAGCCTGTCTGGTTATTTATGCCTTGATACTTACGGTTCCCAATGTTCCTGGAGTTGGTAGAAGTGTAATTCTTCCAGACCAAAATTATGCCTTGTATTTTGATCACTTGATTCTGGGGCGATTTGACGATGGCTATCAATACACTTGGGTATTAACTGGCTTTGGTTTTATTGCCACTACCCTTTCCGGACTCTTTGCCGGAGAGCTGATTAAATCTAATCTTCCTCGTAATAAAGTGGCGCTTTATCTTTTGATCGCAGGTATTGCTGGGCTGGCTTTGGGTATGATTTGGGGGATTTGGCATCCAATTGTCAAAAAGATTTGGACCAGTTCATTTGTACTGGGCTCATCGGGGGTTTGTTTTATTTTAATGGCCATTTTTTACTGGATCATTGATGTAAAAGGCAAGGTGAAATGGGCTTTTGTTTTCAAAGTGATCGGGATGAATGCCATTACTGCCTATGTGCTTTCTCATGTCATTAGCTTTCCTGATATAGCAGATTTTCTATTGTTTGGCCTGGAACAATATACGGGGGCCTATTACGGGGCGCTGACCACTCTTGGAGGTTTTGGTCTGCTTTACCTCCTACTTTGGTACATGTATAAAAACAATACTTTTATAAAAATATAATAGCAATTACAATACTATCATGACCTTATCCATTGAAACCTTTTTACCTGTATTGGCTACAGGAATGCTTTTATTTTTTTCTTGTGGGACGGAAAAGTCAAGTGAAGAATCGAGCATGTATAGTGACAACCTGCTTCATAAACTGGCCTACAATAACCCTGAATTGTTGGTGGATTTGGATGCAGGTTTCAAAGCCCTCCCTATGCCAATGGACTTTGATGGTGACGGAGACCTTGATTTGCTTGTTTCAGAATCGGCAAGCTATACCGAATCGGGAATTTTCTACTTTGAGAATATCTCAGGTAATACGGATATGCCTGTTTTCAGAAGAAGGATGAAGGTATCCTTTGAACGGAGGAGATTAGGTGAGGATGGCTCCAGATTTCAATCATCTGAAGTGGAGGGTAGGGTGCATGTTCTTACCCCGGATAGGGTGAGAGAAAAATTATTGATTTATAAAGATGTGCCGGAAAATGTCTTTTGGGATGACAATGAGGTACTGCTTCCCGAAGATGGTTACGATTACCTGCACAATTGCAAAACAGAGTGGAAGCTGATAGATTTTGATGGAGACGGTGTACATGACTTGATGGCAGTCGCTACCAAAGACAAACCCAAAACTTACCGCGGAAGGGTAGGCAAAGCGGCGGAAAAGCTTGCGTTTGTAACTGATGGAAAAAGTCATGTATTGTTTCTTCTAAACCTGCAGTAGACTGGATGAAGAACAAAGGAATGAAGGATGGTAAAATGGTTTTGGAATACATGGGTAGGGTGTTGTCCAAAACGCTGATGGGACATACCGATGGCCCTGTTGTCTCTGATTTCAATAAAGACGGTGTGCCTGACCTGCTAGTAGGAACAGAAACGGTTCAATTTTATTATTGGCAACGATCAAGTTTTGACATTACTTCTACCATGACCACCGAAGGAAAACAAGACCCCGCCAATTACCCGTATTTTAAGCGGTAAGTGGTTTATTAGTCGGGTTGGTTGCAGTTGAATTTAGGTTTAAACCTGAGAGTTGGATGCTTACACTTATCTATCAGGTCTAAGGGTTTTATTTTGATTCTATTACCTGGCAATTTTCCTATAAATTGTAAACCTTACAGGTGTTTTTTGCTGTTTTCATCAGGCTATAGGGATGGAAAATCAAAAACCGGTACATCTGAAAAATGGTTAATCTAATCTGGATTTAACGTTAGTTAATCCTTCCTTTTACTAATCCCCTTAAGGCCAGTAAATGGGTATGGATCCTAAAAAAAGTAAATAATGGCAATTTTTTTTCTCAAGTTGGCCAGACTAAGTTACTTTTTCAACGTACTGGAATCTGGGATATATTTTTGAATTATAGAATTTCAATTGGATACGGAAACGGCCTTAATCCCTTCCGGATGGTCTGGATTTCAAGCCAATCCAGACCATCTACATCTTTTTTCTATCTTATGGGTTTTAACATTTAGGAGAACCACTTTAAGTTAGGTCAAAGAAGACCATAGAAAGAAAAAATAGTTTTTCTATTTCATCCCAGTTGTTTTAAATTGCTTAGGTTTGATTGGATAAACTCACGGCGTACCCAATATTTAAGTTCTTTTGCCTCATCATTTGAAACCCATAGCAAGGCTTTTCGATATTCTTTCTTAAAAAGCCTTCGATCGAATGAGACTGCCTTTAGTATTGTTTTGCTGTAATCGAGCATAGTTTTTCGCGTCTTCATAACAGATGTTTTGAAAAATTTTGTAATTAAATTTTAGAAATATGGAGCTGAAGGAGATCTGGAAAGTGATCTAAACCAAGTTTTAAATCAAAAAACTACAGTTTCTAATAAAAATAGAATTTTTAAAACTAAAAATGGATGAAATGACTTTGTTGGGAAGTTTCTTGTAAACAAGTGCGAAGGTTTCCTTTGCAGGACTAAAGTTATTTTTAATTTGTTTGGTAATAAGAACTGTGAAAAGAATCTTGGCCCTTGCCTTAAACAATTCTGTTCCCTCGATTCCTTCAATTTGAATAAGTTGAGCACATGCCAGCCCTGGAGCAATAGTCCCTGAAAAAAGAATGGTTAGGGAAATTGCCAGTACTGTGGTTATAGTAGTAATTTTTCTCATTAAAAGACTTAACGGAATAAACATCATTAAAGGTTGAAGTTTTTCACATAAATATGTATTTATACTTTATATAGTAATCATAAAAATTATTTATGCTTTAATAAGCACACTTTTTTTTGATCATCAGACTCATTTCTTATCACAGGTACTTCTCCAAAAAAGTGTCGATATACAACTGCGAATATTCATTTACTTTTTTTGCATAGTCGATCAGGTAAGGTAAGTAGTCCTGTCGCTTGCCCTTTTTCCAAGCTCCCCCGTGTATAAATATCATTGTTGGTGCAGCCGCTTCCAGGCCTTTTTGCTTGTAGATATCGAGTTGCAAGTCCACATCATCTATGTTTTTGTAGGTGATGTCTTTGATTGCCTCAATATCATCAGGAACAGTTGGCTCTGATTCAATTAAATCCAACATTCCCAAACCATAAGCAATTTTTATGAATGTTTCATTCATGTATCCTTTTGGTGCTTTTAGTGGGCGATCCGGGTCTGTAGCCGCTGTTTTGCATCCCAACAAACATAAAAAGGTAAATAGTACAACATGTAGCTTCATCATAATTAATTATTGTTTATTTATTCAATGGATCGTTACTCATTTCAAACACAAGCCTACCACCATCAGCTATTTCCTTATGTTCTATCCATGTCCGGTTCAGCATTAAACCATTAAATGTAACTTTTTTGACGTAAATATTTTCTGGGGAATAATTTTTTACCGTAATCTCAAGTTTTGAATTACCCAGGTTAATGATTGCGCTTTCAAATAAAGGTGCACCTAATTGGTATATATCAGTTCCCGCCACCGGATAAAATCCCAGTGAACTAAAGATGTACCAGGCAGAAAGTGTACCGGCATCATCATTACCATCCAATCCATCATATCGATTTGTGTATTTGTTATCCAGTATCCACCGCACCCATTTCTGCGTGAGATCTGGTCGACCTGCATAATTGAACAAGTAGGGTGCATGAATATCCGGTTCATTGCCATGCCAGTAATAAGATCCTGGATACCAGAAGCCAATTTTGGGATCAGCTTTGGAAAAGAAATCATCCAGCTCACTGATAAAATAAGCTTTACTTTTAAAGAGACCTAGTAGCCCTTTTGCATCAAATAATGGTGCCCATCTCCATTGCATAGCACTTCCTTCTACATAATCATTGGTGTACTTTTCCTCGCCATCCACATAGGTCAGCATCAGAGGTTCAAAATCCTTAACAAATTCTCCATTGGCATTGCGGGGGTGGAAAAATTGCGTTTTCGGATTCCAGACGTTTTGATAATTCAGCGAAAGATTATGGAACAATTGAGCGTCTTCCTGGTGACCAAGCGCAGTGGCAAGTCGTCCTATGGCATGATCAGACCAGGCAAACTCAAGTGTTCTGGAAACGGCTTCATCCATAGAATCTGCAGGGCAATAACCATACTTCAAACAATCATCATTATTATCCCTGCCTGAAAAGGCAGCTCCTTTTGGCGTGGAATGAAGGGCGATTTCCTTCATGTTTTGATAAGCAAATTCCACATCAAAGTCCCTGACACCCTTCTGGTACGCCTCTGAAATCACAATATCAGCAGCTGATCCCAGCATTGAATTCGTATAGCCATGGCCAGATGGCCATCGGGGCAACCAGCCCCCTTGTTTGGCCATTTGGACCAATGAAACAATCATATCCCTTTGGTCATCCTTAGCAATCAAAGTATACAAGGGATGTACAGTCCGAAAAGTGTCCCAAATGGACATATCCGTAAAATACCTAAAGCTATCTGCCTGATGAATAACTTTATCAAAACCCATATACTGACCATTCACATCATTGAAAACAGTCGGCATTTGGAAGGAACGGTAAAGTGCTGTGTAAAAATTGACCTGTTGTTCTTCGTTTCCACCAAAGACCTGAATAGCCGAAAGACGATCCTGCCAAATCTGAATCCCTTCCTTTGAAATATCATTAAATGACCTTTCACCTACTTCTATCTCCATGTTCTCCCAGGCGTTCTCAATACTGACATAAGAAATGGCCAGACTTAATTCAACCACTTTTTCATCAAATTCAAAATAGGAAACCAGTTGATCTCCATGATAGGATTTTTGCGCATCAATTTGCTCACCATTATTCCAGGTTTTATGGTTGATGGATGGCTTGCTAAATCTGCCTGCAAAATAGACTTTGATACCTCCGTATCGTCCTGCAAAACTCCCGAAGGTCCTTACATGTCCCTCTATTTCCTGGCTATTTAATAGGTTTAGGTGTCCGTCTTCGCTTCTTTTATCACCTAGCGCATGCGCAACATCCAATAGTATGCCTGGATTTTCAGCTCCTTCAAAAGAATACCTGTGCAAACCTACCCTTTGTGTACCCGTCAGTTCCACCAATATTTTTTCCGGCGGAAATTTAATGCTGTAATACCCCGGATAAGCCAGTTCATTTTGGTGCGCATATTGATATTGAATGGCTGATGGGTTTTCTTTAACGGTATTGCTATTTGGTACCGGCAGGACTAAAAAATGCCCTCCATCAATGGCACCAGTTCCTACCAGGCGGGTATGCGAAAATCCTATAATTTTATTGTCCCCGTAAAAATAGCCGGAGGTATTTAGGCCTTTATCATTGGTGAGCATCGAAGCAGTTTCGGGACTTAGACGCATCATTCCAAATGGAAGTGATACACCCGGAAAATTGTTAGCACAAGTCCATGGTACTCCTCCTGTACCAATAAATGGATTGACCTTAGTGGCTAATGGATATTGGCTGGCCACATTTTCCGGGACTGTAAGCCTTGGCACATCAACAAAACTTCTGTATGTCCACCAGAATCCACCAATGATCAAAAAGGCAATGAATAACAATGAACCAAACATGATAAAGGTCCATTTCAGAACAAGGAGGAATTTTAATTTCAAAGCATTAAAAATTTATAAGGTATTGACAATTGCGATAATCTGAGGTTTTAATGTTAATCCTAGCTGTTTCGGGATTGTAATAATAATCAGTTTCTTCTAAAAGCGCCACTCCATCTAAAGTTATTTTGATGGTTTGTTCATTGCTTTAATATTTAGGATATGGGGGGTTTGTTTGCCCGTAATTTCAACCAATAAAAGCCCCTCAGAATTTTTGTAGGACAAGGTGGTGCTTTTATCTTTTTCTCTATAAACCTCAAAATTAACTCCTTCCAAATTAGGGTAAATCAGAAAAGTCAAACACCCTTCATCAAAAGCTTACCGCCTTCATGCGCTGTAACCACATAATGATAGATGTGAGGGATCAACTCCGTATGCAACCATGAATTTTCCCCAATGATATTTAATTCCTCCCCTTCCTTTCCACCATTTGTTTTTACCAGCCTTATGAAAATTAGTAAAATGGAGTGCTCAATGGCATTAAAAACAAAAAAGATGTCTGACGCCTTTTCGGCTTTAATAAACATAAATAGGATTGGTATAAACCCAAGGAATCCATTCATCTTTTAGATCAACCCGCGCCACGATCCGGTAATTCCCTTTATTTCGAACCACATATTCATAGTCGTAACTTTCCTCAGTTTCATCGATAATTTCCCCATCCTGATAGAGCTGAAACTTTACAGGGAAAGGGGAGATTACTTTCAGCATGTTTGCTGCTGCCAAGTTTATAGAGTCTCCCAATATCGCCGTTACACTGTCGGCCTGATTGATGGCATAAAACTGGAAGCCATCCCCTTTTGCCAGGCTCTCAAAGGATACAAAAACATGCCCCAACTTTATATGATCCCGAATATTGACATTGGTAAAGGTGTCGCAGTAGACATAGTTATTTGCATGGTTATAGGAATTAAAATAAGGATCCATCTCCCATTTAAAAGCCCAGCCATATTTGTCTGGTTCTCCCAATAGTAACCGATCAAACCAGTTGGGTTCTCTAATAACCAGCGTATCGGCATTGGGTCCTACCCATTCTATTTTTCCTTCCTCAAGATGCTTGGCCCTAAAACTTTGATTGTTGTGTGCATCTACTCCGGCAACACCTACAATCTTCCGGTTTTGGTTTAGACGGTCCCAGTTGGCCAGGATTTCCGTTTGTTCATCATAAAGGTCCCTAAACATCCAGTGGGTGTATTTTTTGGGGTTGAAAATTCTGTTGAGTAAAATAGGTAATAGCCCGTCTTCATCCTTCATGTCCGTATGGATATTATAGATTTCCATCGCTTGAAAATCAGGATTCTCCCAATCATGCTCGTCTTCCGAATGCACATAAATGGCCAATCCATCGTTTTTAACAATGTCGTGAATAACCTCAGCTTCAGGTCTGTTCCAATCAACAACGGTGGTGTCAAAAGGACTGATCATCAGACCGGAGCTATGTTCTGTACCGGATTCTATGATGATGCCCTCATATATTCCCTGATAACCCCGTGGAAAGGTATCCAGCTGATTGCGTTTGTGATCTGAATTGAAAATGAACTGAAGTTCTGCTTTTTTGGCACCATCCAATATTTCAGGTAGTAAACCCCGACTATCATGGGACCAAAAAGTATGGGAATGAACAACCCCCTGATACAAGGGCATTGAAATAACCTGTGGAGGTTCCCGGTATTTTTGCCATAGGGCATTCCTGGCTTTTTCCAATTGGGGATAGGTTACCCATCGATTCCATAGAGCTGGGCTGATTTTTATCAAGACCAGCAAGAGAAAAAGCACAATTGTTCCTAAGAACAAATACTTAAACCATTTTAATATTCTGGATGTAGTACTCATGTTGTTAATTTAAATCATTGAGGAAGCTGATCAGCTCCTCGGGTTTGTCCGTTTGAATGCCATCAATTCCCCAGTCAATCATTTTCTTCAAAGGTGGGGATTTGAGTGCCTTTCCATTCATCTCCTATCTTTTCCCTAATATCTAAGGTTTTCAAGTCAGCTAGGGTCAGGTCTTTTACCTTTCCTGTCTTGCCGGGTACATAAGCATCAATTGTGCTATTGTGTACACTTACAAACTGATGGTCACGGGTAGTTCTAACATCTATTTCCACAAAATCACAACCCAGATCGATGGCCTTTTGATAGGCTGGAAGTGAATTCTCAGGAATACCGACGTGTGTTCCCCGGTGTGCAATCACATAGGTGCTTCCATTTTTTGGTGCAGCCAATTGTGAATAACCGGTGACAGGAATCAGTAGTACAAACAAGCCAATTAAAAGTAGGAACTGATTTTTCATGGTTTTTATGTCGCTGTTTGGGTTTAAGGTAAGTTGTTCCTGTCGTTTTTATGTAAGTTCATAACTTTGGGTTTTCATATGGTCCAGCCTTCCTATTCAGATTCTAAGATATTGATTAGTAACCAACTGACGTTGAGATTTTGTCACTATTGTTGTGAAAAAAACAACAATACCGCCAAAATCATCTATTAATACACCTTTAAGCCCGGGTTGAAACCCGGGCCTATTGAAATTTAGCCTTTCACTATGGAGTCGAAGTCATTGATTAGCAGCTTTACATGATTAAATCCTGTTGGGATTTAATCGATATTGTTGCTAAAATCAAGAAATTATGCCACCATATATTCTATTTATGTTCTCTTAAATTTTGTCACGAATGCCATGTCATCAAATCTGGGGCAATGATCTAGAGAATTGCGATTATGGGAACGTTTTTTCAGTCATCTCATTCACAATTAGTAAATCGATCAAGTCTTATTTTTAATTATTTTAACAGGGGGTTAATTGTTTCTTATCCCTATGAAGCGGCAATATATCCTAACCATGGGTGGTAGCCCTTGGAATTTAAATGCAAGCATCCCGATTTGTCAGTATTGTTGTCCATTTTTACAACAATGCTGACAAAATCCTACCATTTACACCCTTTTTTTGCTGATCTAAGTTAGTAGTGCCTTAAATCTATTAAGTATTAATAATTTTCAGCCCTTGGACTCTCCGCTATCAGTTGAAGCGCTTCTTCTATGTAAACCTCAGCTGTTTCCTCACCCAGGCTTGTCTTGCTGACGTATTCATAGCGCTTGAAACTATTGAAATCCTCTTTGGTAAGCATATACCCAAAGGCATCATTTGTCAGGCCAAACAAAAAGGGATGATCTGTATTCATCTTTCTTTTCAGGTAATAGCCAATATTAGGAAGTGCCTCTCCCGGAATGGTCAGGATTTGGGCAGAACCGATGTTCAATAAATTCACGGTGGTACTGAGGGTGTTGTCTTCTGTAATTTTTAGCTTTAACCCCGCATTGTCTATGAGCATTCTCATTAGGGGAGAGGTCACGGGAAGCTTGATTTCCTTTGAGGTGGCAAACAGGGTGGGTGCTGTTTGTAAGGGAGCCTTGTCAACAATAGCCAATGCCTGGTCTGCCAATAATTCACCGATTCGGATACATTCCTCCCAATCTCCAGCTTCCTCGCCTCCAGGTCTTCTGTTGTCGGCAGTCACCATGCCCCCTTGTGCACCGTTCATGAAAATCGCTATTCCACCTACTTTAGCTTCAATGCGATCGTACAACGGGCCGCAAAGATCGGGAGACAAAATCCCTCTGTTCGATCCAATGACTTCCGGGTGCACAGCGTAATTGACCAGTGTGGCAATGGCCTTGTCTTTGTTTTTTCCTGAGGTACCAAAAGCCTGGATAACCCCACATCGAGGGTCATAGAGGTCTGGTGCATAATAATTGTAAGCGATCTTTCCCTTGGCTTCTCCCACAGCAATTTTTAAGGCAGCCGGCTCCAAGTTTTCAAGGGCTTCATTGACGGCATCGGCCACCTGCTTTACACACCATTCCAGGTAGTCAAAATCAGCCAGTACTTCTCCTTTTTCATTTGGAAAGCCATAGGCATCCGGCGCACTGTGTGTATGGGTGGCCCCAATAAGGATGTTTTCTTGAGGAATGCCTTTTATAAGGGCACGTGATTGGTCTCCAAGAACTGCTGGCCATCCAAGGTTGTCTATGCCAACAATGGCCACCCTAACCCCATTCTGCTCCATCACCATCGCACGAACAAAAAGGTCTCCCTTCTTTTCCTGTACCGGACTTGGCGTTCCAACCCCACCCGAAACAGGAACCAAGGGATCAGGGGTAATTACCCGAAGTGCAGCCCCAACTTTCAATTCCTGGGCAGAAATGGTAGTGGAACAAAAAAGTGTGAAGGCAAGTAGATAAATAAGTTTTTTCATGGGTTATTATTGCTTTAAACCGCAAAGGTTCACTTAGATTACGTGCAATTGCTTGCTTCGTACTATTCAATTTAACTCGGATTCCATGACATTAAAAAATGTTACGTTAAGTAGCTAATTTAACACTCGTGATTTTGTCAGCATTGTTGCAAAAAAAAGGCAACAATACCGCCAAAATTGTTTCGTTCAAATTTCCTTATCTCCGGGTTGAAATGCGGAGCTATTAAAATTTACCCCTGCTAGGGTTCCCAGTTATGGTACAATTGAATAGGATAAATTACTTTAAGAAGATATTTACACTTTTAAAGAGTTAGATGGAATTAGAGGATGGGAGTTTTTTTTATTGCTTATATACATTGGTAGGAATAATCGGCCTGTTATGGTGACACGAAAATAGCTGCGATTGGATCATTTTGAGGTGGTTTCAGCGCGTAATAGTAAAACTATTGCCTATTTCTACAACAATGCTGACGAAATCAAATACCTGTATAAAAAAATAAATATTAAAATAAGTTTTTATAGTAAGGAATCCTTACTATATTTATTTAGTAGTTTTGTTTTACTTAAAATAATATTGTGATGAAAAAGTCAAAATTTTACCATGCCGGATGTGCTGTGTGTCAAAGTGCAGAACAAGAGATTATTCAATTATTAGGTAAAAATAATGTGGATGTAATTAACATCGGAGTAAATAAAGAAAGAATTCCAGAAGCGGAAACTGAAGGGGTAAAGTCAGTCCCTGCATTGGTTACACCTAATGGAAATGCTTTGCATATTAATTTCGGAGCTTCCATAGAGGATTTAAAAGCTTGATATTTGTTTAATAAAGTTAGGAATCCTTTTTTGTTTGAGACCTTCTAACAAATTAGAAATCATGAAACCAATAAATGGATTGATAGCCACGTTATTTGCCACAGTCGCATTGTTTTTAATGGCCGATGAAAGCAACCAGAATAAAACTGACTTTACAATAACGGAGGCGAAAGTGACGTCAATTTTTACGAGGCTTTCAGTGTAGCAAGCGGCGATTTATCCCTACCATATAGTGTCGAGTAAATGAATATTCAAACAAGAAGCTTAACTTAGCCTGCTGGACCAATACCAGCAGGCTTAAATGATGAAAAAAAGTGTTTTTGACCCAGGAGAGCAACAGCAGGATATTTCGAGCAAAATTGTAGCTGGACTTGAAAGGATTTCCGAAGTTTTTAAAGTTTTACTTTGGGAGAAGGCCAAAACTACAGGCCTTAGTCCCATTCAAATACAATTGCTTATTTTTATTGCTTACCATAAGCGGGAATTGTGCAATGTCAGTCATTTGGCCAAAGAATTTAACGTGACAAAACCTACGGTAAGTGATGCCATTAGAATCCTGGGTAAAAAGAAGTTAATAGTTAAAGATTTTTCTTCTAATGATAGCCGCAGTTACACTGTTCTTTTATCAGGGCTCGGGGAGAAAACCCTTTCAGAAATTAATAATTTTGCAGATCCTCTAAAAAGCGAAATAAATACATTTGACCCAGGGCAGTTGGAAATTATTTTTGAGAACATGAGTCAGTTAATCTTCAATCTCAATCGTTCGGGGGTGTTGACCGTTCAGCGGACCTGTTTTGGCTGTAAATATTATAGAAAAAGGCCTACCTCCGACTTTTGTACCCTATTACAGAAAGAGCTACTGAACAGGGACATTAGAATTGACTGTCCAGATTTTGAAAAAAAAGAGTTGCCCTCAGTCTCTAAATAGCTTGATTTTTTTGAAGTTTCAACCCTTCCTGATAAATGACAGGATAGGCCACTGATCCACTTTGTTTCTCAGGACAGGCCCTGATTCACTTTTGTACTCAGCACAGGTGGTTATGGTTACCCCTTTTGGAGTGCCAGATTTGAGTGTTCCTTTTTCAAGTATCGAATTGTGAAGAAGTGTTGATGGAAGTGGACAAAGCTATCGATGTATTTCTTCCGATGGACCATTCACATCAAATGTCAAAATACATACAATTGTACGCATTCAAAACCTTTCGAAAGCATCCCATAATTTAAAACTGACCACTTATAACAGTTTTGATGGAGAGAAATGGATAGAAGTGCATCAAGAAAACAGGAGTTTTCCAAAACGAGATAAAGATGGATATCTCGAATCTAAACTTGAAGTAGAAAATACTGGTGAAGGCAAAAAAAACTCGAATCTATTTTAGATGGAAATAATACTACCAAAAGCGAGATTGCCTATTGCATTGATTGTTCTCGTATGTGGGAATAACCTATCTCAAATTGTTCAACCCTCCTAATGGTCTCTAACAAATGGCCAACTTTCTAAGGAGAAGAATTTTTACGGAATATCCATTTAACAAAGCAGTATTTTTTAGCTATTTTAAATAAATAAGGGACGTGATAGGTACCGTTAAAACCATTGAGCTCTATTTTCGCTTTACTACCTGTTTATTGGTTGTTCATGTTGATTTGTAACAGGATATATTACTAAAAGTATTTTATTCCATCAGAACAACGGAGATTTACCTCTTTGCTGCAATAAATTCTTTCAAAAACATAAAAACTTAGTTAGATTTGCGTGGTGATGCAGGGCGTTTAAAGTGCAGGGTGAATTTTAGCTAAACGTTGTAGCCAAATAAAAAAAAACGAATTAAATGCCAGTAGACTTTTCAGATATATTAGTAATAGGGGTTTCTTCACGAGCACTTTTTGATTTAGAAGAAGAAAATGACGTTTTTGAAAAACAAGGAATTGAAGGATATAGAAAATATCAACAGGAACGTGAAGACGAACCTCTCAAACGTGGGACAGCATTCGTACTTGTGAAAAGCTTACTCGAATTGAATAATCAAGCAGAAAAGAGAATAGTAGAGGTTGTTGTAATGTCAAGAAATAGTCCTGAAACAGGAGTAAGAATGCTAAACTCAATTGTTAAGCATAGTTTAGATATCACTAGAGTTGCTTTGTCAGGAGGTGAACCGCTTGCACCTTATATTGAAGCATACGATATAGATTTATTCCTTTCAAAAGACGAAAAAGATGTCCAAACAGTAATTGATTCACGAGCTTCAGCAGCGGCATCTATTTATGACCCACCGACTGAATTTGACCCGAACGATAATAGAGTGAAAATAGCTTTTGATGCAGATGCAGTTTTGTTTTCAGAGGATTCCGAGTATAGATATAAAACAGAGGGTATCGAAGCATTTCACAAATATGAATCGGAACACGAAGATGAACCATTAAAAGAAGGTCCATTCGCTAAACTTCTGATAAAACTTTCAAAAATTCAAGAACATTTACCTACAACAATCGAACTTACACCACTAAGACTATCCATTGTGACTGCTCGAAATGCACCTTCCCATATGAGAGTGATTAAAACATTAAGAAAATGGGGTGTTTATGTTGATGAAGCTCATTTTCTAGGGGGGCTTTCAAAAGATAAAATATTAAAAGCTTTTGGTGCACATATATTCTTTGATGATCAAGAAACACATTTAAATGCTACTCGTAAAGTTGTTCCATCAGGGAAAGTGCCTTATAGTTCAAATTCTAAGATGAATACAATTGAAAATAAAAAATAAATTATTGAAATAATAACTAAGCATTCTAGCAGCTTTAATAACCTAATTTGAAACCCCTATTAAATGAAAGGATGGTAGAAATAAGATGGTTATGGAGGGGCTTTTTTTCCACATTTTATTTTTGCTTTTGAAGGTTGAACCCGAAATATTCAATAGATATACTATTCAGTGACCTGAGTTAAATCGAAGAACCACATAACCCTTTATCTTAGATGAATAACAAAGGAAATTATAAAAAGTAAATAACAACGAGTATCAGATCAGATCACTCAAAAATATTAAACTTTATGACCTTAAGTAACGTGCGATACTATTAAGTTTTGTGGCATAACTACATAATTTATTATGACTTTTGAAGAAAAAGTTGAACTGTTTATAAAAGAACTTGAGAAGAAAATTGATGAGAATATTCCAAAGATTCATTCCCAGTTTTTGGGTGAGTATGGATGGCCAGAATTTGATCCTTTGAGAGAAGAAATCGCAAGATGTTTCATTTGTGATTTTTGTCAAGCTGCCATCACACTAACGAACCATCTTTTAGAAAATTTCCTCAAAACAATGCTTATTTATAAAGATGAATCTGGTATTGATAAAACTCAAGACATGAGAACTGCATTTAACTCGGGTATTGAGAAATACAATGGTGAGAACTTGATTGTAACTATAGCCAAAGCCAAAAGATTGGGAATAATAACCAAAGCAGAAAGTAAGACTTTAGATAAGTATCACGATGATTTCAGAAATGCTTATTCCCATGCTGACAAAAAGAAAATCTTTAAAAATTTAAAAGTTCCGACACAGATGCTCAGTTTGAACAAAGATTTAAATTATGAGATTGGTGAATCAGGCGACTTTGATTTATCTGATCTTCCGTTTGCTCAAGGCCTTGCACAAGCTATGATTAAGTAAGAAATCAGCATTTGAATACTTCATAAAAGTGGACGAAATCATCAGGAATTCTCTTAATAATTTTAATACAAAGCAAACGCCAGATAAAAAAAACTAGGGTTGATCTGCTATCCAAAAGTTTATGGGATGTTGGCGAGTCTGCCAAGTAAAACATAAATTTAGAAATACACCTTGGTTTGTAGGTCAGTATAAGTAAGTTGCTCTCATCTTACTATGTTTTTTATTATGACCTTGGTGCACCAGAAAGTTGTGGTAATCCAGTAGGTGGAAATTTCACCTAAATAATTTTATGTTTGGTTAGAAAAATTGCCGATAGATAGATTCTTGAGGGTGACACTGAAGCTTGGAATGCTCAGATATTCAATCCGCATATATCTAAAGCCTATCACTAAGCTGGATGAGGTAAAAATTCATATCCTGCGCTGTATTTGACAGGATATGGTTTGACGAAGGTGGCTCTTGTATGATAGAACTACCTGCCAGTTTTGGTGTCATGCCTCTTGAATATTGGCATGTACATAGTGCTCCTGATTTTGAAAACCGAGCTGTGATTTCAGAAATTCCTACGTTGATGGCTTCGGGCGGTTTAGATCCAGTCACTCCCGTTAGCAATGCCACCGAAGCTTTAAGGTATTTGAAAAATGGTTATGGGGTGATTTACCGAGATGAAAGTCATGATTTTGCTAGCCCCTGTTTTCTTCAAATTGTCGAAGACTTTATGAACAATCCTTTCCATAAACTCTATTTAGAATGTGCTTCGGTCCGAATTCCAATTGAATGGAACTTACACGAACCCGCTCAATAGGGAAATGGACTACGCTAAAGGGATTTTCACTCGTTCGGACCAAAAGCGAGAGGAGTTTTATAAGTGAATTAGTTCTGAAAATTAAAAAATTCATCGGATATTTCAGTCTGATGGAGATAAATAAAAGCAAAAGATTCAGCTATTATGGTACACTCGGGCAGAAAGCAAACGGTAGTTTGCCCCCGTACTGTTCGTAGCTAAACTGTTAAAATGCCACGAAGCTGTGGTAATCCTGTAGGTTTAAATCCTACCTAAATAATTGCATTCGATATAAGGTCCTAACGAAAAAAACAGCCTATTAAAAATGAGTTTTGAATTAAAAAATACAGTGCCATGGGGGAGAACTTTAGCGGAATATAAACGCATGTTTAACCTTACTGAATCCGATTTGACTAAACGGATTATTAGTTTTGGTGATGGCCCTGCTAGTTTTAATTGTGAAATGAAAAATCTGGGTAAGTATGTAACCTCACTGGATCCTATTTATCAATTTTCAAAAGGAGAATTAAAGCAACGTATCGAAGAAACAAAAGACAGCGTAATGGATCAAATGAAAGAAAATAAAGATAATTTCATTTGGACTACAATAAAAAATATATCTGAACTGGAGAAATTAAGGATGGGGGCCATGTCAGATTTTCTTGCTGATTATGAATTAGGGTTAAAAGAAAATAGGTACCTAATGCATGAACTGCCTGAATCAACAATTTTTAAAGATAAAAATTTTGACTTGGGTTTGAGTTCTCATTTTCTTATGCTTTACTCACAACTTGGACTTGATTTTCATATAAAATCTATTTCTGAAATGTTGAGAGTATGTAAAGAAATCAGAATTTTTCCGATACTAAATCTGAATGCTGAGAAATCAGAATTGTTGCCAAAGATTGAGAAGGCATTTAAAAAAGACTTTGAATTAAGCATCGAACCTGTTAATTATGAATTTCAAAAAGGCGGAAATAAAATGTTAAGAATACAGAGGAAGTAAAACTGCTATATATATTAATCCTGCATTCTAATGGCTTGATAGCCTCATCTTAGGGTCTACTGGACGAAATGGTCTTTTCCTCAGGCAAGTATTGTAATTGTACATAATGTCTTTTTTAATTCCATTTCTTCTATAAAGAACCATTTTCAGATCCCATTGTCACTTTTTTGCTGCAGGCCTGCCCTGAGTTAGGTCAGTGGGCCAAAAAGCAACCAACCTGTCCTGAGACGTCAGGGAAAACCCCACCGCTGAGTATCTTTTCGGCTAAAATATAAGGCTCCCCGCACACAGGCAAATTCCGGTATTTTAGGATTGAACTATTCCATTTGCTTTTCCGTCTCCTACCATAAATCATGGTCAACCATGCCTGTGCCCTTGCCATATCCTGCTTAAATTTCTTAACGATGAAAAGCTATATGGCGGAGATGGCACTGTTTGACTGAAAAAGGTGGCACATATCAAACCCTTTCGTTCTCTAATTTTTGGCTAAAGCCAGATTATACGATATTACGCTGTAAATGGGCTGAAGCCCATTCCTATTGAATTATTTTCTTTGATAGATTGGCTCAGGCTAAAATCCATGAAAATGAAACAATCCTTCCTTTTCAATAGCCTCCTGCTTTAACTGGAGGGTTTCATGGGTTTACGCATCTTAGTGGCTTTAGCCCAATCATTATACCGAAGAGCTTTTCAACTATTAAAGCGAAGGCAACAAGCTAGACCAGCATACCTAACGGTGGCTGAGCGGAGTCGAAGTCAAGCCTAGGAGCTCTCTAACTATTTATGCGATAGTGATAACTTATGCTTATTGAACGAAAGTTGAAAACTTTCGGCATTATTGGTCTAAGTTACGCTTTGCTAAGCTTAGACCAGACAGGGGGTGTTTGGAAGAGGGGAGGGGTGCTTCGGAGCTCGCTGTTTCCATATTTTATATTCAAGCGTCCGATTCTAAAGTGGCTATTTATATATTTTAACCAGAAAATCCCGCCTTTTTTGGCAGCTCATTTGAGTTCTGAAGGGATCGATTTGACCAAAAACTGAAATTTTTGTATCCCTGAACCGGAACAATGAATTAAAAATAGGGAAGAAAGTGTCTTGGAAGTAGGGAATCGTGGATAAACAGTATAAATAGGCACTAAACAAAAAACCGCAATCACCGGAATAAACAGTGGTTAACTGATGTCAGGATTTTGTCAGCATTGTTGCCAAAATAAAGCAACAATACCTCCAAAATCGTGATGTGGTCTATATTTGCTAGGGGCTTTCACCCCTGGCTACAAAGATTTCAACCTTCCAAGGTTTACAGATTAGGTTAAATTAAAGTCAGCATTATTATCGAAATATGGTGCAGCCCTATTGAGTTAGATGGAGTTATCCATTAGGATTTCCCGTATTTCTCAGAAACAATTCTATCACGTAGTAACCTGATTTTAAGGTAAGAACGTCTTAAAAAACGAGCTAAATCGTCACTACGAACCCTTTTTGGGCTTGCTGGACAGATACAGGCCCCACCTAATATTGTCCCATGAGCTTGTCGAAGGGGTCCAACGGCTTTCTCCGCTCAAAGCCCTCTCCAAGCTTCGGAATGATGATTTCGTTGTGAAATAGGGTCGAACTTAAGTTAATAAAATGTCTATTGTCTATTTCGGGTTTAAAAATTGTGAATTACCATACCCTTCTTTACCTAAAAACGAAAAGATTTAAAAATGGCAATGAACCGTAATTTTATTATATTTCGTTATAATTAAAAAGAAATGGCAAATACTAAAGAAGTTCTTTTCGAGAAAATAGCTGCAATTCAAGATCAGAATACACTTGATTATTTGATCGAGTTACTCAGTCAAATAAATGAGGAAGGATATTTTGAAATTAAACAAGATTTAGACAAATCACTAAGTCAAATTGAAAAAGGTGAATTCGAGACGCATGAAAATGTAATAAAAAAGTTTCTTAATGATAAATGAAGTTTTGGGATTCAAGACAAGATCCACTTCGAAATAATTATTGGGAATAGGATACTAATAGAAAGCAGAACAAAGGGTAAGGCTAGTCCATCTGCATTTTATTGATTAATCAGGCAAGAGTGGAGACAAGGGAATATTTTAGAGCAGTCAATAGAAACTAAATACAAAATTAGTACTCATGCAAAAACCGGAAATTAAGCCCTTGTAGTATATACCTTTGACATATAAACCTATACTTTTATGAAAACAATATCATTAAAAATTGACGATTCAATTTTTGAAGAAGCCGAAAAGATTTTTTCCCTTATGAAAAAACCTAGAAATAGGTATATCAATGAAGCTTTAGACCATTATAACAAAATGCAGCAACGGCTATTAATAGAAAAGAAGCTGGAAAAAGAATCTGCTTTGGTAAAAATAGATTCAATGAATGTTCTCCAGGACTTTGAAGAAATTGACTATTTTGATTGAACAATATGAAATTTGGATCGCGGATTTAAATCCTCAGGTTGGCACAGAACCTGGCAAGACGAGACCTGTTTTAATCGTGCAGACTAATTTACTTAATAAAATACCTCACCCTTCCACAGTTATTTGCCCAATCACTACAAATATTAAAAAGGACGCTGAAATTTTAAGAATTCATTTAAGGAAAGGAATGGCAAATCTTCATCAAGATTGTGACATTATGATTGACCAAATTCGTGCTATTGACAATAAAAGACTCGTAAAGAAAGTTGGTGTTTTACCCTATGAATTGGTTGAACGAGTTAAGGAAAACATTAAAATCATTCTTGACCTAGAATAAAAAGCTAGCCCAATTGAACCCGAAATACATAATAGACAATTTATTAATTGCTGAACTCACTTCATTCCTTAAGAACTCCATACTTAAGGTATCTGAATTCTTTCCCTAATTGACTAACTCTCCAGAATAGTGAAACTCTTTACCCTCCCAATAAGTTTACCGAGATCAAGAAGATCAGCAAGCCGTTTATAAGCAAGCGTAATATACCGAAGATAAATCGTTTGTCCCTTAAAAGACCTTGAGTATTATTCTTAGAAATTAGGTTGAGAAACCAGAATATTGCTGAAATATTTAGTAGGGCAAACAATATAAGCAAATAGAAGAGGAAAGGGTAATCCAACCACCTGTGAAAGATGCCATAAAGGATATAGATCAATACAGTACAAATGCTGGTATTGCTGTTCCAGGTGTTTACCCTACCTTCTGTGTTTCCTTTACAAAACATAATAACAATCTGTAAAATCCATAATCATTAATCCAACTCCAATCTAACCAAATTCTTTAAATTCCTCTCTAATTAATTATTATTAATTCTTCCATTTTTAAATTCAAATTTACTATCTGAATTATCATCTGTAATTAAAATCAATTATAGTTAATAACTTAATCAATTTGTTGTGAGATAAAAAAAAGAAATATAATTATTCAGAATTGAATTAGTAAACTTTTTTGTAAGAATTAAACAAAATTAAAACATAATTTTATGGCCTAAATTAGATCGTTAAACCATTTCAAAGAATAAATGATATCGTAATATTTTTTTAATCTAATTATTATTTTTATAAAAAAACTTTTCGAACAGTATTTTATATAATACTCCCGTTTTATTCGACCAAAAGTATCAGTTTTAAGATAATTTATTCACTCTTTAGTTGTCCTGATTCCTAAGGGTACACTTGCCATTTAGTCTTCTAAAATTAAATCTTGCCTTGAGTTTAGGTTCTTTTAGTATTTATAACTTCGTAAAGAATGAAATTGTTCTCAGGTCTGAATTGAGCAATATAATATTTTGATATTTGGTCAATATAGCTATTTGAGAAGAATATAAAATGGCTAAATTTTTGTATTCTTTGGTAAGGTAATACGATAAAATATATTTGTATATTAACGGAGAACTAATCAAAAAAAATCTAAATGATGGAATATAGCCGCTTTGAAAAAAATCTGGATTGAAACGCTCAGCTTTCTAGCGATAGGAACAGCCAAGTCTGAATACACTTATGAACGAAGTGGTGCTACGAATTAGGGTGACGAAGGGGATGGGATTTCACCTTTTGTGTTTTTAGCCCTGGTTTAATCAAAAAGTTTGTGGTTTTAAGCTTGTTGTTGGGTTGGTGGTTGTACTTTGGCCTTTACTGGAAATGGTTTTTGACTTGAACTTCAATCCAAAGCCCGCCACATTTTGACAGGTTTTTTCGAT
>Ga0222651_1000589_pt1 | contig 21831 bp, 23 predicted proteins | sample AntAcemetagen369_FD_179855 | JGI IMG/M metagenome (GOLD analysis project Ga0222651, IMG submission 179855) | Saline water microbial communities from Ace Lake, Antarctica - #369 | ecosystem: Environmental > Aquatic > Non-marine Saline and Alkaline > Saline | place: Antarctica: Ace Lake...
CACGATGATGTTGATGCCGTCGATTTCCCCCCGGTAGCGCTGGATTCCCGCGACCCCCGCGACCCGCCGGATGATGACGGAAATAACGATGGCGGTGCCCAGCATGGTCAGCAGTTTCAGCCCCAGGTCCAGCGGTGCGATGGAAAGTTCCGCGCCGATGAACAGCCAGGCGAAGAAGGGGGCCGTCAGCGGGATCAGGGCGGTGCTGGCGACCAGCACGATCAGCACCAGCGTCGCATCCAGCCCCATCAGCATGACCAGCGCCGGGGCGGCCATCATCGGCGATGCTGAAAATTGCATGACCATCCCGGTGAACAATTCGGGTATGGCTTCGCGGACCCCGAACAGCAGGCAGACACCGCCAAACAGCGACGGTATGCCGATGACGGTCCAGGCGGTGGCCGCGATGACGATATGCGGCCGGCTCAGATGCCGCCGCAAGACCCCGATATCGACCCGGATAAAGGCGATACACAGCAGGGCGATGACGATCTCGGTCAGGTAATCCTGCATCATCGCGCCGACCTGCGGCGTCGCCATCGCGACGAAGACGACGGCGGCCACGGCGGTTGTGCCCTGCCGGCCCAGCCAGGCAACGGGTGCGAGCAAATTTCTCATGTATTGGCCACGCCGAACCGGCGTGTCTGGGCATGTGTTTTCATGGTGGCAGTCTATCGACTAGTTCAGATCATGACTGCTGGAATCGCCTCTGCCGACCCGGCTGTAATGTGAATCTGATCTATCTTATTGAAAGCAGAGCACCTTCACAGACTCAAATGGAACCTGTTGCAGTTCCGTTTGAATCTGTTGTGCTCTAGTATCGTCCGGCGATATCCAACAGGGGAAATGGGACAGGCATGGCGGAAGTACAGGGAACAGCGCGGCTGGCGGTGGATGTCGGGGGAACATTTACCGATGTGGTTGTGGAACAGGACGGCACGCGTACTACGGCGAAGGTACTAACCACCAGTCACGCACCGGAAGAAGGCGTTCTGGAAGGCGTTGACGCGGCGCTCGAGGCGTCGGGGTTGGCGCTGGCGGATATCGGCATCCTGATCCACGGCACGACGCTCGCGACCAACGCAATTATCGAGCGCAAAGGCGCGGTCACGGCGCTGATCACGACCGATGGCTTCCGCGATGTGCTCGATATCGCCTATGAAACGCGCTACGACCAGTACGACATTTTCCTCGACAAGATCGACCCGCTGGTGCCGCGCTACTTGCGTTTCACGGTGCCGGAACGCGTGTCGGTCAACGGGTCGGAACTGAAACCGCTGGATGAAGCCGCCGTTGAGGCGCTGCTGCCGAAGCTGGATGCGGAAGGCGTCACCAGTATCGCCGTGGGTTTCCTGCACAGCTATGTCGATGACAGTCACGAACAGCGAGTGCGTTCGATCATCGCGGCGAAGCGGCCGGACTGGACCGTTACCCTGTCCTCCGAGGTCTGCCCGGAAATCCGCGAATACGAACGCTTCACCACCGCGACGGCCAATGCCTATGTGCAGCCGCTGATGGCGCGCTACCTGACGCGGCTGAATATGGAACTGGATGCCCGCGGATTCGGCGGGGCGCTGTTCATGATGACTTCGGGCGGCGGGCTGACGACGCTGGAAACCGCCGTGCGCTTTCCCATCCGGCTGGTCGAATCCGGCCCGGCCGGCGGCGCGATCCTGGCGACCGGCGTGGCTAAAGCGACCGGCGTGGACAAGGCGCTGTCCTTCGACATGGGCGGCACCACGGCCAAAATCTGCCTGATCGAGGATTACACCCCTGAAGCCGGCCGCAGTTTCGAGGTGGATCGGCAGGCGCGCTTCCAGAAAGGCAGCGGATTGCCGCTGCGCATTCCGGTAATCGAGATGGTCGAAATCGGTGCTGGTGGTGGTTCCATTGCCAGTATCGATTCGCTGCAGCAGATCGCGGTCGGCCCGCAGAGTGCCGGGTCCGATCCGGGGCCCGCCTGTTACGGCCGTGGCGGCACCGCGCCGACCGTGACCGATGGCGATGTGACGCTGGGCCGTATCGATCCTGTCAGTTTCGCCGGCGGCAAGGTTTCACTATACCCGGACAAATCGGTTGCGGCGTTGAAGGACAAGGTCGGCGATCCGCTGGGGCTCAGTGGTGAACTGGCGGGTTACGGCGTGATCGAAATGGTCGACGAGAATATGGCCAATGCCGCCCGCGTGCATTCGATTGAGCGCGGGAAGGTGATCGCCGATCATACCATCATCGCGTTCGGGGGCGCAGCACCACTGCATGCCTCGCGGCTGGCGGAAAAGCTGGCCATCGACCGGGTCATCGTGCCGACCAATGCCGGTGTGGGATCGGCTGTCGGCTTCCTGCGTGCGCCGATTGCCTATGAGGTCGTCCGCAGCCGCTACATGACCCTGCGGGAATTCGATGCGGGGCAGGCCAATGCGCTGCTGGATGCGATGCAGGCGGAAGCACTGTCGGTCGTGCGAGCCGGTGCGGGCGAGGCGGCGCTGACGGAAAAACGCATCGCTTTCATGCGCTACATGGGGCAGGGGCATGAAATCGTCGTGCCGTTACCCAACCGGCAGCTGAAGCGCGAAGACACCGCCATGCTGAAAGACGTCTATGACCGCGAATATCAGGCGCTGTATGGCCGCACGATCCCGGATGCGGATATCGAGGTGCTGACCTGGGCCATGACCATCAGCACCGGCGAGGCCGAGCAGGCATCGGTCGCGGACCTGCCGGATGTGGATGCGCCGGCACCGTCGGGGCAGCGCCCCGTCTTTGACCCCACCACCCAGTCCTTTGCCGATATCGCGCAATACCGCCGCGACGACCTGTCACCCGGCATGCGCGTTGCGGGCCCGGCGATAATCGCGGAAGATGAGACATCCACATTCGTTTCCGCCAGTTTCGACGCGCGGATTGATGCCTCCGGCTTCATTGTGATGGACCGGCGGGCGTAGAACGAAAACAACAAAACACCCGTATCCTGAGGGGGAATACATGAAAATCAAAGACGTCCGCACGACCTTCCTGGAATTGCCGTTCCGGGTCATGCCGTCGCTGCAGGCCGGTTTCAACCGTCCGCGCCAGATTCTGGTGGTGGAGATCGAAACCGATTCGGGCCTCGTCGGCATGGGCTATCAGCTCTATTTGCGCGAAGGCTTCCGCACCACCAAAGCGGCGATCGACGAATTGATAACGCCGCGCATCATTGGCCGCGAGGCAACCGAGGTCGAGGGCATCTGGCACGACATCTGGCGCGTGACCTTCGCCGATGGGCGCGGCGGCGCGCCTTTGCTGGGGCTGTCGATTATTGATGTGGCGCTATGGGACCTGATCGGCCAGAAGGCCGGCATGCCGCTGCACAAGCTGTGGGGCACTTTCCGCACCGAGATCCCGGTCTATGGTTCGGGCTGCTGGCGCGGCATGGGTGGCGAGGGCATGGCCGAAAAGGCGCAGCGTTTCGTGTCCGAAGGCTACAAGGCGATCAAGATGCAGGTCGGCCATATCTGGACCGATGCCGAAGACATCGCCAATGTGAAGATGGTGCGTGATGCGGTCGGCCCGGAAATCGACATCATGGTCGATGTGAACATGGCCTGGACCGCCGACAAGGCGATCCTGATGGGTCGAAAGCTGGAGGAGTTCGAGATCTACTGGCTGGAAGAGCCGGTGATCCCGGATGATTTCTCCGGCTATTTCCGCATTGCCGACAAGCTGGACCTGCGCGTTGTTGGCGGCGAAAGCCACTTTACCCGCTACGATCTGAAGCCGTTCTTCGAGAACCCGAACCTGCCGATACTGCAGCCGGATGTCGTGCGCGGCGGGCTGACCGACCTGCGCAAGACCGCAGCCATCGCCGATACCTGGGGCATGCAGATCGCACCGCACCTGTATCCGGAACTGATGATCCATGTCGCGGCCTCGATCCCGAACGGGCTGACCCTGGAAAACATGGAATTCCTGGATGATCTGTGGGTCGATTGGGCCGCACCGGTGAACGGCATGATCACCGCCCCGGATACCCCGGGCCACGGGCTGCGCTTCAAGCCCGAAATCATGACGGATTGCGCGATCCAGTAGGCGGATCGGGGCCATAGCACGTGTTTTGGTGTTGTTGACGGAGTGGTTGATGAATATTCGGAATATAGTGATATCAGTCTCGGCGTCGCTTCTGCTTTTTGGGTGTGCCACCAAAACGGTTCCCTTGGCTAAGAAACCTGCTGCGGGTACTTCCGTCGGAGTCATGTTGGTAATGGACGACGACCCAAAACATGTACATGCGGGCGCCACAGTCTTTTCCAATTTCGTGCGGGACTCTGTGTCGGAATGGGGAATGAAACAGGCCCTGTTTGGTGAGATTGAAAAAAACATCTCGGGTCAATTCGGATTGCGCGCAAAACGGGTTAAACCGACGCCGAACTTTGAAAAAGCGGAAGTCGGATCCTGAGGATATGATGGGGCGCCGTTGAGGGTCAATGAGGCGCTCGCGGCAGACCTCGCCCAGATCAGGTCGCGTGACGGTGTGGATATCGTTCTTGTTCTAAAGAACACGAAGTACAATCTTTGGCATGAATCGACAGTCATCGAAGAAGGTATTGGCCTGTTTACCCGCTGCCAACTCTTCGTCGGTTGCCGGGCGGAAGCTTTCGATTACGTGTCAGTCTATTTGTATGACACTGCGGCGCCGCGCCTTGTCAGTTCGGCAAAACCGACAAAAGGGGCTGATGTTACGACGGCTCAGGTTCTTTTCGGGTGGGGTGTTGAACGGAGTGGTACGAAAATTTCCGATATCGATATTTCCGGCGACCTGAATACCCTCTCAGACCGCGAAATTGACAAAGCAAAGGAGCCGGTTATGGAAATTTTGTCGGAACGTACGGTAGCGGTGATGCGTGACGGCGGTCTTTAACCAATTGCAACCATGATCATTCGCGAAGACGACCTGACCGGCCCCGAAATCGCAGCATTGCTGCAGGCGCATCTGGATACGATGGCGCTACACTCGCCGCCGGAAAGCATTCACGCACTCGACCTCGACGCGCTGCGCGTCCCGGCGGTGACCTTCTGGACGGTATGGGCCGGGCCGGACCTGCTCGGCTGCGGCGCGCTGAAGGAACTGGATGCGGGGCACGGCGAGATCAAATCGATGCATACCGCCGAACGCCACCGGGGCAAGGGCGTCGCCCGAAAGCTCGTCGAGTACATCCTGCAGGCGGCAAGTGAGCGTTCCTATACCCGTCTCAGCCTCGAAACCGGATCGATGGAAGCCTTCGCACCGGCGCGTGCGCTCTATGCAGGGTTCGGGTTTGAGGAGACGGGGCCGTTCGGCGGTTATGTGGAGGACCCGCACAGCGCCTTCATGACTCTGACTTTGGGAAACGCGCGGTAACCTGCTGGAATACCTTCCATTCCGTCGTGCTCGCTTAAAGCAATAATCGACTAAAGGCTTTGATACGGTGAAAGTTCACACTACGATGTGCTCAACGTAATTGTTCAACCGTGAAGCGTTGTTGTCGTGATCAGGTTATCCCTTAAATTCCGTGATATGTGGCGGTTCCGAATTTTTTTCGCTGCCGTATTTTTTGTATTCTGGAACATGGCGGGACTGTCGGTCGTATGGGCGGTCGAACCCGATGAACCTGATAAAGGCGAATTATCTGCGACCAGCGATGAGCCGGACACCGGAGCAGAAAAAGACACCCGGACCATTGCCGATTACAATAAGGCCATCGACCAGAATCCAGACGATCAGGATCTGTTGTTCGAGCGTGCCCAGGCTTATGCGCGATTGGGCGAATTTGATCGGGTTGTGGCGGATTATAGCCGGGTTATCCTGCTGGACCCGCAGAATACCGAAGCCCTGAATAATCGCGGTAACGCTTATGAAGCAATGGGCGACTTTAACCACGCCTTAGCCGATTACAATCAGGCGATAGCGTTCGGATCGCGAGGCCCGTATGTCTTTTACAATAGGGGGCTCGCTCATCTTGGGCTGGGGGCATATGACAATGCGATTGCTGATTTTGATACGGTAATCGCACAAGTTCCTGATGATTCCAGCACCTTTTTCATGCGAGGGCGGGCATATGGTAGCCGGGGCGACTCCGAACGCGCCGTGGAAGACTATACCAGGAGTCTGGAACTGGACCCGGAAGGCATTGGCTCGCTGAACAACCGGGGACTGATTTTCGCGAAGCGCGGCGAATACCGACGCGCGATTGCCGATTACGACAGGGGGCTTGGCATCGCTCCTGACGACGAAATTCTATTGTCCAATCGCGGTTACGCCTACTTCAACCTTAAAGATTATGCCCGCGCGATTTCCGATTATGACCGCGTGATCGCGCTGGATCCTGTCAATGCCGGAAATTACGCTGACCGCGGCAATGCCTGGTACAGAAATGGCGGCTATGATCAGGCGATAGCAGATTATGACCGCTCGCTGGAATATGAACCTGATAATCTTGACGCGCTTTATGGGCGGGCGGCGACATATTCTGCAAAAGGCGTGTATGCCAAAGCAATCCAAGACTACGACCGTATTCTGGCCCGGGAGCCGCGAGATGCCTGGGCCTATTTCAAGCGCGGGCAGGCACACGGCAATACCGGTGATCAAGGGCAGGCGCTCTTGGATTACAGCAAGGCTGTTGAATATGATCCTCAGGATCATGCCGCCTATAACAACCGCGGCCTTATTTATGCCGAGCGGGGCGAATACGAAAGGGCGATTGCCGATTACGACAAGGCGGTGGCGCTGGATACAGAGACAAATTTGCCCGTTTTCAATCGCGGCCGCGCCTATGCAAGCATGGACAGGCTTGACGAAGCGATCGCCGACTATACCGTTGCCAGTTCAATCGACCCGAATGATCCGCTGCCGTATTGGAATCGGGGGTACCTGTATGCGACGCAGGGAGATTACGACAAGGCGATCCCTGATTATGACGCTGCCATACTACGCGCAGACCCAGACGCCGAACTGTATTTCGACCGGGGTTATGCGTATCTGCAACTGGAAAAATACGACCCGGCGATTTCGGATTTTTCGCGATCTATTGAACTCGGGGCTGATAATTTCGCGACATACTATAATCGGGGATACGCGTATTTGCTGAAGGATGAATTCGCCGCGGCGGTGAAGGATTTCGATAAGGCTGCAGCACTTGAGCCGAGCGATTCCGACACGTTTTTTCATCGCGGTGTTTCCTGGCTGGGCCTGGGTAATATCGGCCAGGCCATCTCCGATCTATACACGTCATTCAAGCTGTCGGACGCCGGTGACAGAGTAGCACCGGTCCAGGGAAATGCTTATGCGTGATAGCCTGGCGGCCAAAAGAAAGTGCCTTGGAATTAAAGGCTGATGGATACAAGTTTTCTCGACATCTTCAAAACTGTGGCCATTGGGCTGGGTGGATCTGTCGTCGTGGCAGTCCTGTTCCTGTATCCATTCTGGCGCTGTCTCTCACGGGCAGGGTTTTCCCCTGCGTGGTCGCTGGTAATTCTAATTCCGTATTGCTGGCCGTTTACGATTGCGGGCGTTGCAGCGACACTGGCCTTCGTGCCCTGGCCCGCTCTTGCCGGACCGGCGGAAGCCACGTCATGGCGGGCGTTGTCACGAAATCGTTGGATATCTCTGCCACGGGAGGAAGCCGCCAGGCATCACCTGTACGGGCTGCAGGGCTGGCTTCTGACGTTCTATGTGTTGTACGCACTTGGGTTTGTCGTTCAATTGATAATGAAAATTGTGCCATCGCTTTATGGCACCGATGTGGACGATGAGTATTTGAATTTATATGGTATCGGCCCGGCGCAAGGCATGTTTATTAACGTCGTCAACCTGGTTTATGGTCTGCTGATGTTGATCTTCATGCCCTTAAAACGGTCCTGGGTCCCCGCAAGTATTATTACTTGCGCGTTGCTGTCCTGGCTGATTTTTGTTGCCGTCATTACGATATATGGCACCGTGAATTTGCAGGTGAATTTGTATTTTCTCTTCGGGGGAAGTTTTGCTGGCCTTTATGCTTGGTACTGGCTGCAGTCAAAGCGCGTGAACGTTACCTATCGCAACCGGGTGCCGGCTGCTCCTGCAACAGATTGAAAGCGAAAATATAAAATGGAAGGTGGCCGGGAATTCGTGGGCTTTCTTGTGCTTTTGCCCTTTTTTATTCTGGGGCTGTGGATATGTATCCGGATCTTCCGGCGGGCAGGTCGTTCGGGGTGGTGGGGGCTGCTGTTTTTGGTGCCCATTGTGAATATCGGTGCGCTGTGGGTCTTTTCCTTTATCCACTGGCCAACGGTTGATGGCCGGCGCGCGAAAGAAGTTAGCAAGGTTTTCGAATAACGCCTGCCTTCCCGGCTTCGGTCTCGTTGACGGATAAGGTGCGGAAAACGGCGCTTTGGCGGATCTGGATACCGTTTTCAGAGGATGTTCTCAGACAACGGTTAACGCATATTTAACCATTCCAATGGTTAATGAGTTCAGCGTTTTCCGATCATGTCATGATCACAGCTCGGTTGATTGCGATGCAAAGATACGCGCGCTGTTTGCGGTTCCTGCTTCTTTTGGGCAGTGGATTCGTTGTCGCTGCCTGCGGCACCACCTGGGCGCCGGAACCCGCGTTGCTGGACGAGACGGAGCCCCTGGAAATGTCAGTCCGGGGCGGCATGAACCCGGTCGCCGAAGCCGTCGAAGTCGTCGAAGTGGTTTCCCCGCGACCCAAGGATAAGCCATCGGTACCGCCGCAAATCAAACCCGGCCTGGCAACCGGCGATGAAACCGACCACAACCGCAAGTCAGTCGCGCTCACCGCCAAGACGCTGCTTGGTCTTTCCGAGCGAGAGGTTGCTGTATTGCTGGGGCCGGCGAAAGAGACGCTTGTCGCACCGCCATCGCGAATCCTCGAATACCGGTTTCCGGACTGCGATGTCACCCTGTACCTGTATGCGAACCTGGTGACGCGGGATTACGCGGTGCTGCATATGGAATCGAATCCGCACCGGGCCCAATCGGCAGCGAAACCGGTTTGTACCGCAAGGATATCCCACCCGCCGCCAGCGGAAGAGGCGATGTAAATGACCTGGGCCGGACTGCACTTCCAATTGCGTGTTGCGCCATTCCTGGCGGCGTCGCTCGGTGCGTTTGGCCGTTTGTGTCTGAAAGGCTTCGATCGGGCCTGTAAAAAACGCGAACAGGCGGTGACCGAACCACGGTTGGCGACCCGCCTTTTCGCGATGCTGCCGGACCGGCACAGCCTGACGGCAAAGATCCTGCTGGCGGGTGTGGTATTCGCGCTTGTTCCGGTGATTATCTACGACCGGCTTGGCGAGGCGGAGCGAGGCAAATCCGATTTGCTGTATCAAACAGCCCGGGAGCAGGGCCGCCTGATTACGACCCATCTTGCGCCAATGTTTCGCGATGGTCCCAAAAGCCTGCCGCAGATTGATAAAGCGCTGGCGGAACTCGCCGGCGACAGCCTGAATATCCGCATCCTGTTCCGCCTTGATGCGGCGCCGGGCAATACCGGGTTTTACTATGTTGCCGCCAATCCGGCGTTGGATGGCGATTACCTGCAGTCCGAAATCGACAAGCTGAGCGCGCTGGGCGTGCTGTCGCGGCTCACTGAATCGTGCAGCAGCGACGAGACCATTGGCGCGCGGCATTCCCTGGCGGACGGTCCGCAGCAACTGATTACGGCGGTCATTCCCTATGCGACGGCAACGGGCTGTTGGGCCGTGGTCACGTCCTATTCCGGTCAGGCGTTTCTGGGATCATCATTTGGTCGTCCATACTGGCAGTCGCCGGAAATCCAGTTTGCCAGTGTGCTGTATTTTTCGGCGGCGATCCTGACAATCATCATCCTGTTGCGCATCCGGGCGGGGCTGCGGACGTTCCGGGAAACGGCCATGTCGACGGGGCGCAGGGGGGCTGCGGGAAGCTTTGCAGCCGCGAACGAAAATCCGGATCTGCGCAGCGTGGCCGAGGCTTTCGACGAAATGGTGCAGCGGATCGGCCTGCTGTCCTTCGCCGTTGAACGCAGTCCAATCGCCATCTCCGTTGCGGATCGTGACTGGCGCGTCGCCTATGCAAACCCGGCTTGCCAGACCCTGTCGGGATACCGTCAGGAAGACTTCATTGGCAAAGACCTGCGACGCAACGGGTTCCAGAGCCAGGGCGATATTTCCTGGGATGAAATCTGTTCGCAGGTGGAACGCGGCGAAACCTGGCATGGCCAGGTCCAGCGGCGCAAACCCGATGGCCGTGTCCTGTGGGCCGACGTGTCACTGTATCGATTGTCTCGTGACGGGCAGCAGGCGGATCATTTTGTCTGCCTGCAGGAAGACATTACCGAACGCCAGCAGCTTCTGAATCGTCTGGTCTCCGAGAAGGAAAAGGCGCAGGCGCTGAATCAGGTAAAGTCCAATTTCATCGCGCATATGAGTCATGAATTCCGCACCCCGCTGAACGCAATCATCGGGTTTTCCGAAGTTATTTCCAAAGAACTATACGGCCAATGCGATACGCCGCGTTACGTGGCCTATGCGGGACATATACACAATAGCGGCCAGCACCTTCTGTCGCTCATCAACGATATTCTCGACCTTTCCAAACTGGAATCGGGCAAGGAAACGCTGCATCTCGAAGCCTTGGACCTGGCGGCGCTGATTGACGACATGGCAGGGCTCGTGGTGCCGCAGGCCGAAGCCGCGCAAGTTACCCTGACCATCGATTGCCGCCTCGGCGGACAGCGCGTTCACGCCGACGAACGGGCGGTCAAGCAGGTGCTTCTCAACCTGTTGTCGAATGGAATCAAATTTACGCCGGCGGGCGGAACGGTGACGGGGACCGCGGAACGATTGTCCGGGGGCCGCATCCGCCTGGCGGTTGCCGATACCGGCTGCGGTATTGCGGCGGATGAAATTCCAAAAATCTGCGAACCCTACGAGCGCGCGAATAACGCCGAAACCCGCGTTACGACAGGGACCGGCCTGGGGCTTCCAATCGTCAAGCGGCTGGTGGAATTGCAGAATGGCGTCTTCACGATTACCAGCACCGTCGGTGAAGGCACAAAGGTTGAGGTCATCCTGCCCGCGGCAGCCGCTTAACCCACTTCGATCGGTAGTGATTCGTCCTTTGCCCATTGGCTCATCGAGTCGTCATAGACGGTGACATCCCGGTAGCCCAGTTGGTGCAGCAGGAAGGCGTCCAGCGTGGCCGCGATGCCGCCGCCGCAATAGACGATCACCCGGTCATCCGGATCTGCGGCGCAAATGTCCTCGAACACTTTTGCGACCTCATCCGCCGGGCGGAAGGTGTTGTCGGCGGGATTCAGCAGGCTGGCCGCGGGGATATTGACACTGCCGGGAACCCGGCCTGCGCGGCCGTAGCGGGCGTTCTCCCCGCTGTGCAGATCGGCGCCCAGTGCATTGATCGTGCAGGTCGCCGGCGCGCCGATGGCGTCCTTTACCTCGTCCTTGCCGGTAAACAACCCGCGTCGCGGCTTCGCCGTGAAATCGCCCGGTTCCGGCGTCGTGGCCGGCGTGGTTGAAACCGCGCGCCCCTCGGCGGTCCATTTCTGGAAGCCGCCGTTCAGCAGGGCGGCATTGTCGAACCCGAAAGCGCGCAGCATCCACCAGATACGCGTCGCCCATTGTGCGTTGGCGGTGGAATACAGGACCACCCGTGTGTCGCTGCCGACGCCGTGTTTCGCAATGGCGGCGGCGAAATGATCGGCGGAGGGCAGGGTGAAGCTGTAGGGAGAATCGGTTTTGGACAACTCCCCCTGCAGGTCCAGGAAACCCGAGCCGGGGATATGCCCCTTGTCGTAATCCTCGCGCCCGCTCTTGACCCTGTAGGGTTTGCCCGGCGCAGCCTCGTCATAGAGCAGATGCACGGTGCAGTCGAAAACCAGCAGATTGGCGTCGTTCAGATGCGCTTCCAGCCAGTCGGTTTCGACGATGGCGTCCGGGTATCGATACGCTGTCATGGTAGCCCCCTGTTTTCCACGGCCCTGCCCAGCGGGCCGATATTCAGTCTAGCAGCGGATCAATATGGATCAAATCAGTTCGGTGACGCATGGAGTGTGCAAAAAAAAGGAAAATAATCACTAAATGTTGCAAAACAGACAATAATCCTATATGATAAAAAGCCTACTTCTAAGTGGAGGTAACGATGCCATCGCTCAAACCGCGATACGAAAAGTTCTGCCAGTATTACATCAATTACCCGAATGCGACGGATGCGGCGCGTTATGCGGGATATGCGCCCCGGAATTGCCGGCAACAGGGCAGCCGCCTGCTTGCCGATGAACGGATTGTCGCGCGGATCAGCGCCTTGCGTGCCGGGGTCGCGCGCGGCCACTGCATGAATACCGAACAGCTTATGGGCAAGCTCGAAAATGTCTTTCAGCGGGCCATGAGTGACCATAACTGGAACGCGGCGAACCGGGCGATTGCCATGCAGGCGCAGCTGGGCGGGCTGTTGCCGGAAACGCGCCGGAACCAGCATGCGGGCGACGCGGCGGAACCTGCTCAACCGTCTGTTAACGGCGATATCCTGCCGTTTCAGACCTCATAATGTAGACAAATGTAGACATTTTTCGCCCGATTCAGCCATGTTTGTCATGAATACAAAGACTTAGCCTGAATGAATCGACCAAATAACGCGTAAATCGGGTGCAAACTGTCCTGTGACGGCGTGAGAAACGTGTCAGTCGGGTCGTTTGCCGAGCGGATAGATCCGGTTGACATGCCCCATCTTGCGGCCGGGCCGGGCCTCATTCTTGCCGTAAAGGTGCAGATGGGCACCCGGTTCGGTCAGGATGGCGGGCCAGCTATCGGCTTCGTCGCCGATCAGGTTGGTCATGATGGCGTCGCCGTGCCGGGTGGTGGCGCCAAGTGGTAACCCGCAGACCGCGCGGACAAATTGTTCGAACTGGCTGGTGGCACAGCCGTCCATCGTCCAGTGACCGGAATTATGCGGTCGCGGGGCGATTTCATTGGCCAGTAGTTGACCGTCCCGGGTGACAAAGAATTCAACCGCCAGCAGGCCGACGAGATCGAGCGCGAGGGCGAGGCGTTCCGCCATCTCCTGTGCTTCGGTGGCGAGCGCGGTGGGTATGCCCGCCGGTATAAGGCTGGTCTTGAGGATATGGTTCTCGTGCCGGTTCTCGGCAGGGTCGAAAACCGCCATTGTTCCGTCTGGTCCTCTGGCAACAATGACCGAGAGTTCCCGTTCGAAATCGATCCAGCCTTCAAGTACGCAGCGGGCGCCGCCGACGGACGCAAAGGCTTCGGCGGGGTCCATATCCGGGCGGATCATCACCTGGCCCTTGCCGTCATAGCCCAGTCGCGCGGTCTTCAGCACGGCCGGTCGACCGATCTGGTCCAGCGCCACGTGCAGTTCGTCAACCGTCTCCACCTCCGCATAGGGGGCGGTTGGCACGCCGGCATTGTTCAGGAAGGCTTTCTCGACAATGCGGTCCTGCGCGACCTCCAGCGATTTTGCCGATGGCCGCACAGGGACGTGTTCTGCGAGCCGTCGTGCGGTGTCGACCGGGACGTTTTCAAACTCGAAAGTGACGACATCGACAGCAGCGGCGAAGGCGTCCAGCGCCGCCATGTCATCGTAAGGCGCGTTGGTTTCTGCGGCGGCGACCAGCGCGGCGGGCCCGCCCGGAACCGGGTCGAATATGTGGCAACGATAGCCAAGCTGACCGGCGGCCAGCGCGGTCATGCGGCCAAGTTGCCCGCCACCCAGAATACCGATTGTCCTACCCGGAGGAAGGGTGATTCCAGCCTTATCAGCCATCGCTGGGCGAATCAGCGACGTTTGCCGTCTGCTTGGCGCGCCAGGCATCAAGCCGTTCCGCCAGTGCGGCATCGTTCAAGGCCAGCACCGCCGCAGCCAGCAGGGCGGCATTGGTTGCCCCCGCCCGGCCGATGGCGAGCGTGCCGACGGGAATGCCGCCGGGCATCTGGGCAATCGACAACAGGCTGTCCATACCGCTTAGCGCCTTGCTTTCCACCGGAACGCCGAAAACGGGAAGGGGGGTCAGGGCCGCGGTCATGCCCGGCAGATGGGCGGCGCCGCCAGCCCCTGCGATAATGACCTGTAACCCGCGCTGTTTGGCGCTTTCGGCGTAATCGACCAGGCGTTTGGGCGTCCTGTGCGCGGATACGATCCGCGCTTCATGCGCGATCTCCAGGGCGGTCAGGACCTCGGTGGCGTGACGCATGGTTTCCCAGTCGGACTGGCTGCCCATGATGATGCCGACGCAGGCTTGTTCGGACATGTTGCTTCCATTGCTAGGCGCCGCACGCTGCGGTCGCGGAAACAGCGGAGTATAGAAATCCGGTTCGCGGGCGCAAGGGCGCAATGCCCAAAGAATCGATCTGACGTGAATTTCGCCAATAATTCGCTAATTTCGCCGATTTCGGCTATTCTTTACCGGATATTCAGGAGTTGTCTTTGGCGCAGATCACATGTGGCGAGGCATGTCATGAAGGTAGAAGAAGCACCACCGATCCAGCCCACACGGCAGGTCGGTATTGGCCGGTCGATCCCGGCGCCGCATTCGACCGGATCCTCCCGTGACGAAGGCGGCGGTCAGCGCGAGGAACCGGAAACACCGCAGGATGTTGCTGCGGTGCATGGCGTTGACGAGGACGACCTGACCCCGGGCGTGCGCGTCGCCATGGATGACCTGATTACCGAAGTCGCAACGCTGCGCGAGGCGCTGGCGCTGAGCAACCGGCGGGTCGATTATCTGAACACCCTGGCCGACCAGGACCCGTTATCGGCGACATTGAACCGCCGGGCATTCGTGCGCGAACTCTCGAAAGCCCTGACGATCGCGCAACGGGGCGAAACCACCAGCGCCCTGGTCTTCCTTGAAATCGAAACCCTGAAGGATGTCAATGTTCTGCACGGGATGGCGGCTGGCGATGCGGTGATCGAACATGTTGCCGGCATCCTGCTGTCCCGGCTGGGCGAGGGCAGCGCGGTCGGACGTCTTGGCGGCGCGGCATTCGGGCTTATTCTGGTGGGCGATACACTGGATGAGGCGCGCAGCCGCGGCAATATGCTGGCGGCGGCGGTATCCGCACAGCCGTTATACTGGGAAGGCCATGAAATCTGGCTGACGCTGCGCTTTGGCGTGCATCCGCTGCTGTCGGACGAAGACGCGAATGCAGCCATGAATGCGACCGACCGGGACCTGCGCCACGCTGCAACGGTCGGGCCGGAAAACACGGGCGGTGCCGGAAGCTGATTGCCCGCCGGCTGCTTTTCAGGCGATTATGTCAGGATGCAGTTCGTCTTCGATCCGCGCCATCATGTCTTTCAGACCGAGTTTGCGTTTTTTAAGGCGCTGCAACTGCAGTTGGTCAAAGGGTGCCTTTTCGACGAGCCGCGCAATCACATCGTCAAGATCGCGATGTTCGGTGCGCAACTGCTCAAGGCGGCCTTGCAGTTCGGCCAGTTCGTCATCGGATTCTGTCATGCTGGTTCGATACGTTTTCTGAATTAGGGAGTATTTTATCAGAAGGTGGTGGGTTGCTACACCAGCAATCCACATCATCTTGCTGATTGTTCAAGGAGTATGGGGATGGGCGACAAAAAGCGAATCGGAATTCTGACCAGCGGCGGCGATTGTGCCGGGTTGAATGCCCTGTTGCGGGCCGTCGTGCACCGTGCCGCGGGCTATGGCTGGGAAGTTTACGGGATTGCGGAAGGGACGCTGGGGCTGATGGAATCGCCCCCGCGCGCGGAATTGCTCGACCCCGCGACCTTCGATGGCACGATCATGCGCCGGGGCGGCACGATTCTCGGCACCACCAACACCGGCAACCCGTTTGCCTTTCCACAGCTCGACGGCGACCCCATTGACCGTTCGGAAGAGGTCATCGCGAATTATCGCTCGCTCGGGCTGGACGCGCTGATCGGGATTGGCGGCGACGGCAGCCTTGCGATCCTGAACCGATTGGCGAAACAGGGCGGTATCAATTTCGTCGGCGTTCCCAAGACCATCGACAATGATATCGGCGTTACGGAAATTTCCGTCGGTTACGATACCGCCGTGGCGGTCGCCACCGAGGCGCTGGACCGGCTGCAACCGACGGCGGCGAGCCACCGTCGGGTCATGATCCTCGAGGTTATGGGCCGTGATGCGGGCCATATCGCCCTGAATGCGGGGATCGCCGGCGGGGCGGATGTGATCCTCATTCCGGAAATCCCGTACCGGATGGAACATGTCGTCCGCAAGATTCGAGGCCTATACGATTCCGGGCGTAATTTTGCCCTTGTCGTCGTGGCAGAAGCCGTGCCGAACGAATCGGGCAACCGGATCGTTCAGAAATATGCCGGCGGTCAGTCCCGCTATGGCGGGGTTGGGCATTTTCTGGGCGACCGTCTTGCCGAAACCACACATGCGGAAATCCGCGTCACGGTGCTGGGGCATGTGCAGCGCGGGGCGGCGCCGAACGCGCGGGACCGGCTGATGGCCTCTGTCTTCGGGGTGCATGCCGTGGACCTGATCGAAAAGGGGCAGTTCGGGCGGGTCGTCGCCTGGCGGGACCGGCATGTGGTCGATTTCGATATTGACGACGCCGTCGCGGCGCCGGCGGTGGTAGATATCGATGGTCCAATCGTGCGGACCGCGCGTGGCCTTGGTATCTGTCTCGGCGACCAGTGACTAACGGCGCGCCGCAGGACCAGAATCCATTCTGGCGATTTTCGCTGGCTCTCTACGGCCATGACGGTGTCGCAGCCGCCTGCCTGCGCCTGCAGGACCAGTGCGGGCTGGACGTTAACCTGCTGCTGTATTGCGGCTGGGCCGCGCAGTGCGGCGTGGCGCTCAACGAGGCGCAGCTGGCGCGGCTTGCTGCGCAGACGCAGGCCTGGCGCGAAGAGGTCGTGTACCCGTTGCGGTCGGTCCGGCGGGCGCTGAAGCAGGGCGTGACACCGGTCGAATTGCCGGACAGTGACGCACTGCGCGATGCGGTTAAGCAATTGGAGCTAAAGGCGGAATTTCTGCTGCAGCAGGCGCTGTGGCGGGGGTTTCCGTTAGCGGCCGATTCCGGCAATTCGGATACCGGCGGCCTGGCGCTTGCCAATCTGGAGCGCTATGCGGCGCATGCCGGTGTTTTGGTAATGGATTCCCGGCAGGCGGACATACGGCAGGTTGCTGCTGCCGTCAGCGTTGTTTCGGTCGCCTGACAGCACGGACCGGTTTGCTGCCATCGGTGGGCGCTTCGCCCCAACGGCGGACTTTTCCGGTGTCGAGTCCGAACAGATCCAGCACCCGGCCGACCGAGTGATTGACGATGTCGTCGATGGTCTTCGGCAAGGCATAGAAACCGGGCACGGGCGGGGCGATGATCGCGCCCATGTCGCTCAGCGCCAGCATGTTGCGCAGATGACCCGAATGCAGCGGCGTTTCCCGCAGCATCAGCACAAGTCGCCGGCGCTCCTTCAACGCGACATCAGCCGCACGGGTCAACAAGGTGGCGGTCGTTCCTGTCGCAATTTCGGACATCGACCGTATCGAACAGGGCGCGATGAGCATGCCCGCATTGGCAAAGGACCCGCTGGCGATTGCCGCGCCGATATCCGAATCAGCATAGACGACATCGGCCAGATCGTGCAGCGCGGCCAATTTCATGTCGGTTTCGCAGGCCAGCGTTATTTCGGCAGCCTTGCTCACGACAAGGTGACTTTCGACACCGGCAATCTGCTGAATCGCCTGTAGGGTACGGATTCCGTATATCGCGCCGGAAGCGCCGGAAATGCCAACGATAAGGCGAATCGTTCTGTCTTTTTCGTCGCCGCTCATGACGCTGTCTGTTCCTGTCAAAATACTGACAACCTAGGGGAAAAAAGCTAAGATTGCTTTACCCAATCTTCAGCTATTGGGGGCCAAGGTAATGGCCGGGTAGATTTACAGCAAGGGAGACGAAGATGACCGGATTCCAGACGCAAGAAGGTATCTCCGCAGGAAAGTCCGCTGAACCCCGAGTAGCCTCGCTGAAACAGAAACATGCAACGCTCGAAACGGCGTTGGACCACGAAAACAGTCGCCCCCTTCCGGATTCAAAAACCGTTATTGATCTGAAACGGGAGAAACTGGCGATCAAGGATGAGCTGGAGCGTCTGACGCATATCTGAGCGTGTAACGCTGGATTGACGTCCCGCAATCCGGTCAATCGGACCGGATTGCACCAGGGATTTCGTAACCTCAGCCGGTAACGGTTGGGGGTGGGTATTGCTTTATCCCGGCAAAAGCCCGTAATAATTCAGTCATGATTTCAGTAGATGAAGCGATCACCCATCGCCGGTCTGTCCGCGCGTTTTTGCCGGACCCGGTTTCCCGCGAAACCATTGAACATATCCTCGCCGTGGCCAGCCGCGCGCCGAGCGGTACCAATACACAGCCCTGGAAAGCCAATGTCGTGACCGGTGCGTCACGGGAGCGGCTGTCGAAGGCGATTCTCGACGAGTTCATGGAGGATCCGACGGCGAACCAGCACGAACGGCTGTACTACATGGAAAAATGGCGCGAGCCGTATGTGACGCGCCGCCGCAAGGTCGGTTGGGACATGTATGGGCTGGTCGGTGTCACCCGCGAAGACAAGGAAGGGATGCGCGACCAGACCGCGCGGAATTACAAATTCTTCGATGCACCGGTCGGAATCATTTTCACGATTGACCAGGACATGCATTGGGGCAGTTGGCTGGATTACGGCATGTTCCTGGAAAACGTCATGCTGGCGGCACGGGGGCAGGGGCTGGAAACCTGCCCGCAGGCGGCATTTGCCGGTTACCACAAGGTGGTGCGGCGCGTGCTGGGCATTCCTGATTCCGAGGCCATTGTTTGTGGCATGGCATTGGGCAAGGAAGATACGTCCGCCGTCATCAACAAGTTGGAAACGGTTCGCGAGCCCGTGGCTGATTTCACCATTTTCCACGAAGACTGAGGGGCAGGTCTGGTATGGCCGGCCCTCTTTCCGGTTATCGAATCCTCGACCTGACGACGGTACTGATGGGCCCTGCGGCGACGCAGATTCTGGCCGATATGGGTGCCGACGTGGTCAAGGTCGAAACGGCTGACGGCGACGTCATTCGCAGCGTCATGCCGGCCCGGAACCCGGGCATGGGCGCGGCATTCCTGAACAGCAACCGGGGCAAGCGAAGCATTGTCCTGGACCTTAAAAACCCGGATGGCCGGGCCGCATTCCTGAAGCTGGTCGAAAGCGCGGATGCGCTGGTGTATTCGCTTCGCCCGGGGACAATGGAAGGGCTCGATCTGGGGTATGACATATGCCGCGCGGCAAAACCGGACCTGGTCTATTGCGGGGCGTATGGCTTTCACGAGGATGGCCCCTATGCCGGACAGCCCGCCTATGATGACGTGATCCAGAGCGCATCCGGCATGGCGGCGATTCAGGCATTCACGACCGGTGAACCACGCTACATGCCGTCGGTCATGGCGGACAAGATTGTCGGGCTAACCGTGGTGTATTCGCTGTCCATGGCGCTGTTGCACCGAGAGCGCACGGGTGAGGGCCAGCGCGTCGATGTGCCCATGTTCGAAACGATGGTGCAGTTCAATTTGATTGAGCACACCGCCGGCATGCAATTCGTGCCGCCCGAAGGCGCGCCGGGCTATGTGCGGATGCAGTCGGAGCATCGCCGCCCCTACAAGACGGCGGACGGATATGTCGCGGCGCTGCCCTATACCAAGCGGCATTGGCAGCGTTTCTTCGACGTTGTCGGCATACCGGAAATGATCGACGATCCGCGCGTGACCGATTCCGCATTGCGCAGCCGTAAGGTCGGTGAGCTGTACGCGAAAGTGACCCCGGCGCTGGCGACATGGAAAACGGCTGACATTCTGCAGGCATTGCGGGATGCGGATATTCCCTGTGGTCCGATGAATCGGCTGGAAGACCTGCCGGAAGACCCACATATCAAGGCGACAGGGTTCCTGAAGGAAGTCGAACATCCGACGGAAGGGACGCTGCTGCAGGCTGATGTGCCGATCCGCTTTTCGGCTTCACCGCCCAGTCCCGGGGGCCCCGCACCCCGATTGGGGGAACATAGTGTGGACGTGCTGATCGAAGCAGGATTCGATCAGGCTTCCGTCGAGGCACTGATTGCTTCAGGCGCGATTATCGACGGGCGTTAGCCGCTATTGGCTTGTTCTCGCAGGACGAATTTTTGCACCTTGCCCGTAGAGGTTTTTGGCAAAGGCCCAAAGACGACATGCTTGGGTGCCTTGAAATGCGCCATGTTGTCCCGGCAGAAGCTGATCAGTTCAGGTTCAGTTGCCGCCTGTCCCTGACGCAGGGTAACGAAGGCGCAGGGCACTTCGCCCCATTTGTCATCCGCCTTGGCGACGACAGCAACGTCCAGAACGGCGGGATGTTTGTAGAGGACCGTTTCGACCTCGATGGTCGAAATATTCTCGCCACCGGAAATAATGATGTCCTTTGAACGGTCTTTCAGTTCGATATAGCCGTCGGCATGCCATACGCCGAGGTCGCCGGTATGAAACCAGCCGCCTTCGAAGGCTTCTGCCGTCGCTTCCGGATTCTTCAGGTAGCCCTTCATCAGCACATTTCCGCGCATATGGACTTCGCCCAACGTCTCGCCGTCGCGTGGTACCGGCTGCCCGGTATCGGTATTCACGATGATCAGGTCTTCCAGGACCGGGTAGGCCACACCCTGGCGCGACTTCAGCCGGGCGCGTTCCTCGACCGGCAGGGCATCCCATTCGGGATGCCAGGCGCAAACGACACTGGGACCATAGCATTCGGTCAGGCCGTAGACATGGGTCACGCGGTATCCCGTTTCCTCCATCGCCTGCAACACGGTTGGCGGTGGTGGCGCACCGGCGGTCATGACATTGACGATGCCGGGCAGGGGGCGCCGCTCCGTATCTGTTGCATTGACCAGCATGCTCATGACGATGGGCGCACCGCAAATATGGGTGACGCTGTGTTCGGCGATTGACTGGTACATCGCCCCGGCCTCGACCCGCCGCAGGCAGATGCTGGTGCCGCCAACCGCTGCCAGAGTCCACGGAAAGCACCAGCCATTGCAGTGAAACATTGGAAGGGTCCAAAGATATACCGGCTGTTGTGGCAGGCTCCAGGACAATACGTTGCCCAGCGCCAGCAGATAGGCGCCGCGATGGTGATAGACGACGCCTTTTGGGTCCGCCGTGGTGCCCGATGTGTAGCAGAGCGACAGGGACTCCCATTCGTCTTCGGGCATGGACCAGTCAAAATCGGGATCGCCGGTCGCAAGGAACGCTTCATATTCCATGTTGCCGAAAGCAGTGCCGTCGCTGAACGCCGGATCCTCGATATCGATGACCAGCGGCGGGTTCTCGATCTGTGCAAGGGCGGTATTGACGGTTGCGGCATATTCCCGATCAGCGATCAGGATCTTCGCGCCCCCGTGCCCCAGAATAAAGGCAATGGTATCGGCATCAAGCCGCGTATTCAGGGCGTTGAGGACCGCACCGGCCATCGGGACCCCGAAATGGGCATCGAACAGGGCGGGTATGTTGGGCGCCATTATGGCGACGGTATCGCCCTTGCGGATGCCGTGCTGGTGCAAGGCACCGGCTAGCCGTCGGGCGCGCGTATAGGCTTCGGCCCAGCCATAGGAGACATCGCCGTAAACGACCGCAGGGTGGGCCGGAAAGACTGCGGCGGCGCGCCGCATGAAGCTCAGGGGCGTGAGCGGCGTATGGTTGGCAGTATTGCGGGATAATTCTTCGGTCATGCCAGGCTGTCCTTGGTCTTTCGCTCGGGGCGCGGAAGCTTATAATCCCGCCAGAT
>Ga0222651_1000590_pt1 | contig 21770 bp, 19 predicted proteins | sample AntAcemetagen369_FD_179855 | JGI IMG/M metagenome (GOLD analysis project Ga0222651, IMG submission 179855) | Saline water microbial communities from Ace Lake, Antarctica - #369 | ecosystem: Environmental > Aquatic > Non-marine Saline and Alkaline > Saline | place: Antarctica: Ace Lake...
ATTAAACCCTCCGACAATGACCAACTCTTTGAGCCTGTCAACAATGGTCACAAAACCGGATTCATCGACGCGCACAATGTCACCTGTGCGCAACCAGCCTCCAGGAAGCAGCGTTTCGCGAGTCTCGGATACGAGCGCTCCCCCGGCGATCTCGCCGCGGTCGAGAAATGCCAGACCGCTGCCGAGCCAACGACCGGGCGGCGTGCCCGCCTCGGCGTAGTAGCGGGTCAAAGGTGTGGAGAGTGACCGGTCGCCGTCCGCCGCGGCGACGGTGCGGAGCAGATACTTGTACCAGTCGCCCGCGCTCATCACACGCATCGAAACTGACACCGGGCACCGCCTTTCCTCTGCCAGAGAGGTGGGCGGCTAAGCCCGCGTCAGCGGGCTCAGTCCTTGATCTGCAAGACGTGTATCGACTCGATCTACAGTCAGGACGCACCTTTATGCGAGGAGTCGCCGGATGACGTCGAGGTCGTGCGCGGGATCACGAACGATCTTGTCGGCTCGGACGAAGAACTCGGACTTGTGGATGGTGACGAGGCGGATTCCGTGCTGCGGGATCACCCCTGCTTTCCGCTGATCGTAGAGGCGACGCTGCTCTCCCCGGTTAACACCAGAAACGGTCGCACGCCGGTCGAAAAGAGGCACCGACTGCGTGTGCTGTTGCTCCTGAAACTCCACGACGAGCTTCGCCTGATGCCAGTAGCCGTCGACCGGCAGTGGTCGCCGTCGCCCCGTGGCCGCTGAAAGATCCCCAAGTAGCCACGGGAATGTGCGCTGACGCTCCCCATGCTGCCCGAGGATCTCGTCGCACAAACCAAGGACGTAGTGCTCGTCGCTGTCGGCACGCATCGTCATGTCGGCTACGCCTCCCTTGCCTCGACGTACTCGATCACGATGATCGCGCGGAGATACATGTTGAACTCGCCCGCGGAAAAGACGGAAAGCGAGATGATGCGATGCTCTGGCTTGGACCCGAGCGCCTGCATGATCTTCTCCTGCAACGAGCCGCTAAGGCTGTTGTCCAGCCGGACCTCGACAACTTCCTGTGATGCGATGAGGCCATGCGGTGTGTGAGTGGTCACTGCTCATCTCCAGCAGGGGCATCAAGGTAAGCCTTGCGGGCATCTTGAAGTTCTCTCCAATGCGCTTCAAGGCCCGGAAGGGTGGGCGCGACGCCCAGCGTGACGAGCGGCTGCGAATGACCCAGTATGTATCGGCAGGCGTTGTCGAATACCCGACTCACAACGGCAATAGCGGAGGGAAGAGCCGAGCTCTTGATCTCGGGTAAGAGTGTCATCCGAATGTTCGGTTGGTATCGTTGGGAGACGCCTTTCAGCAGCTCAGTCTCGGTAAACACCTCGCACCAAGATCTGATCAAGTCGTAGCCGACCGCCACGAGCGCTGCGCGTGCCTCCCCATCAGCGGCTCGGGCCGCCTCGATGGTCTTGTTGATTTTCGTTCTGAAGCTACTGAGCGAGTCCCACCGGGGTCCCGTCGCGCGAGTGACGCGCCCCTTTCCGTCTTCGTCGGTAATCTGGAAATAGCTGCACCGCCGAGACTCCTCGAAGAGTGACAGCAAGGTCGTTGCGAAGTAGATGTCGTGGGTGAAGACGATGACTTGGTTCTCGTCCGCGAGGCTCGCGATTCGGCGGGCAACCTCGTTTATGCGCCGGTGATCGAGGCTCGACACCGGGTCGTCGAAAATGACAGGCGCAGTTATGCCCGCGAGACGCGCCTCGGCCAAGAAGTCTGCCAACGCCAGCGCCTTCTGCTCTCCTTCGGAAAGTACTTTCGATGGCTTGTGATTGCCAGTCAGCGTCTTGCGCCGCTGAGCGCGCCCTTGTCGCCCGACGAACTCGACTTTCAGCGAGGGGGCGCGGAGCGCAGCACACTCCTCCGCAAACAGCTTGTCAAAGTTCTGGTTGATGAGCTGGTCGCTTGCGGACTTGGCAAGTTCTGTGACCGCGCGGCTGATCCCCGAGAATGAGTGAACCAGGAGGCGAAGTCGATCCGCTTCCTTCGCGCCAGCGACCTGCGCCTCGATCGTTGACCACGACTTCGCCAACTCGGCCGCCGCGACAAGCTCAGCGAGGTCACCCTTTTTCGTGGTGAGCGCCTCAGCCCTGTTCAAGGCCTGCGAGGTCAGCTCCGTTATCGCGGCGACAGTATCGCTGAGGCTGGAGTTGACGCGGCCTTCCAGTCCGCTCACGGTGGCACTGAGCGCGGTGTCCAGTGTCGCACCGGTACGGATCTTGGTAACACTGGAAGAGACCGTATCCCGCAGCGTTACGAGGTCGCCATAGTACGGAGGACGATCTTCGCGGTCATCAAACTCCACTGCGAACGAATCCACCTCCGCAAGGTTGAGAGTAACTACCGGACCCGTGCGCTCGTTGATCTCGACCTCGGCAGTACCAATGTCTTCACTGATCTTGTCTGCCAAGTAAGCGGCGTACTTCGTGACGAGTTCACGAGCTGGATCGTTGAGCGGCTGACGGCAGTAGAGGCAGCGTTCGGGATCATGGACGCCCAGATCATCGAGATGCTCTCGGTACGTCTCACCGCTCTCGACAAAGGTTTCCCAGCTCGCGTCAGGATCCGCTGGCAAATCCGCGGCTGCAAACAGCTCGGACCTGAAGGTCTTGTAGTCCTCACGAAGGCCAACGAGACGCACTACCGCGCCGTTATGTGCTCCTACATCCAGCGAAGCGAGTGCGGTGGCGGCGAGCTGCGCCTGCCTGAGTGCGCGCTCGTGACGCTGCTTCTCAGCGATCTGCATCGGAATGGTGTTTGCCTCCAGCGCTGTGACCGCTTGCCGAAGGACCTCGATTCGTTGTTCAACGTCAGCGCCACTGTCGGACCGCGCCTTGAGGTCAGCCAAGTCACTCGAAGCACCGAGAGTCTCTACAAGCGGGTAGGCCGTGGACTCGCGCGGGAATCTGCTCAGAAGCGTCGTAGATCCCGTGGCAAGTCCGGCAACCGCGACGTCGATCTGCTCTTTGACGGCCTGCACACCGGCAATGACATGGTTGAAGAGCGCGAGCACAGACGGCACGTACACGTATTCCAGGTCGTCGTCGACGTGGAAGTTGACCGATGGGCTGTCGAAGATCGACATACGTGTGAACGGCGGATGCCCCCGCTCGCCAGTCCATACGAATGTCTTGGCATCGTCACCCACTATGTAGTCGATAACCGCCGACTGTTCTTGGTCGTCATTCCCGGCGATGTCCCTGAGGATGACGTCGGCCGTTCTGCTGCCGGCCAATGCTTTGAAGATGCGGGAGTATCCCGTCTTGCCTGTGCCGTTCTCGCCGTACAGAATCGTCATCCCTACGTGTGGCTCGATCACTGACCCAGACACAATGGCGTTGACTCCGATAACCCCCGAGAGTTTCGTGATGGCCAGGGGAAGCTCGGCGTCCGCCTCCTGCGCGTCGGCTGTGAGTGCGGCTTCGACGGGCAGAGTGCGCTCATCGAGGCTCTTCTCCTGCCTGAAGAGCACGTACGCAGTTGCCCGGTCTTCGCCGACGAGCGGCCGCCCGGTGCTCAGAACCTGCCGAACAATGTAACGAAGCCACCCGTCTTGACTATTCGCCCAGGTAGCGAGCGTTTCGCGCGGATCGGGCAATGCGGCGGTGTCGTCTGCTGCGATCGATGCATTCTCAGACATATCTGCTCACTACTCCGGCTGGTCGACAGTGGGATCGTTCTCGACGTTCGCGCGGGAATACGTAGCGAGCGCAGTCCGGAGCTGCGTGTATCGCGCTTCATATGTGGGTGCGCGTACTTCGATCGGCCGAGCGATGAAGCCGTGGCCACCGACCTGCTTGGGGTCGGTTCCGACTCCCCAGAGAAGTTCCGACAGCGGGGAAAATATCTCTTGTGCTACTTCGTCGCTCCCCACTCCGCCGGCCGCGTTCGCACAGTATCGGAATGCGCCAAGAGCCACATCAACCGCCGAGCTTAGGTGCGATGCGTTGTTCGAGGTTTGACCGAAAAATCGGATGCGATCCCGAATAGAGACCTGTTGACCCCCGACCGCGATGCCGTGTTGGAAGAGGTGCGCAAGGTGATTGTGCTGATCATCGTCGCGGTCGATCGCCATGACCCCGTCGGCTCGCTCCATGTCCAGGAGTCGATGATATGCCCAAGAGACCGTATTGAGGGCGTAGTTCATCCGCTCGGCCTCGGTACGGTTCGTGGCAATGGCGTGCAGTACGACGTAGACGATCATGCGCACACCGATCGTCTTCAGCTCTTCGACGAGTTCCTGCTTGGCGAGGCGTGCGCTGTCAATCGAGACCTGCGATGGCCGTGCGCGGGTGTGAAACTTGAAGTCGTCGCCCGGGTGATAACCGTGCTCCAAACGGATCGCATCGACGGCAGCATGGACGAGTGGAATCTGCTCCTCGGTGAAGACGAGGCCGCCGCAGATAAAGAACTCTCCCTGCGAAGAGTCCTTGTTGGTTTCGTCGGCCACGAACCAATGCATCCGAGCCTCAGTTCCGCGTGTCGGCGGCGGAGGTCTCGCTGTCGACCGCGACGACCGTGTCGTAGAGCCCATAGTGCCGCAGCCCGGCGTGCGACTCGATGCCGGTGTACGAGAGCGACGCGTCCTCATAGCGACGGAAGGCGAAGACGGCTTGGTTCATGTGCGCGGAGTTGAAGACGCCGAGGGACACGAGCAAATTGAAATCCTCGACGGTGAGGCCAGTGACCGCCCTAAAGAGGTCGGGCTCGAGCTTGGTAATGACGTCGTAGAGCGTGTTCTCGCGGAAGTCGGTCAGGTACATGAATGCCGGGATGCGAGTGGCGAATTTAATGAGCTTATCCTGTATCTGCTTCCGCTTAGATTTGTATTCCTTCTCCTCGTCCGTGAGCTGTTTTTTCTCGGTTGGGGTGAGGCCTTCGCCCTTCGCCTTCTTCATGCCCTTGATGGCTTCGCTCTTGTTCACCACTGTCTCAAAAATATTGTTGCCGAGCGCGCGGAAACCCTCAATGTTCATGACAGCATCCATCGCCGCTTGGCTACCCATGATCTTCTTCAAGGTGTCGTTGTCGACGTTGACGAGAATCGCCGACTCCCACTTGCGGGCAAGCAGCGTCGCCGAAGTGCCTGCCATCGCCATGTCGAGAATGCCGCCAGCATCCACCTGGGTCATGTTCGCGCCGTCGTAGGCGAGAACCGGCAGGAACGCGACGAGCTCCTCGACGGCATGCTCTGGGTTGGGTTCCTCCGGCGAAAGCCCGACCCCGTACTCGGCGAGTTGTTGGAGGGCACGGGTCGGCGCGAAGTCGAAGACGAAACACACCGGCTTGAGGATGTCCTCCTCGTTGGGGTCGTCGCCATTCGGATTCTTGATCGACCATGGCGACTGCACACGGAACGCGGACTGAAAATACGATTCGGGCGATTTGAGGTTGCGCAGCATGAGGATCGACGACCACTGCGGCACGGTGACGCCGGTCGTGAGCTTGCCGCAGGAGAACGTGATCGTCTTCGTGTCGAAACCGTTGCCGATGGCCTTGCGCACCGGCGGGAGCGCGGCAAGCCCGATGCCTGCGCCCGGGCCGGCGACGTTCAGCACCGTGTAGTCGTGCCAGTACACGTTCTGCTTCTCCGCCATGAGGTTCGCCATCGCGTGACAGGCGGCGACGTTCGGCAAGAACCAGAACGAGTGCTGCATGTACGGCAGCAACCGCACATCAGAGTAGGGGAATGGCGGTCGCGTGCCGCCCTTGAGTGCATCGACCGACGTGGGCAGATGCTGGCCCCGGATGATGTCAAGCCACTTCTGCACGTCATCCTTATGCTCGAATTTTGCATTCGATCCGACGCCGGTTGCGGCGAAGAATGTGTTGAGGTCGAACTCATCAAACTCGCCAGCGGCCGCGACCGTGAGGAGTTCGTCGGGCATCTGATAGGTCAGTAGTCGCATCTCGGGGAGCGCGGCGTAGGGGTTCCAGGCGTTCGGATGTTTTGCCGAGAACACAGCTTTCGCCCGCTGTTCGTCGCTGTACGTCCAGTTGAAGATCTGTTCCTCAATGAATTCACCCATCGCGAGTGCCTTGAACGGGGTGCCGGAGAGGTAAAGGTAGGCGCGTGTGGTGATCGGGAGAAAGTCTTGCTCGTGGTTGCTCAACTCGTCGAGTTCTTCATCGAAGGTTTCTAGACCTTCACCGTATTCACCCGCGAGTTCCTTCTTCGCCTCCTTCTCGTCTTCGCCCTCGAAGAGTTCTTTTGCGCTGTCGCGCCAGGCGCCGAAGTGGTATTCGTCGAAGATGACAAGGTCCCAGTTGATGGTGTGAATCCACTCGTTTTTCGCTTTGATGAGGCCGGTCGCTTTGTCCCGCCCGAGGAGGTCTTGGAAGGAGCCGAAGTAGACGAGCGGTCGCTTCTTGTCAACGGTGCTTGGGTCGACCCCAGATGAGCGCGAAAGGTATTGCCACCCGTCGAAGTCTTTGTGCGAGAGAAGGTCTGTGGCCCAGGCGTCTTCGACCGCCGGTTTGAAGGTGACGACGAGCACCCGCTTCGCACCGAGCGTTTTCGCGAGCTGGTAGGAGGTGAAGGTCTTGCCAAACCGCATCTTGGCGTTCCAGAGGAACCGCGGCACGGCGTGCATGTCCTCCTTCCAGATCGAGTGGAAATAGTCGAAGGTTTTGGCGACTGCACTCTTCTGCTCAGGCCGCATCTCGAAGGCCTCGTGGTGAGTCCCGGTGAGCTCCTGCCCGAGGCGCAACTCGGTGATCACCGTCTTCACGTCGTCGACGGTGCAAGCCACCCACTCCAACGTCGGGTTCTGAAAACCCTTAGCCTTGAGGCGCTCGCGAATGTCAAAGTCTCGGATGAAGGAGCCATCGTCACGCATTCCGGACTCGTCGACCTCGATTGTGAAGTTCGTCACTGCCGCCGTCTTCAGCTGCTGTGCGACACGCGCCTTCACACCTTGCGTCGTCTGCCCGACCTTCAGCCACCCCTCGTGCTCGTCATCGTGAATCGCATACGCGTAGAGGCGGAGAGGCCGTTCGGGCTTCTCCGCGAAGACTTCATCGAGGGGCTTAGTCATCGACGCCCTCGTCCACGCTTTCCTCCTGCGCCGCATCATCGTGTTCCGCAACCTGCGATTCGATGAAGTCGATTTCCTCAGTTGTCAGGCCGTATCGCTTGTAAAGTTTCGCGTCTGTCCACTTCTGATCAATAGGAAGATCGGGTACAAACCCATAAACTCCGCGAGCAGCATCTTGAGTTGGCTTTCGGAGCGAGACAAGAAACCTTACGAACCTAGTTCGAAGATATTCCGCCGATCTCTCCGCTTCAACTTTCGTTGGGAAATGACCCGCTATCAGGTAAGTCTCTGTGCAGGCGGTGCCAGGGCCAGCGACGATCGGCTTGCTCAAGAACTTCGTCTCTATCGCAGCACTCGTTCCTTGAACTCTGGTCATCAAGACTTTCCAGTCATCAACCCAATCAGCATTGACCGCAATATCACCCCTTTCGATCCACGCGGTTCTCTGGTTTGCGAAAAGTTGAACCGGATCCTTCATCCCCGTGCTTGACAGCTTCCCATTGAAGTTCGTTGCGAGGCCGAACGGCTTACGACTCGACACCCGAGTGTTAAGCGTTGGCTCCTTTTTCGCGCGTACCTTTTCGAGGATCGGAACCGCCTCGTTTCTCCGTACCAGAACATCGAAGGCGTCCAAGTACCGTGCGACGGGCTTGCCGACTGGTTCCCCATCCCAGATCGTTTGGATTGTGCATGGGCCGTCATAGTCCCTATCCCACAGAAAATACGAGTTGCCTCCACGGATCTTGACACCAGGGAACGCCTCGTAGAGCTTTGGGTAGTCCAAAATGTGCACCATCCGGTGATCGCCGAGCATTCGTTCCCGATATTTGTCCAGGCCCTTGCCGCCTGCGAACCACCGAGACGGCGTTACAAAGACGGCGTACTGCGGGTCCAGATCAAGAGCCTTCTCAACGAAGAGCTGATAGATGGGCGCAGCGCTCGTGCCATAACCACCGTCGCTCAACTGGTACGGCGGGTTGCCGATGATGACGTCGAAGTGCATATCGTCTCCAAAGAGCTCTGCAATGCGAGCCTTGATATTGTCGCTGTGGATGAATGCGTAGGCGTGTGATTCGAGTGACTCGTCCCGCTCGTACTCTTGCTGGCTGGCCCTGCAATACTTGCAGCGACCATTGGTGGTGCGTTCGACTGTCTTGCCGTCGGCATCCGTGTCGAGGATGCGTTCGGTGCCGCCCACCCAAGTGTGTTCGGTGCGCTCGAACCAGATATTGCCGCTCTCGGTGTCGAACGACTTCGCGACGGAGTGCGGGCCGTTGGCGTATTTCGAGCAATACACGCTGCGGCGGGCGAGCAGCGCGGTCAACCGCTCAGTGCCGATGCCGTACACCTGCTTGGTGAGGATGTGGTCCACGCGTTTCGCCAAGTCGGGGATGGCATCCTCAAGCCCCTCAATAAGGCGATTGACGATTTCGCGCAAGAACACACCCGACTTAGTGAACGGGTCAAGGAACGTGACGTCTGGATCAGCCCACATGCTCGCGCCATCATTACCGGCGGACCACGCCTCGCTGAGCGTGTCGAGCATCCGGTTGGCGAACTCGGGCGGAGTGAACACCGCATCGTTCGAGAGGTTCGCGATGCAGGTGAGCACGTCGGGGTTACGGCCCCGCAGCGCGAAGGTGGCCTTGGTCATTCGTCGTCGACTTCGTCTGAACTCTCGGAGGCAGCGATCTCAGCCTCGAACGAGTCGGAGTCCTGGTCGTCATCACCCGGATCGTCGCCGCCAGATTCTTCACCAAGACTGACGCGGTACTCATTGCGGATATCCCAGAGCGACTTCCCCGTGTCCGCTAGCTTCCAGAACCGCCAGCCGTTGATCGCGCCCTTGTACAAGCCCTCGGAATTGGCGGCGCTGCCCGCGGCTGAAGGCGTGTCGTAGCCGACATCGCCGATGAAAACCCGGCCATCCAGCCCTACCGCGGCGGTCGCACCCTTCAGAACTGCCGCACGAGCAACGAGGATGGCGCCGGCCTCGATCAGCCCTTCGGACACAAGGAGTGCCAGGTCGACTTCGCTCATTGCGGCGGGTTGCTCAACTTGAGTCATCAAGCCCACGTGGCCGGCTGGAACCGACCAGATCTCGAGAATCGACGCGGTCAGCGTTACAGTGCGAGCGCCGATAATTGTCTCATCCCAATTGGTCGGATTCGACTGGATGACATCGTTGGTCAGCACCACATCATTCACCTGCTGGAAGTGGGCCACCTTGGTCTTCCAAGACCGGTTCGAGAGGCTCGGGTTCAGCTTTTTCGTGACCAAGGTGAGGTTACCGAGTTCATGCAGCACCCGATCGCGAGTCGCCCCCTTCGCCTCCGCCTCGTCTTCGGGCCACGAAGTTGCCCAGTTCGTTCGCCACTTCTGCGGCATAAGGTGCTCAATAGTTCCGATACCCCTAGCGATCGGCCCCATCGCCATCGCGTTCCAGTCAGGATAACCGCGTCGATAGTCCTCTAGAGCCTCGAGAACCATGCGCAACCTCGCTCGGAGGTACCTGTTGTAGGCTGGAGCGCCCTTCAGCGCCGCGGTGACTTCAACATCATCGGGCCAGAACCCGACGGGCGTCTTGTTCGATGCGAGATACCGCTCAACCTCGTTAGCGAAGCGGTCATGCGGCTGCTTGCTGAGATGCACCATGAGGTCGACGATGAATCTGTTCGAGCCCTGCGATGGCGCCTTGACGATCGCCCGCCGGACGAACCAACTCTCCAGGAGCCTGAAGATTCGGGTCCTGTCTGCATCCGGAATGTCGGACTGTGGCGCCTCATCGAGCCAGATGAGAAGCGGGCGCACGACTTCGGAGTCGAGAGTGCCCACGCGATAGCTGAACCATTGGGCTCGTGTCATTGGGCCGGTCGACTGCTGCGACCCTTCGATCACCGCCCTATAGCTGTCAGCTGCGGCCTTGATCTCTGGCAACAGTTTCTGGAGGCCGTGGCCACCCGAAGCCACGTACTCCTTGAACTGGCTGAACAGTTCGCGAATCGGGAAATCCTCGAGCTTACGAGCGCGGAGCCAGTGCCAGAGAAACCAGGAGGAACGTTGGTGCGTGATGCGGCCTGCCGTCACCATCGTCACCCACCACGGAGTCTCCAACTCTGCCCAGTTCTGGTGGTACGCCGCCTCGATCTGAGCGTCAGTACCCGGGAAGTTCTGAAAGACGAAGTTCTTGATGAGGTCCGCCGCGCTGAGCGGGACGCCGCGCGCGTTGAGTGTCTCGAAAATTGCTTGGGCATCCTCATTGGGATCGAGTCGGATGCTTACCAACTCAAGTTGAGTGGTCACCGCCGTCACCAGCAAGTGGGCTTTTGCGCTCGGATCCGCACTCGCTTCAAGCCATTCGCTAATCGCCTTGCCGAAGTACTCGTGCGCCTCTGCGAGCTTTGATTTCTGCACGCTGGGGTGGTCGACCGGAGCAACCGCAGACATCACCGACGCAAACCCCGCGCGATCATGGTTAGTAGGCCAGACCTTGTACTGGTCGTCCGGCCCCTTCCGGAACGCAGGCGGGTTCTCGATGAGCGGCTCCACCTGGCCAGCAAGCATCGTCTCACCCCGTGCGACAAGCTGAGCATGCAAAGCGTCGAGCAGGATCTGCAGGGTTGTGAGTCGTTGTTGACCGTCGATAACACTCCACGCAGGCATGTGACCGAGTTCGTTCGGGAGCTGCTGGATCACGAAGGCACCGAGGAAGTGAGTGGCCGTCGAATCTTTCGCAAGCAACTCCGTCAGCCGCGCGATGTCCAGCCATAGCGGCTCCCACTGGAGCTCTTTCGACCACACGTACGGCCGCTGAAAGAGAGGGACAATCATGCGCGCAGGCTGGAAAAAGACCTTCTGGGGTGACTCTTTGTCGGGCTTCATGCCGCGATCTCCTCTGCCGTCATCGGTGGGTAGCTTTTCGTCGGAGTGAAGATCTCGTTCTCTTCGAAGTGATCCCAGAGAGTGCCTTGGTACGACGCGCGCTCGGTGAGATTGTCGTAGCGGAAGTCCCTGCGCTGAAACTTGCCCTTGCCGAGGTATCCCCACTCCGGGAATACGATCGGCGAGCCGCCTGTCGTTGTCATCGCAAGTGCGTCACCCTGAACCACGTTTGCTGCCAGCACAGCATGAGCCGCCCGCGACCACTGCTCGTCGTTGTCGCGACCTAGGAACTTCATGAAGGTTTCCAATAGATTCTCGCGACATTCGTGCACATTGTCGGGAAGCAGCTCGATGCCGTAAACGCACATGAGCGCGAAGAGCGCATAATGGCGCTTCTCGAAACCGCTCCTAGAATGCCTCGCTTGCACGACCGCGAGCTTTCGCTGTAGCACCGGTACGAGGAAGTTCCCCGATCCGCATGCCGGCTCCAAGAAGCGAGCGTCGATACGCTCAGTCTCGCTCTTCACCAGGTTGAGCATGTCCTCAACCATCCAAGCGGGCGTGAAGACCTCACCGTGGTCGGCAACTCGCTGCTTCGACTTCACTAGCTTCGCTGTCTCGCGCGCGTCCGACATCACGTCCTCCTCCCGGCCAAGGTCATGCCGTTCAGACTATGGCGCACCACCGACACACCTACAGTCGCTCTATGCCACGTCACGCGTCCTCCTCCGAGGTGGCCGCGCCCTCGCTGCGAACCCACTCGTCGACCTCGCTGACCTGAAACTTCCAGAGGCGACCGATCTTGTGCGCGGGCATCCCCTTCTCGGCGATCCAGGCGTACACCGTGTCCTTCGTGACACCGAGGTGGGCAGCAATCTGGTCTGCCGACAGCCAGGGCTCAGCCATCAAAGAACCTCCACTCGGCGCACATCGGAACACGGATACGCCCACCTTATCGGCCAACGAGCTGAGGCTGACCAGATATGACCGGGTCTAGCCGTATGAAGCCGCCTGACGACCCCTTGCGCTCCCCCCAGTACAGGTGACAATTGATCATGGGGCACGCGTCGCTCTCGGGCAACGGGTCCGGCGGCAGCGTCCGCTATGGGCCGATCGCCGTCGAAACCAGAGAGTTCCGACGGGCGGTGCCCCCTGTCGCCTTCGACTGCGTGAAGCTGCTGCTCATCCGTGAAGGATCGACGATCCTCACGACGGAAAGCGCCACGACGTTCGCCAGCGAGGGCGACCTCGTTTGTCTGCGCACCGCGACGCTCTGCGGAGGGACACCCGAACAGACCGTCACGATCTCGACGCTCTACATCGATACCGACTACCTCTTCGAGCTGTGGGCCTGGCAGCTCATCCCCGTCGGCCATGACCGCGAATCGCTGCGCGCCTACACAATGAGGCGCGAGTTTCTGCCGCCACTGATCTGTGTGCGCCCCACACCTGAGACAGCGCACCACATCGGCCTGCTCTTTGACGACCTGAGCACCAGCCTGGCACTCGGGGCGGACGATTTCTACCACGCCCAGGCGCTCGTATCGGAGCTGCTGCACGTCGCCGCGCCGCTCATCGGCGTGACAACTCCCAGCACATCGCCCACGACGAGCACGCTCGCGGCACCCGCGCCGCGCAAGCGCAAGTTCGCCCCACTGCGAGGTGAAGCACTCGCCGCCGCGGTCTCTCTGCTCGATCACAACGTTTTGGCTTTAGGCTCGGGAAATTCCGCGTGGAAAAGTGTCACGCTTAGTCTGGAATCCGGCTCGGGCCTCCGCCAAAGTCCCCAATGATTTCAAGGCCCGCAGAATTGAATGATAGTGCCCACCCCGTCATCCCGGTGATAAGTCGCTCAGCTGAGGGGCTCTGACGATGAGCCAGGGTTCGTATCGTGACAACTAGCTATAGGTAGAAATCGGGACTTTCGATTCTGCTTAAGCTGACCTCTATCGAAGTTGATCTCGCCACGTCGCCTGCACAAGCATCAGCGGCACCAATTCCCATTCGTGCATGGGTGCAGTTTGCCCCAACGCCAGATCAACTCAACGGTGTGGCTCTCGAGTGGAACCGGGACGCCGTTCACATTGAGGTAGTCGATGCCGTGGGCCGATCCCATAAATTATGGGTGTGGGCAAGCGCCGTCGAGCGCCGCGATAGGCCACAAGCAAAAGCAGACTGAATCGACTGACCGCACGCTCGCGCAGCGGTCCACACGGACTTTCGAACAGTAGCGTTGGTTGCGCCGCAATTGTGAAGGTGGCACGAGTAACGTTTCTTCGCTGTCGTTCTTGCTCATGGAGACTCCCTCACCCCCGCCGCGGACTGTCCTGGTTGTTGATCGCTGAGTAGGCGCAACCGGGCGATGACCTTGTGAGAAGCGGTCACGTGACGTATCCGCGGCCAGTGCCGGCTGCGCCTGATCGTCTCGTGCACACGAGCGTGATCTTCTCGACACAAAGGTGCGAGGTCCTCGTAGATTTCTGCGGTGAGGCGGTCGTAGGTGTGGTGGTGCAGGTCATCGCGGGTGAGCTTCCACTCTCCCGCGCATACTTCGCACACCGGCTCGTGGCCGTTCCGCAACCGGTATTCGTGCAGCCATCCCTCCCGCACAGCCCGCCACGCGGGCGACGAGATATACGCCTGGTAGCGGCGGCGGTACTCGTCGCGTTTTGCTGACTTGCGTGCGTGTTTGCTGAGTTGCCTCATTGGTCATACGCCGAACGCCTGCGCGCTATCTCCGCATGTTTGACCTCGACCACATCACGGTTCACCGCCGCCCTGTCGGCGTAGAGGTCTTTCGCCCACGACTGCTCCGTGTACGGCTTGAGCTTCATGACCAGCGCAATCTCACGAAACAGTACCGTCGCCCATCCGCGCCGCATCCCACCGATCTGAGCTGCAGTGATAATCGACTCGTCATGGATGGAGTACTGCATCGACGTTCGTGTCTCCCCCGAGGTCAGTGAGCGGGAGGCTTGTGTCACCTTGTGTTGCCCGATGAGCTTTTCGATCTCTTCGAGGTCGCGTGCTTTCGTGCGACCGGGCAGGAACACTTTCACCAAACAGTTCGCCATGATCGCATCTGCATCATCTGCACCATATGCAGATCTTGCTTGGCTGATGTCCTGAAAAATGGGCACCAGAACAAGTCCTGAACCAGAGAAGTAGGAGAGTATCTTCGGCAGGTTGGGGATAGCAAAGTTTGCTGCCTCATCCAGCACAAACCATGCCGGCGGGGAAAGCCTTTCCCCTGGTGCGATCGCCGCAAGCTCCAGCGCGGTATTGCTGATCTCATCGAACAGCATCACCGCCAAACGATTCATCGTGGTATCCCCCGAAACTGTGCCGAGCAAAAACAGCGATTCGCGTGCCTCGAGGAACGTCCACGGGTTGAACCCTTCACCAGGTTCTGGGCAGAGCATCTCCTGCACCCGTCCGTAGGAGAGGTAGTTGACGCTGGTGACTGCCGCATCCCACTTGTTCGCCCGCGCCTCCGGTGGTGCGCTCAGCAACGCGGACAACGCAGCGCCCCAACCGGGCGCTGCAGCTGGGTGCGCTTCCAGAATCTGTACAGCCTCCCGTGCTGCGTTCGGATCTGAAAGCCACCTCCACACATCCCGCATGGATTTTCGTCGGCCTTCTCCTGGGAGTGCTGCCGCGTGCATGAGTGAACCGATAATCATCTGTGAGGCGCTTGCCCAGTAGTCACCAGATTTTGTGCCCGAAAACGTGTCGGCGGTCATCATCGCCGCCACACGACGTCGTACCACCTCGTCGGAATCACACCCCACCAGTGGGTCCCACCTCACGGAACTTCCGATACCGGATACCAGCGCTGCAGGATCGAACACATGGGCTTTGGAACCCATGCGTTCGCGTTGTCGCATCGCCAACTTCACGTTATCTGGACGCACTGAGGTTGTGACCAAAGCACCAGGGGCGGCGTGTAGGAGCGGGATCACAAAGTTGGTGCCCTTACCCGAACGCGGCGGACCCATGATCAGCAGTGTGTCCTCGACGGACATCCACACCGGAACATTCCGGTAGCTGCCCAAACAGAAACCCATATCTTCGGATTTCGGCTTCTCAAGGTCAGGCCGTAAATGCTTCTACTTCAGCAGTGATTTCTCGCCGGCGATCTTTGCTACCGCTTGTGCGCTGGGTAACCCGGGCATCCGCTCGGGATTGCGCGACGGATCGTTGTTCATAGCGAACGGACGCCACACGACCACCGCCACAGCTGCGAGCAGCACGAACGTTGCGGTAAACGCCGCCCAAAAGGGCACTGTAGCGCCGGTCACACCGGTCACTGCGTCCACGTCTGCGCCCAGCAGGAGGGAAATCATCTCGCTCAGCGCCAGGCGCGGCATGGGCTCCCCTGCCATCCATGCGGCAAAGCCGACACCCGCCAGCTCTGCAACAACAACGGCGAAGGCTGCGGCAAGCAACCCCAGTGCCAGCTTCACGGTGCCGTCGACGGGTGTTGCGCCTGCAGGGGCGTTCATCATCGTTGCTCCATTCCATGACCTGATGGTGGTGCGTCACGATCACGCTCATGCTCATGCTCGATCGGGCGCAGTCTCGGTCGCAGTCTCGGTTGCAATCTCGGCCGCGAAGGCTCGTTTTCACTCATACCGGCACGCATCCTCATATGCATCAATCCAGTCACGAATCGCCTCAAGGCGGGGCAGGAAAACCTTGTGAGCGTCATCCGCCGTCAGCCCAAACCCGACCACAGCGTTTCGATCTACCCGCAGAAGGGACTCAGCTTTGGACGTTGCAATCTCCAGATCACGCCACGGCTTACTCACATCAACATGGGTGTCGGTGCTGCTCGAGAGGTTAAGGACGTCGCTGGTGCGTTGAGCCATCACAATGTCTTCCGTGCGTCGGAAAGGACCATCAACCTTGTTAGTGCGCCCAATTTCTTCCAACGCCTTCACTGCAGTGGAACGCACCACCTCCGACTGCGCCGCATCCGACGCCAACGCTTGAAGCCGATTCACCTTCCTGATCGTCTCGTGGCTATAGGTCACGGCTTCAGCCGCAACCTTCGCCGCGTCGCCGACGGGGTCGAGGACTCCGGGAGTCCCCAAGTTTGGGACTCCCGTGGTCAAGCTATTCAGCGCCCCGATTTGCCGCTCGCCGTTCAAGGATTTATTACGAACCGCCTTCTCCGATAGAAGCGCCTTGTATCGGTTCGCGAGAGCAACGGCCTCGAGGACAGTGAACGATGCCCGGTACGCATCCGCGTTCGAGACGATCCGCGCGTATATCCGGCCGAGCTCGTCGAGGTTCGCTACCTTCACCACCGTGACAAAGGGCAAGCCCAACTTCTTCGCCGCAGCCAAACGCGTAGCTCCGTACAGGAGGACGTGAATGTCAGCAGTCACGAGAAGTGGGACCAACTGGCCCACGCTCCGCATGCTCTCGCGGACACTCTCGAATACAGCATGCGATCGCGGAAGCATCCCGTCCTCCACGTGAATTGCCGCGGGGGCAAGACGATCAAACTCTTTATCTCCACCAGCCATACGAGCAGTGGCACGGCTCCACGCCATGTCACGAACACCAGCGAACTCAAGCGCATCAACGGACACCGCGGATCACCTCGTCCGCTTCCCGATCAAGCTCCAACATTTCGGCGTGGCCATCATCGTCACCGTCCACAGGAGCGCCGTCGACTAACGTGCCGTCCTGGCGCATCTCGGCGTGTGCCCTGCGACGAAACTCGACCCGAGTCGTCTCCGCCACATTCCCCCAAGGCAGAACCTGAGCGGTGCGCTGAAAAATACGTTGCGCGCGGAGGTCCAATTTCACCTGCTGCACAAGCGTCAAACTACTTAATCGGCGAATCACAGGGGACTCGAGCGTTGGCTTACTATGCCGAATCCGCACGGTTGCTCCCTTGATCAAATCCTCCAACGAGATCGGCCGGGGTGTAACTTGCACCTTTCGTCCGGTTTGACTTGGCGATTTGAAGCGCGACAGCGGTAGGAGCCTCCGGATATGGGATTCGATACTGTTTGCCAATTTTGATCGACCCCAATTGTCCCGAACGAACTAAGCGACGGACTTTGGTCGGAGTGACGCGCATGAGTTCTGCGTACTCGTCGGCTGTTAAAAACAGGTGATCGGGTGTCATGTGTTGCAGAGTAGCAGAAAAGTTGTGTAACACGTTTTACAAGCATCAAAATTGCTTATTACGTTACAGCGACAACCAAAGGCGAGTAACATCCTTGTCATGGGACTTCAGAATCAAATGCTCAGCAAAAGCGAGATCGTGTCGCAACGCGTTAACCACCTGATGTTTATTAACGGACGCCTCACACAAAAACGACTAGCGCTCCGCTTGGGCATGGCCGTTTCAACCATCACCACAAAAATCACGGGCAGAAATCGATGGAACATCGACGAAGTTGATGCCCTCGCGAGCGTCTTCGGCGTAACGCCGAACTACCTCTTCGGCTACGAGCCGATTGAATCAGCGGGGCCGGTTAACAACAAAATCCCGGCCTCTGTCGAGACCGGGATTTCGGGTTTTGTTGCGGGGGCAGGATTTGAACCTACGACCTCTGGGTTATGAGCCCAGCGAGCTACCGAACTGCTCCACCCCGCGGCATGTGACCATGCTAACACGGTGGAGCCTTTCGATGCTTACTGGTTGCTCAGTACCAACGCACGTTCAAGTGCGTCGGTCAAGCGACCATCCGCCTCGGCTGCCGCCACGAGATTATTCGCGCGGTAGGCAGCTTCCCGATCGACAAGAGCAGCTCTGGCGTCAGAAAGGGCAGCTTGGAGTTCCGTCGAGATGATAATTCCAGCGTCGGACTCCGTGTCAGGCACAGGAGATACTTCACCATCGGGAACCGGTGCGGCGTCAACCGCTCCTGACTCCGCCGTGTCCGCGCTTGAATCTCCGGCTTCCGCACCAGAATCGCCTCCGAAGAGCGCATCGAGAGCCTCGTTCAGAGTGTCCTCAAACGCAATTTTCTCTCCAAAGGAGACCAAAACCTTACGCAGCAGAGGATAGGACGTGTCACCTGTGGAGCGAACGTAGACAGGCTGCACATAGAGCAGACCGCCACCGACCGGCAGGGTCAACAAGTTGCCCGAGATGACTTCGGTTTGGCCCTGGCGCAGCAGGTTCAGCTGCTGGCCCACGTCGGGATCCGAGTCAAACTGGGCTTGGACCTGTCCCGGTCCCGGCACCGTGGTCTGCTTGGGCAAACGCAACAGGGTCAATTCTCCATAGTCAGGGCCGTAGTCCGCATTAGCGGCCAAGTACCCATAAAGAACGTTTCTGGAGGCTTCTCCCGTTGCCCGGGGAATAAACGTCGTGTACAGCGAGAAGGAGGGCTCGTCACTGCCGGGCACCTGCAACGTCAGGTAGTAAGGAGGTTGCAGTCGAGGTGCGCCAGGGCTTGATACCGGGTCATTGGGGGTGACCCACTCGTCCTCACTGGAATAGAAGGTTCCCGGATCAGTCACGTGATACGCGCCCAAAATCGTGCGCTGTACCTTGAAGAAATCAGACGGGTACCGCACATGGGAAAGCAACGCCTCTGACATCTCTGACTGGGGGGAAATGCTGGTGGGGAAAATCTTGGACCACGCCTTGAGTAGCGGATCCTCCGTGTCCCAGGCATACAGCTTTACCTCACCCGAGTACGCGTCCACCGTTGCCTTCACCGAGTTGCGCATGTAGTTGACGGTGTCAAAAGCAATCTGGGGGGACGGTTGATAGGTGTCAGCAATTGCCTCAGAAATCTCCAACGGGGTCGAGTAGGGGTAGTCACGAGACGTGGTGTATCCGTCAACGATCCACACCACACGGCCATCCACGACAGCGGGGTACGGGTCATTGTCCAGCGTCAAATACGGGGCAACCTTCTGCACCCGAACCGAGGGATCGCGGTCGTACAAGATTTGGGAATCCGTGGTGACCGCGTCGGAGAGAATGATCTGCTCCGACTGGAATTTCAGAGCGTACAGCAACTGGGAAAAGAGCGAGTCAAGCTTGGGCCCGCCATCGCCATCGAACGTGTACGTGGCGTTGTTTTCATTTCCTTCACCACCGGAGGGAAAGTCAAGCTCAAGTTCAGGGCCGCCCTCTGGACCGCCCACGATCGAGTAGGGCGGAGAGTTCTCACCGAAGTAGATACGCGGTTCGTATTCGCCGAATGCTCCGGAAACGGGAATTCCGGATTCAAGGAAGCGAGGTTGACCATCTTCGGTCCGCTGGTTTCCGAACGCCGCGACCATGCCGTACCCGTGGGTGTAGACAATGCTGTTGTTGTACCAACTCTGGGTATTCAAACCGTCGAGGTTGATTTCGCGAGCAGCGAGCACCGTGTCTGTGCGCTCCCCATCCACGATGTAGCGACCCACATCAAGGTACTGCGGGAACTGGTAGTACTGACGGAACTGCTCGAGCTGAGCAAAAGCGTCTGTCACCAGGGCCGGGTCGATAATGCGGATGTTTGCGGTGGTTTCAGCATAAGCACGCAGCGCCCCCGGAGAGGTGTCTGTCGAGGCTTCGTACTCAATCTCCACAACATCGGCGATGCCATAAGCATCGCGGGTAGCGTCAATGTTGCGCTGAATGTAATCCTGTTCGAGCGTCCTTGCGCTGGGGTTGACCTGGAAGCGCTGAACGATGGAGGGGTAACCCAAGCCGAGGACCAGGCCCGAGACGATGTACAGCGCGGTCCCCACCACAGCGAGGCGCCACCGTCCGATGATGGCTGTCAACAAGAACAACACGGCCACAATGATCGCTATACCGGCCATGATGGCTCGGGCAGGAATCGTGGCGCTGACTTCGGTGAAGCCGGCACCAAATGGCAGGAAGCCCCCACCCCTAGACACCAGCGTGTCGTACTGCTGTAACCACAGATTGGCTGCCTGAATCAGGAAGTACAGGACTCCAAGGATGCCCAACTGAATCCGCATGGTGCGAGAGATGCGAAGCTCACGGCCGTTAAGAGAAATAGCGCCGTAGAGAAAACCTGTGAGTGTGGCTGTGATGGCCGAGAGGATCAAAATGGTGGAAACAAACCCAATCACGGCGGTGAAGACGGGGAGCTCGAAAACATAGAACCCGATGTCGAGACCAAACTCGGGATCAACGCGTCCGAAAGGTTCGCGATTCATCCAGAGCAAGAACTGCGGCCAGCTTCCCGCAGTGCCCAACCCGGAAAACAGGGCCAAAAGGGTGGGGATACCGATCATCGCTACACGACGAATGGGATCGATAATTTGGCGGTAACGATCAAGCTCGGTGCTCAGCTTTGCGTAGACAGGCCGGAAACGATAGGCGACATTGATGCTCAGCCATACGGGGATAAACATCGCAACGAAGCCAATAACAAACATGCTGACCGTGCCAACCCAATTGGTGATGAGCACTTCGAGGTAACCCAGCTGGTCAAACCACAACACATCGGTGTAGAGGGACGCAAAAAGGAAGAATGCTCCCAGGATGACTCCAATCACCACTGCAGTGATGATGAGCGGCGCGCGACGGGCGTTCAATATTCCAGAGACTGCTTGAGACACGAGTAAAAGCCTTTCATGGCTGGGGTCAGGAATTAGTGTACAAAGAAAGACCTGGGGGGCGAAACCTACGCTCCAGGACAGGTGGGTGGCGCGACCCCTTCGCGGATTGCCTGAAGCGCTTCCACAGCGTCATCCAGGGTGGCCACGGGGACAACCTCCAAGCCGTCAGGAATGTGATCCACTAGGTCGGGACAGTTCCCCAGAGGCGCGATAAACCACGTGGCACCATCATCGAGCGCACCAAACAGTTTGTGGCGGATTCCGCCAATACTCCCCACCTCCCCTTGGGCATTAATGGTTCCTGTTCCGGCAATAACGGCTCCGTTGGTGAGATCCTCAGGCGTCAACATGTCCACGATGCCGAGGGCAAAAAGAAGCCCCGCGCTGGGACCACCCACATTGTCTAACGCAATATCAATCTCGAGCGGGAAGTCATAACGACCTGATACCAAAATACCAATCATGGGGGTGGGGGATTCCCCCTGGGACATCCGCGGGCGAACCTCGACGTCAACTTTGGCTCCGGCACGCTCTATGTCCATAGCAAGCAGTGAGGTCACCCCCGAATCGGAGATGATTTCGCGCAACTGGGTGACCGTGTGGACCGGGACCCCCCCTGCGCTTCCAATCACGTCGCCCTCAAGCAGGACCCCCTCGCTGGGGCCGCCCTCCAGGGCCTGATTCACCACGAGCATGCTGGTGAAGGGAACTCCTAGATAGCTCAAGGCTGCGGCAATAGCTTCTTGCTGGGAATTTTCCATATCAATCTGAGCGGCCTCGCGGTTTTGCTCCACCGAAAACCCCGGAGGGTAGGCCACGTCAACAGGAATCACCGTTCGGGTGGGATCTAACCACCCCGCCATCACATCAAACCAGCCCGGTAAGTTCTCAGGATTACCCGAACGTGTGACCGTAGTGAGTCTCAGCTCCCCCGTCGTTTCAAACACTTGCTCGCCTGAGATAGTGATCAACGCCATCTCAGAATCCCCCGCCAGGACAGACCCGAGAGTGTCGTAAGTAGGACCAGGGTTGTCAATGACGTAGGGGGCAGGAAAAAAGGAGAGTCCCAGCACTATCACGCCGGTCAGGCCCAACATCAGCCAACCAGCACGGCGCGACCGCCGCTGCACCCCAGGAGTGGGGTCGTGTGGTTCAAAAATGCTCATCGTGGCCGCTTCCTGAGGGTCAATGAAAGAGCATAACGGGGTCACCCTGTGGCAAGCCCTCAGCGAAATGGGGTGGGGCTCAAAGACC
>Ga0222651_1000591_pt1 | contig 21741 bp, 18 predicted proteins | sample AntAcemetagen369_FD_179855 | JGI IMG/M metagenome (GOLD analysis project Ga0222651, IMG submission 179855) | Saline water microbial communities from Ace Lake, Antarctica - #369 | ecosystem: Environmental > Aquatic > Non-marine Saline and Alkaline > Saline | place: Antarctica: Ace Lake...
TCGCGGACCGGATCCGGTCGGTGACATCGGTGAGTTTCAGTTGAGCAAGAAGGTCGAGCAGGGCAGACTGGTCAAGAGCCATCGTGGTGTGTGTCCTTTTAGTGAGTTACTTTGAACGGTTCTCACTGACCATGCCACGGTGGCTCCTCACGTCGACGATCCGACCCTCGAAACCCGGGAAATTACACCACCTCCCGGGACGCAACCTGGGCACACTGTTTTTCCGTGGCTGCCTTGGGATTTTATAGTCCGGTTTCCCCCCAAAAAGGTTTCGTGGCAATAGTGTTGAGGGGTGGATTTGCGAAATGGAAAAAAGCTGAGCATTAAGTCCTTTGCCGGTGGAGCCTTAGTGGCTATCGTAACTATGCTTCTGTTCATCGATGACTTCTTCAGAGTTCGAGCCGGAAGAAGGTCATTTTTGGATGGTGGAACCCTCGTTAGCTTCCCCATTGCAACGTTTGACCGATTCGATATTCTGGTAGATCGCACTATCCCCTCGATATTGGGCCAAACCCATCAAAACCTCGAGATTATCGTAGTCATCGACGGCTCCCACCCGGGCCTGACAACGAGACTGTCAGAAATCCATGACCCAAGGGTCCGGGTAAAGCATTTGAAAAATAGGACCAATTATCCCAAGAGCACAATCGATCGTTGGATGGTTGCCGGCTGGCGGCCTCGAAACATCGGCGCAAGGATGGCCCGCGGCGACTGGATCTATTGGATTAGTGACGACGATGTCTTGTTGCCCACCGCAGTTGAAGATCTTCTCCGTTTGGCTCGAAGTTCTGAATTCGAGAGCGTCTCTGGTGCATACCTAAGAGGGGACAGAGAACAAGAGCTAATGCTGCCAAGCGTCGGAATTGATGCTGTGGGAGTTGCTGTCACGGGCCCGCCAGCTTGGTTGACTCGCATATATGTCGGGCGTATGAAATGGAACCGGCACAGCTGGCTGAAGCAGTGGGATCGTCCGAGCGATTACGATCTTTTGAAGAGAATGTTGCGCGTGGGGGTCCGGTTTGGTCACACAAACTCTGTTGTGGCAACCCAACCGGCGGTGGCGGGCACCAAATTAGCTGGTCTCAAAGGAGCGTTGCAGGCCAATGAAGGACTAGATCAATAGCTGCTTGAGAACCGAGTGCGAAGACTCTCGCCTCACCAATTACCAGTCGTAGAGCGGCAATTGTTCTGCAAGTATCGATCGCCTGTCAGAAGCAAAAATCCTAGCCCCAAGGGTTTTTTCTGCCGCGAGGGATAGTTGAAAAAGAAATTGTGAAGTATCGAAGGGCCTGTCGCTTGTTTCCCGAGTGAGCGTCGATTCACCCGGCTCTCTCACCAAAATATGAGTGTAGTCTCGATTTTTTTCGATAAATTCAGAGTCATACCAGAAGTAGTCACTTCCATTCAGGTCAACGCCAATCAGCACGATTTCTTTGAAGCCAGCCTCGAGAGCCAGAAACACGAGACGGACGATGCTCGAGCCGTTGTCTGGCAACACTGCCTGTCGATACTGTGAGCGATGCTCACCATCAAGCAGTAGTTCTAAGTCAGCGGACAGCGCGCCGTCTGTTTCGGAGAAAAGGTTAGCTCGGCCGTAGATTAAAGCGTTCGCTTTCATCAGGGGCGTAAGCTCCCCTACGGCCGAGACGCCCGCCGGCAAACCAGGTCGCAGGAGGAGTAACGGTGCGTTTTGTGTTTCTTGATTTTGTTTCACCCTTTCTTCTGCCTTCCGTAAAAGAAAAGTCAGCTGGGCATCGGGAGAAAAACTGTATTTTGAAAATTCGAATGAGTACATTGTCGGGACAAACGGATGCACTGGCCAACCATTCACACCGACAGAAACCCCCTTTCCAATTATGCAAAATTGCTTTTCTGTGAGCGAATTCACGCTTGATCCATTGCCAAGAATAAAAAAAGGCCTGTTTAGCCCAGCTGGAAGACTGCTCCTTAGCGAGGCAATATCCAACACAGATAATCCAAGTGATTCGGACAACGCGCGTACCGACAGCATCTCCCTCTGTGCGAGACCATTCCAGAAAATTAGTCGTACTTTCTTGAAGATTCGCGAATTCTTGAGAGACCTTAGGAATTGCAACGCAATCTTGTTGCTTAACCGTGGGCCAGGAGGCGTTGGCTTCAGAATTGACTTACCTCCAATCCGGATAGCTTCGATACCTCATTCTACTTTAGGGGACCGTGGGGGAGATACTGCCCGAATTCTAAACGGAAGCGCAACAACTTCTAAGGTGATTGTTATCAACACATCCACCTGAAGAAGGGTTGCGCTTCCTTGTTAACAAACTACCGGCATTTAGCTATCCAAGACCGAATCGAGATTGAGAAACTTCTCGATTCGGGCCACTCCCAAACAATGATTGCCCAGAAAGTGGGCTGTCACCGGTCCACGATTTCACGGGAGATCAGACGCAGGTCCTGGTCGCCCGAGCGAGTCCATGCGAACCTGCGACCATATTTGCGCAACAAACTCGACACCAGGATGCCCCGGGAGCGAATCTATCTCGCCGAGCAAGCCCAACACCACGCGACGAAACGGCAAGTGTTGTCTCATCAGCCGTATCGAATGAGCTATGACCCTTTGGTTCACCACGTGTTCTCCCGGTTGCGTGACGGGTGGACACCGGAAGAAATCGGTGGCCGGTTGCCCCACGATTTCCCGGACGACCCGCGGATGCGGGTCAGTCACGAAACCTTATATGCGTGGATTTATGGGTCCGGCAGGAAGGAACGACAACTGTGGCAATACTTGCCCAGGGGTCATAAGAAACGCCGGAAACGGGCCGGAAGGAGAGTCCAAACGGACCGCATCAGATGGCGTGTGTCGATTCATGAACGCCCCTTAGACGTCGAATCCCGGACCACGTTTGGGCATTGGGAATCAGACAGCATCGTTGGTTCAGGTCACTCGGGGGGAATACATACCAGTGTGGAACGCCAATCCAGGTTTGTGTGTGGGGCGAAGATTCCTGCGATTACTGCGGAGGCAACCTGGCGGGCGCAGTACGGAATGTTTTCCCTCCTGCCTGCCCACGCGGTGGCCTCTGTGACCGCAGATAACGGCAGCGAGTTCGCGTTTCATCACACACTCGCCGACACCATGGGGGTCCCCACCTATTTTTGTGACCCGTATTCGTCCTTCCAGCGGGGAACGAACGAACACTTCAACGGCCGCGTCAGACGCTATTTACCCAAGGGCACCAGTTTTCATGATGTCACCCAGGAAGAACTCGACGAATACATCACAGAGATCAACAACCGGCCCCGGAAAGTGTTGGGGTGGTTGACCCCGGCGGAAGTATTTCAAGAACTATGCTCGAAAGGAGCAATCACCTGACGTGTTGCACTTCGAACTAGAATTCGGGGTTTGCGTGGACGGTCGTTCATTTCCCAAGCTACGTAGTCGAGATCTTCTTGCGAGTAGACGCTGAGGTCGGTGCCTTTGGGGAAATATTGGCGCAGTAAACCATTTGTGTTCTCGTTCGTGGGCCGCTGCCAGGGCGAGTGCGGGTCGCAGAAGTAGATTGCTAGGTCTGCTGCGATTGTGACTTCTTTGTGGCGGTGCATCTCGACACCCTGGTCCCAGGTCAGGGTTCGGCGCAGCAGGTCTGGCAGGTCCACCATTTTGCGGATGAGACCGTCATGAACAGCATCGACACGATTGCATCCGGGAGTCAGGTGCACCAGGATCAGGTACCCGGTCTTGCGTTCCACGACAGTGCCGATGGCGCTCTTGTGGTCCTTGCCGATGATGAGGTCACCTTCCCAATGGCCGTGCACTGCACGGTCTGCTGCTTCGGGTGGCCTCTCGGCGATCAACGTCATGTCCTTGATCCGACCGCGACGAGTCTCAGTGCTGTTCTTCGACTTGCGTAGGGTCCGCCCGGTGCGCAACTTCTTGACAAGCTCGCGTTTCAGTCCGCCCCGTGAGAGCACATACAGCGATTGGTAGATCGTTTCGTGAGACACCTGCATCTCCGGATCGTCGGGGAAATCGTGTCGCAACCGGCCTGAGATTTGTTCCGGTGAGAGATTCTTCTCAAGGTCATTCTGCACCCGGATGCGGAGAGCCTCGTTCGTGTTGAGCTTAGCTTCTTTGGGGCGTCTGGCCAGTTCGAATGCGAGTGCGTGAGCGCGAGTGGCCCGATACCCGTTGACCCCACAGTGTCGTCTCAACTCACGCGAGATCGTCGAGGGTGACCGCCCCAACCGGCGGGCGATCTCCCGCACACCATGCTGACCCTTAAGCGCCAAGATACTTTCACGCTCACTCATTGACAGGGACCGGCCCGACAGTTCCCGTCCCCAGCGAGGTCGCACACCACCGTGCTCGCGGATATGGCGGTGCACTGCTGCCTTGCTCCACCCGATCTTCAGCCCGATCGCGTCTCCTGCCAGTCCTGTCTGTTTCAAGTCCCACAATCTGTGGACAACATCGCCCAGCATCCGCTCGGAATATCTTTCAGTCACATCAATCAACACCCTTCAATCATCGGGGGTGTTGCGCTAACCGTGTGAACCCGCGCTGCCGACGAGACTCATCTAAAGTGCTCGCGTGGGGTGCATGCCTCATTTCATAAAAGGCTTATCCATATCGGTGCAGTAATCTGTGATGATGTTGGAGGAGCCGAAGGCAGGCGTGCATTATCCGGGCAACGCTGCTGATCTGCGGGCGTGGTTCCCGGACGATGCGGCGTGCCTTGACTATTTGGGCTGGTTGCGTTGGCCGGGCGGGTTTACCTGTCCGCACTGCGCAAGTGGGATCGCTTGGCCGTTGCGGGACGGGCGGTACTCCTGTGGCGGCTGCAAGCGCCGGGTCAGTGTGACGGCGGGAACGATCTTCCACGGCACGCGGACGCCGTTGACGGTGTGGTTCGAGGCGGCATGGTTGATGGTGACCTCGAAGGCGGGCACCAGCGCGTTGAACCTGCAGCGGGTCCTCGGTCTGGGCAGCTACCAGACCGCGTGGACGATGCTGCACCGCTACCGGGACGTGATGGTTGTGCCGCAGCGGGAGAAGCTGTCCGGCGAAGTGGAGATGGACGAGACGTTCATCGGTGGAGTGAGACCTGGCAAACGTGGCCGCGGCGCGGCCGGCAAGGTGCTCGTGGTCGGAGCCATCGAACGAGCGCCGAAGGGTAAACGCGGCTTCGGTCGGGCCCGGCTGGCAGTCGTGGCGAACGCGAAGAGTGAGACGCTGCGTGAGTTCATCACCGCGAACATCGCTCCCGGCAATGTCGTGATTAGCGACGCGCTGTCCAGTTATCCGAACGCGCTTGCCGGACCGGAGTACGAGCACGATCCGATCAACGTCAAGAGTTCCGGGTTGCAGGCGCACCAGTTACTGCCCGGAGTGCATCGGCTGTTCAGCCTGTCGAAGCGGTGGCTGGAGGGCACCCATCAGGGACGCGTCGAGGCCGATCACCTGCAGTCTTATCTGGACGAGTTCACCTTCCGGTTCAACCGGCGTACCGCCCGGCAACGCGGCCTGCTGCTCCTCCGGCTACTGGAGCGAGCGGTCCAGGCCGACCCGATCCGTTACGTCGACGTCGTGGCCAATCCCCAACCGACAGATCGTACCCACAGGCCTCCTGAACGGCGCAGCTGGCCCGGCACGCTGGCGGTCGAACCACTCGACCGGCCTTGGAGAACCGCAAAATGAGTCGCATGAGCCACTGCATCGATATGGATAAGCCTTAAATATTATGGTGGTGACTTCCCATTCATTCAAACTGGTGACGTAAGACGATCTGGTGGCTTGATCACCTCCTTCACGCAGACGCTCAACAACGATGGGCTACTGGTAAGCCGGCTGTTTCCCAAAGGCACCCTCTTCTTCACCATCGCGGCAAACATTGGAGACGTCGGTATTGCCGTGTTTGAGGCATCGTGCCCCGACAGTCTGGTTGCTATCGTTCCAGGCGCTGCTGTAGAGAAGGTTTGGCTCCTCTACGAATTGGCGCACCGCAAAGAGAGCTTTGAGAGGTTGGCCTCGCCCGGCGCGCAGCTGAACCTCAGTCTTGAGAAGCTACGCCCCTACTTGATTCCAGTTCCTACCAGACCTGAGCAACGCGCTATCGCTGCGGCGTTGAGAGATGTGGACGCGCTGCTGGGCGCGCTAGACCTGCTCGTCGCCAAGAAGCGTGACCTCAAACAGGCCGCCATGCAGCAACTCCTCACCGGACAAACACGCCTCCCTGGCTTCCAAGGCGAGTGGGAGATGAAGACTCTCGGCGACTTATTCTCTTTTAGCGGCGGCTATTCGGCATCACGCGACCAACTTTCCACGGAAGGACAATGTTATCTGCACTATGGCGACATCCATGGCTCAACGAAGACCTCCGTTGACGCGCGCACCGACTATCAGGACATCCCCAAGCTCGACGTTCCATTGAAGCGAGTTTCATCCGGCTCTTTGCTCAAAGATGGCGATGTTGTGTTCGTTGACGCCTCCGAGGACGACGAGGGAACGAGCAGGCATGTGGTCGTCGTGAACAAGGATAACGTCCCGTTCATTTCTGGTCTGCACACAATAGTTGCGAAGAGCAAGACGGACGAACTGGTCCACGAGTATCGGCAATACTGTTTTCAGACCGCAGCTATTCGGGAGCAGTTCCTTTTCTACGCTGTGGGAACAAAGGTTTCCGGTATCAGCAAAACCAACATCCCAAAGCTAAAGCTGCCCCTTCCGAGCGCCCCTGAACAGACCGCCATTGCCGCCTTGTTGACGGACATGGACGCGGAGCTAGCAGCGCTTACGCAACGGCTGGCTAAGACTCGAGCCCTGAAGCAAGGGATGATGCAGGAACTTCTGACTGGACGCACTCGCCTGGTATTCGCAGAGGTTGCAGCATGAGTGTCGTCGGGCAAATTGAACGCAAGACTCAGGACCACGTCGTAGCGTTGCTCAGGCAACAACTCGGCTACGACTACCTCGGCAACTGGGAATATCGCGAAAACAACTCACATGTCGAAGTTGAGCTACTGACGCATAACTTGCTTGCCCGTAGTTACGATGCTGAGTTAGCCGACAAGGCGATTGCCGAACTCAAGAAGGCCGCGTCTCTTGGTGGTGGCCGAACGCTCTATGGAGCCAATCACGAGGTCTATCGCTTGCTTCGTTACGGAGTGAAGGTTAAGCGCGGGGTGGGCGAGCTGTTTGAGACAGTTTGGCTTGTCGACTGGTCGAACCCTGTGGCCAACCACTTCGCGATTGCTGAAGAGGTCTCGATTAAAGGCGAGCAAACGAAGCGCCCTGACGTTGTGCTCTACGTGAATGGCATCGCTCTCGGTGTTATCGAATTGAAGCGTTCGAAGGTCAGTGTCTCTGAAGGCATCCGTCAGAACATTGGAAATCAGGGGAAAGATTTCATCCGTCCGTTCTTCACGACGGCTCAGCTCCTGTTTGCGGGCAACGATGTTGAGGGCCTCCGCTACGCGGCAATCGATACGCCAGAAAAGTATTGGACCGAGTGGAAAGAGCCCTCCGAGATCCAGGAACCGCTCGACCGTGGGCTGATCCAGATGTGTTCGAAAGATCGGTTTCTTGAACTCATCCACGACTTCATCGTTTTTGATTCCGGGACAAAGAAGATCGCCCGTCACAACCAGTACTTGGGGGTGAAGGCTGCCCAGGCGCGGGTTGCTACAGGCGAGGGCGGCATCATCTGGCACACCCAGGGATCAGGCAAGAGCCTGACCATGGTGTGGCTCGCAAAATGGATCAAGGAGCACCAGCCTGAATCTCGCGTTCTGATCATCACCGACCGCACTGAGCTTGATGAGCAGATCGAGAAGGTGTTCGGGGGGGTCAACGAACAGATTTATCGCACCAACAGTGGAGTTGATCTCATCACAGCCCTCAACAATTACCAGCCGCAACTGATCGCCTCGCTGGTGCACAAATTCCGCGGGGACGACGATAGCCAGGTCGACACATCAGAGGATTCGTTCATCACTGAACTGAACTCAAAAATCCCTGCAGATTTTAGCGCAAAGGGCAACTTCTTTGTCTTCGTCGACGAGGCGCACCGCACCCAGTCGGGCAAGATGCACACTGCGATGAAGAAACTTCTCCCTGGAGCAATGTTCATAGGTTTCACCGGAACTCCCCTGCTTAAGGCAGATAAAACGACCAGCATCGAGACCTTCGGCAGCTTCATCCACACCTACAAGTTCGACGAGGCCGTCGCTGACGGTGTCGTGCTTGAACTTCGATATGAAGCACGGAATATCGATCAGGAGCTCACAAGCCACGGCCAGGTCGACAAGTGGTTCGATGCCAAGACCAAAGGCATGACTGACCTGTCGAAAGCGGAGCTGAAGAAGCGTTGGGGCACCATGCAGAAAGTGGTTAGTGCCGAGCCCCGCTCAAAGCGAATCGTGCACGATATTCTGCTCGACATGGAGCTTCGGCCACGTCTGATGGATGGCCGCGGCAACGCCATGCTCGTCGGCTCGAGCATCTACCAGGCCTGCAAGTTCTACGAAATGTTTGTTCAGGCCGGCTTCAAGGGCAAGGTGGCGATTGTTACAAGTTATGTGCCGATGGCCGGCGACATATCTAAGGAAGATGGCGGCCACGGCGCAACGGAAAAGATTCGCCGATATGGCATTTACCGCCAGATGCTCGCTGACTATTTTGGCGAACCCGCTGATCAGGCTGTGCTGAAAATCGAGCAATTTGAGAAGGATGTCAAACGGCGCTTCATCGAAGAACCGGGCCAAATGCGCCTGCTTATCGTTGTCGACAAGCTTCTCACCGGGTTTGACGCGCCCTCAGCGACTTATCTCTACATCGACAAGAAGATGCGTGACCATGGTCTCTTCCAGGCGATTTGCCGCGTCAACCGCCTCGACGGTGATGACAAAGAATACGGCTACATCGTCGACTACCAAGACCTCTTCAGCTCGTTAAAAGACGCCATCGGTGACTACACCTCCGGCGCACTCGACGGTTACGAAAAGACCGACATCGAAGGGTTACTTAAGGACCGCAGCGAGCAGGAACGCAAAGACCTCGACGACGCACTCGAGCGAATTCGCGCTTTGTGCGAACCAGTCGCGCCGCCGAAGGAAACTTTGGAGTATCAGCACTACTTTTGTGCGGCTGAGGCAGGCAATGCCGACCAGCTCAAGGCCAACGAGTCGAAGCGTGTGGAGCTCTACAAATCAGTGAGCGGTCTTGTCCGGGCCTACGCGATGCTCGCCAATGACATGGATTCCGCGGGCTACACCATCGAGCAAGCTGCAGCGATTAAGAAGGAAGTCGCTCACTACGTTGCAGTCCGGGATGAGGTGAAGCTTGGCGCAAACGAGAACGTCGACTTCAAGCAGTTTGAAGCAGGAATGCGCTTCCTCCTGGACACGTATATCCAGGCGGGTGACTCTGAGATCGTCGCCGAATTCGAGGACATTGGCCTTGTCGACCTGATTGTGCAACGCGGCGAGGGTGCCATCAACGCGCTGCCTGCGGGCATCAAAAAGAACAAGGACGCTGTTGCCGAGACCATCGTCAACAACGTGCGAAAGACAATCGTCGACGAGCAAGCCATGAATCCGAAATACTACGAAACGATGTCCTCGCTTCTTGACGCCCTCATCGAGCAGCGTCGTCATCAGGCCATCGACTATAAGAAGTACCTTGAGGAACTCATTGCCCTCGCCACCAAGGTTGGCAAAAAGGAATCCGACACCGTTTACCCAGAATGGGCAAAGAACGGTGCGCAAAAGGCCCTCGTCGACTTCGGATGGACCGACGACACAACCGCAATTCAACTTGATACCGCGATCGGAGTGGCCAAACCACACGACTGGGTAGGCAACAAGATGAAAGAGAAGGTCGTCGCCAACGCGATCAGGAAGGTTCTGCCAAGGGACTTTGACCGCTTCGATGAACTCTTCGATCTCGTGAGGGCTCGTGATGAATACCGCTAACGCATACTTGACCGTCGCTGGCATCAACGTTGACGTCGTCTACAAGAGCATCAAAAATATGCACATCTCGGTGCACCCACCACTCGGACGAGTGCGCGTCGCAGCACCAGATCGCCTTAACGAGGAAGCCGTCCGACTTGCGATTATTCAGCGACTGCCCTGGATTAAGAAACAACAGGATCAGCTCCGGAACGCTGATCGACAGACTGAACGAGAGATGGTGACAGGTGAATCCCACTATGTCTGGGGCGAGCGGCTCAGACTCAACGTAAGCGAGACGGCAGCGCGACCGCGCGTGGAAATTCTTGGATCAAAACTTCAACTGACTTCACCGGCAATAGCAGACTCATCGCGCAGTCGCAGGCTTCTTGAAGCTTGGTATCGCAAACAGATCAAGGAAGCGATCCCTCCACTGATCGAAAAGTGGGAGCCAACCATCGGGCAAAAAGTGAACGGCTGGACCGTTCGCCGAATGAAAACCAAATGGGGCTCGTGCAACCCAGAGTCAGGAAATCTCTGGTTCAATATCGAGCTGGCCAAGAAGCACCCAAACTGCCTTGAGTACATCCTCGTTCACGAGATGACCCACTTCCACGAGCGAACTCACAATGACCGATTCGTTGAACTGATGGACCAGTACCTCCCGAGCTGGCGTCGGACAAGAGACGAACTGAACGGTGCTCCTTTGGCCGAGGAGAAATGGGCGTCCTAAAAAATATCCTTCGCGATCCTCAGCGCTTTTGCTTTCGCCTCAGAGCAAGTTTTATGTACTTGATGAATTCCTCAGAAGTTCGTCTCTTTTGGCCCGGAGATCATCGATTTTGCTGTAGGCCTTCACCTCGGCCACCCCCAACCTTGACCTATCCGACGGGGTGAAACCCAAAAGGCTCAAGTTGCCGCTAATCAGCTTCTCCACATCGTTGAGCGACATGTGAATTGATCTATCAGTGGGATTGTCCGTCAGAGCCGCCAGAAGAAGCGCCCGGCGATCGATTTGCTCACACACCAGCTGCAGCAACTGTGAGTCAGTTCTCCCAGAGACCCATATCTCGCCCTGGCCAAAAACATCATCCCAAAGCCGTCGACCATCTACCCCAAGAGGGCGCAACGGAGAAACGGGTCCCGCTTCCAAATCGAAGACATTAGCCCTTTCGGGTAAAGCACGTTTCCCTGGGTTTCCACGACGGCGCTTGAGCTCTATTGGGACTGACGGGTTAGGAATGGGGTTCTCCTTCTGAAAGTTTTGAACTGCGGAAATGTGTGTCGACCTAAACTAGGGGGTTTCTGGTCTGCGCCGCCTAAGGTTTGACCCCACCCCCATTAGCGGCCGGGGGGAGGATGGCCCCCTGAGTGAGCAGCTCCTGCAACTGATCATCGATCGGGTTGACGCTCAGATAATTCGCTACATTGTTTGAGAATGTGTTGGCGAGCGTTTGGCTGTACGGCGCGTAAATAGATTTCGTCGTATCCAGGCGGGTGTGACCAGCACCTTGACTAACAGCCTCGATCGGCGTTCCGCTCTCAATCGCTAGAACGACTGCGGTGTGACGAATGTCATGGATCCTGATCCGGCGGATGTTATGGGCTTCAAGAACTCGGTGAAGCATTCTTTGAACCGTTCCCGGCCGCTGAACTGTCCCATGCTTTGTGGAAAACACCCACGCAGCACCGTCACGAAGTACTGGATGGTCGATATTGTCCCGGTGGCGCAAAATAGCCTCAATGACCCGTGGGCTCAGCACCAAAGTTCTACGACTCGAGAGTGTTTTTGTGTCACCCTCCACAACCACCGTTCTTCTTGACCCGTCAGGTCTGAAGGTTTGGACTTCCCGGATTGATCTATTGATTGTGAAGGTGCCCGAATCGAAGTCAAAATCGGACCATTTCAGGCCCAGGGCTTCTGATTTCCGGAGACCAAAGTAGACCAGTAAAACAGTAAACAGCTCGACCGGCGAATTTCTTACTGCGGCGAGGACTTGTTGAGCCTCACTCAGCGACCAGGGTTCTTTGACGTTAACCATGTCGCGGCGAGTTCTCCGATACACGGGAGTATTGGTGACCGGATTACGCACAATGTAGCCATTGGACAGCGCGGCTCTCATGACCGCGTTCAATACCTGCCTGACACCATTGATAGTGAAATTAGATTTTCCAGAGCAATGAAGCTCCTTCAACCACCCCGTGACATCGTTGGTGTTGATCTGCGCGATTGGTCTCTTCCCAAACGTCGGAAGAATGTACGTCTCTAGCTTGTAACGGTAATCATGCGTCGTGGCCTCCCGGACTTGCGGAGCTTTAGTGTCATAAAGCCACCGAAGAGCAAAACTGTGAAAGAGTTCCCGGCCCTGAGGAGCCAGCGCACCATTCGCCGCGTCCGCCATAATCTGTTGACCTTATCGAAGCGCCGCGCTCTTCGTGGGAGCTGTTCTTCTGACAAAACGGGGTCGACCATTGGGTTTCACTCCGACCTGCACGTCAACTTTCCACACCCGTTTACCCGACGGGTTGGATGCCATAAATACGGAAGGAGCCCTAGTCATCGCCCACCCCGGTAGTCCTTGGCAAGTTGTGTCCGTGACTCACGGTAGTCCGCGAGGGCTGTCTCAGAAATTCTGACTGTGCGCCGAATTCGCGTGACCGCTATCTCGTTATTGGCGATGAGGCGCACAACTGTGGACCGAGAGACAGCGAGGTTCTCTGCAACAGCTTCGACGGTTAGTAAGGGCATCATCATGATTAGAACCCCATAATGCACCCGTTCGAACATATATTCGAAAGGCAAATTCCCAAGAACGGACAACCGCAGGCTTGGAGAGCCCCAAACGACTGACATATCCACTGACATGAACAATTTCCCCTCTGATCGAGGAGCCCCAGCTTTCGTAGGAGAAGCTAGGGATCAAGAAGCCAAACTAGTGGCACGCCCGGAGGTGTCCTGGTTCATGACATCGTTCATATCTCTCTCACGACATAGTTCATAGTCCCTGAAAGGGTCAAACCTTTCCTCGGGGGGTTCGTTATCTGATGTGTCACGACATAGTTCCCACCAGAATGAGGAATGTCAAAGTCACGAATCATTGTTCTCTCCGTCACCCAACAAGGCCTCACGAAAGCCGAAGTCGCCCGAAAATATGGGGTGAGCTGGCGCTGGGTCCACACCCTCGTCACCCGCTACGAAAAAGACGGGTTAGACGCCCTCGAACAATCTCGGAAACCGAAATCTAACCCTCGACACATCAGCCCCACCCTCACAAACCGGATTATTGAGCTGCGCCGCGAACTCACCGCAACCGGATTAGACGCAGGACCAGGATCAATCCGGTCCTACCTCAATAAAGAGGGCCATCATGCCCCCGCTGAGTCCACCATCAGTCGAATCCTGAAACAGGCGGGCCTGATAATCCCCGAACCACGCAAACGGCCCAAGTCCTCCTACATTCGCTTCGAAGCCGACAAACCCAACGAGACATGGCAATCCGATTTCACCCACTGGAGACTCGCCGATGGGTCTGATGTTGACATCATCAACTGGCTTGATGACCATGCCAGGTTCTTACTCTCCTTGGACGCCCACAACAGAATCACCGGCGCCATTGTGATCGATACTTTCAGCCACAACATTGACCGTTACGGGCTTCCAGAGTCCACCCTGACGGACAACGGATCTGTTTACACCTCACGATTCACCGGAGGCCGAAATAGCTTCGAATACCTCTTAGCGGCACTGGGCATCCGCCACAAGAACGGTTCCCCGGGGCACCCCCAAACCCAAGGCAAAATTGAGAGGTTCCACCAAACCCAAAAACGGTGGCTCGCAGCCAAGCCACCCGCTGCGACCATCGCTGAACTCCAAACCCAGCTCAACGAATTCCAACACGTCTACAACACCACACGGCCCCACCGATCACTCCATGGCCACACACCCGAGCATGCATACAACGCCACCCCGAAAGCCGCGCCACGAACCATCGCAGACACCACCCATTACCGGATCCGCATCGACCGCCTCGACAGCGGAGGAAAAGTATCACTGCGGCGAGCAGGAAACATGCACCACCTCGGAGTCCGCGCCGAAAACGCACGCAAACGCGTTCTCCTGCTCATCGACGAAACAACCGTTACTGTCACCGAACTCACCACCGGAGAAGTCCTCAGCCAACATCTCATCAACCCGAAACGAAACTACTGGCCCAACACACTCAAACCCGCAGGTCGATGGCCGAGGGAATGACCAGGTCCCGAATATGAACGATCTCTCGAGACATCTATGAACGATGTCCCGAGAGATCACAGTGGCACGCCCGGAGGGATTCGAACCCCCAACCTTCTGATCCGTAGTCAGATGCTCTATCCGTTGAGCTACGGGCGCTTAGTTACGCCTACCGATGCCTGGCAATACTAGCAGGCACCGCGAAGACGTCGCGAGGTTAGTTAGTCTTCTTCTCCGCGACCGTTACGTCTTCCTCTTCTTTTGCCGGCGCCACAGCCATTGACGACTTGCCCAAACGGAAAGTGGAGAGGAACCCCACCACCAGGAATCCTGCCGCCACATACGCGGCGAGCTGGGCGCCATCGGTGAAAGCTTCCCCGCTGGCTTCTTGGATAGCCTGCGCGCTTTGGACATCGACCTGAGCTGTCACGAGGGAGTCGGATAGCCCAGGGATGGCCGAGCCGGCAGATCCGATCACGGCATCGATAATCGAGGTTTGGCTAGCTACGGGCACGTTGAGCTCACTCAATCGGTTCTCCAGTGAGGCTTGGGTTCCCGAGAAAAGAACTGTTCCCAAGACCGCTATGCCTAGCGCCGAACCAATTTGGCGAGCAGTTGATTGGGATCCGGAGCCTTGCCCGGTCTTTTCGAGGGGAACGTCCACCATGATGACCCCGGTGAGTTGCGCCGTTGCCAACCCGATACCAATTCCATAGACAAAGAGGAAAGGAGCAATGGCGCCCCATCCTGTTCCAGTCGAGGCAACAATCCCAAAGCCCACGATGCCCACGATTTCCAGCACTACCCCAACTTGCACAGCGCGAGCAGGCGACAGCTTCCCGTTGAGTGCGCCACCAACCCCCGAGGCCATAAACGCGCCACCGGCAAGAAACAGGAGAACCAAGCCGGAGCCAATGGGGGTCATCCCCAACACGTTTTGCAACCAGAGCGGAATGGCAAAAAGAAGGCCAAACTCACCCATCGAAATAATGAGTGCGGCTACCGAGCCGTTTCTGAAGGACGCAATTTTGAAGAGGTTCAGGTCTAAGAGAACGCCCAGTCCGCGCCTTTCCCGGGAGCGCTCCCAGAGCACAAAGGCAACACCGGAGAGAACCGCAATTGCAAGCGCAACCGGAACGATGGAAATTCCACCCGCAGGCCAAGACCATTCGCCGAGGGCAAAAACATTCTTGTCATTGACGTTCCACCAGCCATAGACGCGTCCCTCGATCAGCCCGAAAACAAGCGGGCCAAACAGAAGAATCGAAAGAATAGCCCCGAGGACGTCAACCCCTTTGGCTTTTCCCGGGGCCCGAGACTCAAGCACGAAAAGCAGCAGCCCAAAAATAATCAACAAGCCCAAGGGGACATTAATAAGAAATGCCCAGCGCCAGGTGAAGTCAGTGGCTAGCCATCCTCCGAGCACGGGGCCCACCGCCACCATTCCGCCGATGGTGGACCCCCAGACGGCAAACGCGATGCCGCGCTCACGACCCTGGAAGTTAGCGTTCACCAGAGACAAAGTTGTGGGCAACACCATGGCGCCACCTACGCCCTGGACAACGCGCGCAAGAATCAGGCTGCTCGCACTGTCGGCATATCCCGCCCAAATTGAGGAGGCAATAAAAATGACGATGCCAACAATGAGTAGGCGACGCCGACCCATCCGGTCCGCAAGCGAACCCCAAATCAGCAAGGTGGAAGCAAAGACGAGGATGTAGCTTTCTTGAACCCATTGGACCTCTGTCGAGGTGAGGGACAGGTCGCGAATGATTGCGGGAAAAATGGTGTTGACGATGGTGCCATCAATGATGACCAAAGAAATGGCCAACGAAATAAAGACGAGACCAATCCACCTCGTGTTAACAGACGCCACGGTACCCAACTCCTTCAGCTGCCCAGCAACACGTCGGGCCGATTTTCTTCCGCATCGAACCTTACACGCACGCTCCTTGCTACTGCCTCACAGTCGCGCCAAAGAATCGATGTCCTCCAGGAACTGCCCAACCATCTCGGTAGAGACCGTCATTCGAGTGTCCCCGATTGCCCACAGGTAGTCCTCCGTTGTGGGCCCATCATGAACGGTGTCGTCCTTCTGATACACGGCAGCTTCGAGCGCCCTCTGGGACGCTTTCCGCGCTGCAAACTCAATGTCGGCGGGCGAGAAACCGTCGGTTCTCTTGACCATTTCTGGAATGTCCACGACTTCACACGTCGCGGCGGGAACATAGCGGCGCCAAATAGAGTCCCTGGCCTGCTCATCGGGCAAACCAATGGGGATGACGTAATCAAATCGCCCATGGCGAAGAAAAGCGTCATCGAGCGCCCGAATGAAGTTGGTGGCCACGATGAGGAGGCGTCCAGGGCGTTCGCGAAAAGTGGGAATGAGTTTTATCAGCTCATTCGTGACACCTTGCAATGGCGCGGGCGGCTCTCCTCCTCGCTGGGCGGCGATTTCCTCCACCTCGTCGATGAAGACCACCACGTTGTCCAGCTCAGAAATCTTGGTGAAAGTATCTCTCAGCGCCCCCGCCAAACCCTTGGCGTCTCCGGCTAGCCTCGCCGGGAACACTTCGACGAACGGCCAGTGCAAACGCGAGGCCACGGCTTTCGCAAAAGTGGTTTTACCCGTTCCAGGAGGACCAAAAAGCACGATGGACCGGGGTGGCTCCACCCCAAATTTTTCTGCCAGGAGGGGATCCGACAGCGGGAGAACCAGCCGACGTTCGAGCAGCTCCTTTTCCCTTTGCATTCCCGCGACGGTTTGCCACAGGTCACTGGGTAGCAGTCGTCCCCCGAGCTCGCGGAGCACTGCTCGTTCTTTTTCGCTTACTGGAATTTCGCGCTCGAAATAACTCAAGTGGTTCTTATCCACGAATCCGGCCCGATCCAGCACCCCTGAATCGTCCTGGCTGTCGGGGACAAGAATGGACAGCTTGCTCAAGCCCAACGGAGCCATCCGGGTTTCCAACGCCGCGAGAAGTGAACTGCCGATGCCTTGGCGCCGGTATTCCTCAAACGTGGAAAAGAAAACAATCCACCCCTGCTCGTGTGCGGCGCGAGCCACCGCAGCGCCCACCACGCGACCGTCAGAAACTGCGACAACCGCGTGATCTTTTTGACACGACGCTATGACCTCTGCGAGCCCGTAGACCGCTTCGTAGCCCTTAGCTTTGGCGGTATTCCACAGTTCCAAAATCGCATCAGTGTCCGCTGAGTGGTATTCCCGAATACGAAAAGTCATTCCATCTTCTCCCTCACGTTATGAACCTTGGACGAGCCACATTTAACCGGCTCCGGGTGTCACGACATTCCGGGGTATGGAACGATGGCGTCGGGATTTCTCGCTTTGGCAACAATCCTCACCTGTTGGGCTCTAATGTAGGTGATAGCCATAATGGCTGGCTGAGAGCTCGTGTCTGAGCAACACGGCCGCACCACTTCATCGTCTTCTTGGACCGAGCCTTGTGGCTCAGATTGGCGGAAAATGGTGAGCCTCGACGTCTTTAGTCTTGCAGCCACCAACCTCTTTTCTCCGCCGGTATTGGCCTTTGTCCTCGGCATCATTGCGGTGGGAATCAAGAGTGACTTGCGCCTGCCTGAAGCTTTCTACCAGGCAATTTCGATTTATTTGCTCCTGGGCATCGGTATCAAGGGAGGCGTTGCTCTGAGCAATTCAGAGCTCGCCGACATTTGGTTACCCCTCCTCGTCACGCTTGCCCTGGGGTTGGTCATTCCCGTGGGAGCGTTTTACTACTCGGGGGCAATCACCAAGCTCGACACCATTAACCGCGGAGCGCTCGCGGCCCACTACGGTTCCACTTCTCTGGTGACCTTTACTGCCGCGCTCGTCTTTCTCGAATCATCGGGGCAATTCGTTGAAGGCTTCCTCGTCACACTTCTTGCAGTACTCGAAATCCCCGGCATTATTGTCGGTTTGCTTTTAGCTTCGCGAGGCAGAGAGCGCTCGATTGCGTGGGGGGAATCATTGCGAGAGGTCCTCTCTGGGCGATCTATTGTGTTGCTTGTTGGCGGACTTCTCGTCGGCGCGATTACGGGGAGCGCGGGCTTTGCGAGCATTGAGCCGTTCTTCGGAGGGCTTTTCACCGGTGTACTGACACTGTTTCTTTTAGAACTCGGCATTGTAGCGGGTCGGAGATTTCAAGACATCAAAAAAGCTGGTGCCGGTGTAGTCGTCTTCGGAATTACGTTCCCCCTGATGGCGGGGGCCACGGGAGTGGCGGCGGGGCTTCTCGCAGGGTTATCAGTCGGCGGGGCAGCGCTTCTCGGAGTCCTGAGCGCCTCCTCTTCCTACATCGCAGCGCCGACCGCGGTGCGCCTGGCCTTGCCCGAGGCGAGCCCTGGGATTTACCTCACCGCCAGCCTCGGCATCACGTTTCCTTTCAACCTCATCGTGGGCATCCCCATTTATTTCTGGCTCGCCCAAAGCCTTGAAGGAGTCCTGTCATGGAACTAGTCGACAAAAAGTTGCTCACCATTGTTGTCGAGAGCGCTTTGGAATCCCGGCTCGTTAGCGACCTCACCGCAGCAGGAATCAAGGGTTATACCGTCACCCTGGCCCATGGCGCAGGAGTGAGGGGACAACGAGAGGGTGACCTCCAGGGCGGCAACGTCAAGGTCGAGTGTGTCCTCAGCGACACCGTCGCTGAGGTTATTTTTGACCTTCTCCACACGCAGTACTTTCCTCACTATGCGTGCATCGCATGGCTTTCACCTGTTCAAGTCGCGCGGGGAGAAAACTACTAGGACACCCGTAAAGTCCGGCAGCCTTCCCCTGGTCCTTGCCCCGGTGGCTCAGTTGGCTCAGGGTGATGGTTGGCCCCGCGTTAGAAAATACGATCCGGCCTTCCCCAGCCTCTGGTCGTTGTCATCCTCGCCTCCCTTGCGCTCGCCGGCGTGTGGGTCTCCGCCTTCTTCCAGCGCTGAGTCTGGGATGAGGAGGGTACGGAAATCGATGTCAGCATCGTCCTCATCCTCCACTTCGTTGGACTCGCCTCGCCCCTTGGAGGCGTGCTCGTGTTCCTGCATCGCAAGAAGCAGCCACTCGCGTCTGGGGGGTCTGGAACTGAACTCAAGTTTGGCTGTTGGGTCGGACGAGACCCTCGAGAATGATGGCGAGCACGAGTTCGAAGCTGCTCTCGGTGCGCCCAGACAAGTGGGCATGGACGTGTGACCATGTGAGGGTGGGTGTCCGTTGAGATGCCGGCCGTGAATGTTTCTGCATTCTTGGTGTCACCCCTCCCCGGCGTGTACCGTGCTCGCTCCACAGGTCGGACACTTGGGAAGGTGTTCCGCCCCTCCGGCCATTGCGTGCCAGCCGAAGCCGTAAGTCTCAAATGTTGTCTGTACATCCGCGGTGATGCTTTGAAACGACGGCCGCATCACTTGCTCGTTCCCCACCTCGACCGACAAGTCGTCGCGGCATACAGCATCCGCGGCATCGACGGGATCTGCTTGCGCCAATTGACCGCGGTGCGGTCATCTATTTTGGGCGTGTATAAAAGACAATGCCCCATGGTGGTTCGGATCGAGCTACCTGTTCCAGACATCCAGTTCGCGCCATCTCGCGGGAAACCCCATGTGCGTCTCGGGAGCAACTGGTGGCCCTGTCGGGAAGGAGTCCATCAATTCAACGAACCGCGCGCGCCAACGATCGTCGGGCCGAATCACAGAAGTGAGGTGCGCGAGAGTCGCGCAAATGCCGTAAACCCGAATCTTGCGATTGGCGTGATCGTTGAGATGTAGCAGAGAGGGCACATTGTCGGGGATTCGCCCGATCTTGTAGGTGAGGCTCCGGTTCCAGAGGCGTGCATGATGCGCCGAAGCGTTTCGTAGATAGTTCGCCACCTTCATCCACCGAACGAACACGGCGCCAGAAATCTGGCCCAACTCGCCGGCGACCTGCGACCGATCGCTGTCGGTCATGAACCCGTAGAGGCGAACTAGCGGGCCAAGTTCCATGGTCTCGGTCGCCACCCAGACTGGAAGGTTACCTTCGTACTTCTCCACATAATGCTTTATGAAGTCCTCTGACTCGGCTGCGCGATCTTGGTGCCCCAAATAGCGCTCGAGCCAGACGTCGAACATCGAACGTCCTGGCTCTTCGTTATCCGGCTGGTTGGCTCGCGTTGAGTCGAGGTTTACAGCATCAAGATGTCCGAGCGTGTGGCGCAAGCCAAGGTGGTAGCCCACCTTTGAGCGCAATGCGATTTCGACGATCTCGATGGCATCCATTACGAGCAGTCGCAGGTCTCGATCAAAGCGCCACATGTCTTCGACCCAAGTGAACTGTGCCCCCGGGATAAATGAGTTGCTCCTGAACTGAACGGAGCTCCCGCGCGGTGCCTCATCGTCGAGAAGCTCCCTGAAGGGGTAAGCGTACGCGCTCACGCGGTAGTAGCCGATGGTCTCCAAAAAACGGGCGGTGCGCTCCTGATCAGGGATTGCGAGCCCTCGATTAACTAGCTTTTCAACTTGCTGGGTCAACGTGAGGTGCGGCTTGTCATACTTCACTGGCGACCTCGCTACAAAAGAAAACCAGCCCGTACCCGAAGGGCAGAGGGGCTGGTGTTTATAGCCAAACGGTACCACATCGAGGTGACACAATGGGGGCGCCCGGACGTGCCTCAGGTTCTTTGAGCGCATGGATTGAGTCGGTGCCTCACCATCTTTGAGCGCGTAGCACCCACCTCTGGGTGTTGTGACCTAGATCCGGAGTCCAAGTGTCCCCAGTGTCTCCGAGAGGACACACTGGGGACACAAAATGCCGCCGCTCGACAATCCCCGAACCAGGGCGAGGACCCAGAAACATTGGTCTGACCGAGACTTTAAGAACGGAGACGGAGGTGTTCCCTTTCAGGACATAGGAAACATTCCGATATTTCCCTTGCAACCAGGCGACAGGCCTTTCCCGCAGACGGCGTGCGCGTGCCCCGGTTGAGGCAGGAGACCCCACCGCAGCCCACAGCGTGCAGATTCCAGCAGCTGATCACCCCAGTCGCCTCGGAATTCGGCTGAAATTAACCGTTGGGCAGGCGAGCGACCCACAGGTGAACCCACAACTCTTTGGCCAGTTTTGCGCTCGCAGCCCGGCAACATCTATTCACCCCACAACGCCCATAGAACGCCAGAATCGAGAAAAATCCCCAACCCCTGAGGGTTCGAAAGTTTGCTACGTCTTAAGGGATCACAGAGCGGAGACGGAGCGGAGACGGAGGGATTTGAACCCTCGGAACCCGTAAGGGTTCTCCACCTTAGCAGGGTGGTGCACTCGGCCGGACTATGCGACGTCTCCAGAAGTGTGGCCTTGGCCCCACTACCCACACAACTATATCGACCCGGCGACTAGCGAGGAACCGTACAGGTCTCGTCCCCGGCAGTCTGGCCCACTAAGCCCTCGACAACTTCCGTATCGCTGGGATTGGCAGTTGAATCCGCGCCCCCATCGTCAGGAGCAGTTGACCCAGATCCCTCTGCTCCCGATGCAACAGTGAATGCTTCATCCAGCTTCAACCGGGACAAAACGTCAGCAGCCAACGCTTCAGAGGGAACAACCCTGC
>Ga0222651_1000595_pt1 | contig 21655 bp, 13 predicted proteins | sample AntAcemetagen369_FD_179855 | JGI IMG/M metagenome (GOLD analysis project Ga0222651, IMG submission 179855) | Saline water microbial communities from Ace Lake, Antarctica - #369 | ecosystem: Environmental > Aquatic > Non-marine Saline and Alkaline > Saline | place: Antarctica: Ace Lake...
CATCGCCTTAAGCATTAATCACCACAGAGATTTGTTTGATTATGATGACCTGATAGGAGGAGACAAATACGTAACTGAACCTATTCCTCATTTTATTACCGTTCCTACTACCTCTGGTACTGGAAGTGAAGTAGGAAGAAGTGCCATTATTTCTGAAGATGAGAGCAAGAAAAAACGAATCCTATTTGCGCCAACCCTTATGGCCAAAATAGTATTCGCAGACCCCGAGCTTACCATGGATTTGCCTTCATTTGTAACTGCAGCTACTGGAATGGATGCGCTGACGCATAATATTGAAGCTTACCTTTCTAAAAACTGGAACCCAATGTGTAGTGGCATTGCTCTGGAAGGGATTAAATTAATAGGTGAATCCATAGAAACAGCTACTATGAAACCTGATCTGGTTTCCAGAAGTAAGATGTTGATGGCTTCCATGATGGGAGCGATAGCTTTTCAGAAAGGTTTGGGCATAGTGCATAGTTTGGCCCACCCATTGTCCAGTTTATTGGATACACATCATGGGCTGGCAAACGCCATTAATCTACCCCATGGTTTGGCATTTAACTATGAGGGATTTGAGAATAGGTACGAGCAAATGGGCCTAATGATAGGGCTCAAACAAGGTGAAGGAAAAAACTTTATAGCTTATATTAATGATTTGAATGAAAGGTTAGGCTTGCCTGCCAAACTATCAGAAATAGGAGTGAAGGAAGAACATATCGATACACTGGCTTCACTTGCAGTTGCTGATTTTTGCCATCCAAATAACCCAAAACCTGTAACTGAAGAAGACTTTAAATCCATTTATAAGCGTGCCCTATAGATTATGCTAAAGATCGGAATCAGTGCGTGTTTTATGTATAAAGAGCCTTCTAGGATCGTATTTGGGCCTAAAAACCTGGCTTATGTAGAATGTGACATGTTCAATTATGTCTCTCAAAAAGGCATTCTTCCTGTGTTATTGCCAGACCTTCCAATGAATCAATTGGAACCGATTTTGGAGAAACTTGATGGTTTTGTCTTTCAAGGAGGTGCCGATTTGGCACCTGAAACCTATAATGAGTCTCCAATAGTTGCTGGGAAATGGTTGGGAGATGCTTATCGGGATGCCTATGAACTTGGAATAATGGACTACGCGGTGAAACATGGTAAACCAACCCTGGCAATTTGTAGGGGGTTTCAGCTGATGAATGTTTATTTCGGTGGTAGTTTATACCAGGACATAGCTACGCAAATGCCAGCCGCCATCCAACATAGAGATGCCGATAAATACGATGCATTAACTCACGAAATAGTTTTTGAAAAAGGTGAAACCTTGGATTTAATATATAGTGATGTTGATCAAGCGGTGGTGAACTCAGTGCATCATCAGGGGATAAAAACCATTGGAGATGGTTTAGAAACCTTGGCTGTAAGTAAGGAAGATGGCATTATAGAAGCCTTGCAAAACAAGGCTGGTAATGTAATAGGCGTGCAATGGCACCCAGAGTTTTCGGTAGGAAAAGGAGCACCGCTTTTAGATCCACTAAAACTGTATGAATATTTTATAGACAAAGTAAAAAGACAATAAAAAATGGATATCACCAACCCTGCTACTGGAAGTACAATTGAAAAACTTACTGAAGACACCCCTGTTGAGGTAAACAATAAAATAGCCGCTTTAAAAGGTGGACAAAAAAAGTGGGACAGTGTACCCGTGGAAGAAAGAATAGCCATTGTCAAAAAGTACAGTGACTTGGTAATGGAGAATTTAGATGAGCTGGCGAGAATTTTGACTTCAGAGACAGGTAAACCGATTCAACAAGCCAAAAATGAGATCAAAGGGGCACAAAATAGAATCGACCACATTCGAAAGGATGCGCTCAAGTGGTTACAAAAAGAAATCATTACTGAAGAAGGTGGAACAAGAGAGGAAATAGCTTTCGAACCATTAGGGGTTATTGCCAATATTTCTGCTTGGAATTTCCCTTACAATGTTGGATACAATGTGTTTTTATATGCGCTTTTAGCAGGTAATGCAGTCGCCTATAAACCTTCAGAGTTTGCTTCACTTACAGGGCTTAAATTCCGTGAATTACTTTGGGAGGCAGGAATTCCCAAAGATGCATTTGAGTGCTTTCTTGGCGGAGCGGAAGTAGGAGAGCTATTGTTGGAAGCAGACCTGGATGGCTATTTTTTTACAGGGTCATATAAAACAGGCAAATACATTGCACAAAAAGTAGCGGCTAAGCTGGTACCTGTGCAGTTGGAATTAGGAGGAAAAGATCCTTTGTATGTGATGGAGGATGTGGCAGATGTCAAACAGGCAGCAATTAACGCCGCAGAGGGTGCATTTTACAACAATGGTCAAAGCTGTTGTGCGGTAGAGAGGGTATATGTACATGAAAAAATTTACAAGGAATTTGTAGCCGCATTTGTGGATGAAGTGTCCACCTATAAAATTGGGGATCCTATGGAGGAGGATACGTTTATTGGCCCACTAACCAGGTCTGACCAAATGCATTTCATCCTTTCACAGATCGCCGATGCCAAAGCTAAAGGGGCTAAGTTACTTTTCGGAGGACAAAGATGGGGAGACAAGGGCTATTATTTGGTTCCCGCTGTTTTGTCAAATGTAAATCATACCATGGATCTTATGATGGAAGAATCATTTGGACCTATAATAGGGATCCAAATGGTGAAAAATGATCAGGAAGCATTTGAACTAATGAAAGATACGGCTTATGGGCTGACCGCTGCAGTATTCTCAGGAGACGAATTACGAGCGAAAAAATTGGTGGAAGGATTACCTACTGGAACTGTTTACGTCAACTGTTGTGATCGGGTAAGTCCAAATCTACCATGGACTGGAAGGAAAAATTCAGGGATAGGAGTGACCTTGTCGTACATGGGAATCCGTGCCTTTACCCAACCAAAAGCATATCACATAAGAGGATAGTCGCTGACCCTAAAATAGATGTGTACTTGATTTATTTTATCATTAAATTTCTAGCAATAATGTTCATGGTTTATTAAACAGCTGTTTAAATAGTGGATACTTAATTTGATCATTTTTGCTGCGTATTAGCATTTGAAGTAAAATTATTAATTATATTTAGTAGTTAACTTATTGTCAATGAATGGATTAGTTTTAAAATAACGATTTCCTTATTAACAACAGTTTATTCTACTATCAATGACCAACGATTTATTTAATTTTCTTTAATTTAAATTGAGGATCCTCTAAAGGGTCCTTGGGTATTCACCATTTTAATACTTAAACATCGTTTATTATGAAGAAATCATTACACAGTATTTGGGACTCGGTCTCCACAGCCTTCAAAGGGCTGTGTTTAGTAGCACTAATTTTTGGGTTTTCCACTCAATTAGCTACTGCCCAATCCCGTATTATCAAAGGATCAGTGACTGAAAGCACTGATTCAGAACCTGTATTAGGTGCTTCGATTCTTATTAAAGGAACTGCAACAGGAACCGTTACAGACCTGGATGGACAATTTGAATTGGTCGTTCCATCAAATGAATCCATATTGGTGGTGTCTTTCATTGGTTTTCAATCTCAGGAAATTGTGGTTGGAAATAGATCTACAGTAAATGTAGTTCTTGACTATTCTTCCGAAGAGCTGAGTGAAGTAGTCGTTACTGCCTTAGGGGTTGAAAGAGAAGTCAAAGCTTTGGGCTATTCTGTGCAGGCCGTTGATGGCGACAAATTCACTGAGGCCCGAGAAACGAATGTGATGAACTCTTTAAGTGGAAGAGTAGCAGGTGTTCAGATTACCAATTCTTCAAGCGGTGTTGGAGGCTCTACCAGAGTTACCATCCGCGGCGAATCTTCCCTGAATATCAATGCCAACCAACCATTGTTTGTAGTGGACGGTGTTCCTATCAGCAATAATATTGTGGGATCTTCCGGTTCGGGTAATCAACCTGTGGATTATGGAAATCCTGCCGGAGAGATCAATCCTGATGATATTGCCTCAATGACTATATTGAAAGGGCCGGCTGCAGCAGCATTGTATGGATCTAGAGCAGCTAATGGAGCTATTCTAATCACCACCAAAACCGGCAAAAACAAAAAGGGTTTGGGCATATCGATAAATTCCAACACCACTTTTGACACCCCATTGAAACTACCTGACTGGCAGGACAGGTATGGACAGGGGAATAATGGTCAGTTCGCTTTTGTAAACGGAGCTGGTGCTGGTAATGCAGATGGGGTTGATGAGAGCTGGGGGCCTGCATTGGATCAAGGTGCTATGATTCCTCAATTCGATTCCCCAAGGGATGTAGCAGGTTTTAGAGGGGGAGACTTGAATGCACCTGCAGGAAGCACCATTACGCCGACTCCCTGGGTTTCAAACCCTAATAATATTAGGGATTTTTTTCAAACAGGGGTAACACTATCCAATAATGTTGCCATTTCATCAGGAAATGAAAAATCTAACTTCAGATTTTCCTGGACCAATCTGGACCAAAAAGGAACAGTCCCAAATACTGATCTTATGCGGAATACCATAGCTTTTAGTGGTAGGACTCAATTGAACGATAGACTGACGGTCAATACTTCCATTAACTACCAAAAATCTACTAGTGAAAACCGTCCTAGCATCAGTTACGGAACAGAAAGTTTGATGTATTTGTGGATTTGGTACGGAAGGCAGATCAATACCAATAATTTAAGGAATTATTGGATGCCAGGTATGGAAGGAAGACAGCAGTATAACTACAACTACAATTACCATGACAATCCTTATTTTAATGTCTATGAGAATACAAATGGACAGTCTAAAGATAGGGTATTTGGTAATGTAATGGCCAATTACAAGTTTACTGATAAATTGAATTTAATGGTCAGGACCGGACTTGATCTTTATAATGACCTTAGAGACAGAAAGCGTGCTTTTAGTACCCAAAGATTTCCTTTTGGAAATTACAGAGAGGATGCAGTCTATTTTAGTGAAAGAAACAGCGATTTTTTGCTGTCTTATTCCGAAACTGAAAAGGAAAAATGGTCCTACACAGTATCTGTTGGTGGAAACCAAATGGTTCAGGAAAATAGATTTACAAATACAATCGCTCCCCAATTGTTGATACCTGATATTTATAATTTCACTAATACTGCAGTAAATTTACAGGTTGACCATTTTGTTTCTGAGAAGCGAATCAATTCACTTTACGGCTTTGGTCAGGTAGGATATAATAATATTTTGTTTTTAGATATTACCGGAAGAAATGATTGGTCAAGTACCTTGCCAGTAAATAACAACAGCTATTTCTACCCATCAGTGACCATGAGTGGAATTATTTCAGATATGTTTACTTTACCGGATGTAGTGTCTTTTTTCAAAGTAAGAGCAGCCTATGCGGAAGTAGGAAATGATACCAATCCCTACAGTCTAACCAATGTTTTTAATCCTGCCGTTGCCTGGGGATCCATTCAAACCAAAACTGAATCCAGCCGACTGGCCATTGAAGATCTGAAACCTGAAAAAACCAGTTCTGTAGAGTTTGGAGCAGATATAAGGTTGTTTAAAGGGAGATTGGGATTGGATTTCACTTATTATGATAACAGGACCAAGAATCAGATCATACCTATAGAATTGGATATCTCTACAGGATATGCCTCCAGAATCATTAATGCTGGAGAAATACAAAATAATGGTATAGAATTAGTGCTTTCTGGAAGCCCTATCAAAAATCTAAATGGATTGAATTGGACCATCATGGCCAATTTTACCAGAAATAGAAGTAGGGTTTTGGAATTAACCGATGATCTGGATACTTACAGTATGGTAGGTAGAAATGGTGCCACCATACAAGCTAGAATTGGTGAAAGAATGGGTAATATATATGGCAGAGGATTTGAACGTGTGCAAGATGCAAATAGCCCGTTTTTTGGACAAATTGTTCACAATACTTCTGGAACTCCATTGACAAATCCTGAACTACGGATGCAAGGAAATTATAATCCTGATTGGATGCTTGGGATTCAGAACAGTTTTAATTACCAAAGATTTTCTTTTGGCTTTCTGTTTGATATCCGCTACGGGGGTATCGTAGTTTCCAGAACCAAGACCATCGGGAGTACCGCAGGCCAGCTGGAAGAAACCTTGCTTGGAAGAGAAAATGGTTATGATTTATCGATGGATGGCAATGGCATTGTTAGTCCGGGAGTAATTCGAAATGAAGATGGAACTTTCGTTGAAAATACGAAAAAAATCAGTTCCAGGGACTGGCACAATCGATACTATGAAAGGAGCAACGTCGAAGCTGCCAAATACGATGCTTCATTTGCAAAATTAAGAGAGGTGACCATAGGTTATACCATTCCAGCCTCTGCTATGGAAAAACTGCCTTTTTATGATGCTAAATTTTCACTGGTAGCCAGAAACTTGGCCTTATGGACAGAAAACCCACATTTCGATCCTGAGACAATGGCAATGAGTGGTGGGACGCTAATACCAGGAGTGGAAGACATGTCGCTTCCATCCTCAAGAAGTATTGGAATCAACATTAATTTAAAATTTTAATCGTTTAAAGCAAGACAAAAATGAAAGCTATATATAATAAATTAATGGTCGGGTTGTCCTGTTGTTTGCTCATAGGATTGATAAGTTGCGATAAAGATTTTGAAGAGATAAACAGGAATCCAAATAGTCCTGAAATGGTTTCCGCTTCTTTACTTTTACCGAATATAATAAGAAATGCAGCCAATGAAACAGCCGGGAAGGCCTGGGGATTAGGTAATGTGGTCATGCAATATACTGCCAAGATTCAATTTACCAGTGAAGACAGGTACAACTGGGGACCTGAAGGTAATCCCTATAGCATATATTATAACTCGCTGAGGGATGTGAACAACGTGATCGAAATTTCTGGTGAAACTGGTCAGAACAATTACGTAGGAGTGGCAATGGTTTTAAAATCACTGATGTATGCTTTTATGACAGATGCTTATGGCGACCTGCCCTACACTGAGGCCGTGAATGCCAAAGGTGGGATTAACTATCCAAAATTTGACAGACAAGAAGTGATTTATGATGGTATAATTGCAGATTTAGAGCAAGCTAACGAATTATTGGGAAGCTCTACTGAGAGCATTGAAGGCGATATATTGTTTCAGGGTGATATCATGAAGTGGAAAAAACTAGCAAATTCGTTGCGTTTAAGAGCATTGATGCGAATATCTGATAGAAAAGACCCTTCTTCAGCCATGCTATCCATTGTATCTAACCCTACTCAATTTCCAATATTTGAAAGCAATGATGACAATGCTGCTTTGCAACACCTTCAAGACGTCCCAAACCAACACGATCTATTTACCACAAGATCAGGGTCATTCGATGAATATAGGTTAAGTACCACAATCGAAACGTATCTCAAAGACATGAATGACAATAGATTGTATGCCTATTTTCAACCTACTAATAATAGTGGAGCAGGGTTGCTGGGCGATCATGAGGATTACGCAGGGGTTCCCAATGGATTAGCAGATGAAAATGCGGTAGGCTATTCTCCTTCAGGAGATCCTACCAAAGGAGGATCGAATTATATTTCCCGCGTTGGTGTATTCTTTTCCTGCTTGACTTGTTCTGACTTTGCTTCGCCTATCGGCTATCAATCTATATTTATGACCTATTCTGAACTTCAATTCATCTTGGCTGAGGCTTTGGAAAAAGAATATATCGATATGGGTGATGCGGCTACTTATTACGACAACGGTATAAAGGCTTCTTTTGATTATTATGAATCCAGATTGAGGGTGGCTAACCTTGGAGCTATAGCAGATGTATTGCAGCCTGAGGAAAGTTATTTCTCACAAAATAGTGTCGTTTACAGCGGATCCAAGGAAGAGAAACTTCAAAAAATTGGTACCCAAAAGTGGTTAAGTCTGTTTTTTACTGGCTTAGAAGGCTGGTTTGACTGGAGAAGGACAGGGATCCCTGAAATTAAACCTGGGCCTGCTGCTTTTATTTCCACTGTTCCTGTCAGGTTTATGTATCCAACCGGTGTTCAGGCACTAAACAGACAGAATTATCAGGATGCTGTGGCTGCTCAGGGAGAGGACAGGATCACTACTCGAGTTTGGTGGGATGTTGAATAGACTGATCGTTAATTAAAATAAAAAAAGGGGGAGTTTTTCCCCCTTTTTTTATTTAAAGACAATTGAAAATAGTTCAATTGATTAAATTGGCATTATATTAACTTACCTTTTTTTATTTATCGTGTAAATTATGAATGAAAATAGAAGAGATTTTCTAAAGAAAGCAGCACTTTTTTCTGGAGGAATGGGGTTGTGGGGAGTACTGCCTGCATCTATAGAAAAGGCAATGGCGATCAATCCGGATCCAGGAACCACTTTTCAGGATGCTGAACATGTGGTGCTATTGATGCAGGAAAATCGATCTTTTGACCATTGTTTTGGGAAATTAAAGGGTGTTCGAGGTTACAATGACCCAAGAACAATTTCATTGCCCAACAAAGATAAAGTCTGGTTACAACGCGACAATAAAGGCAATGCATTTACGCCTTTTAGACTCAATATAAATGATACGAAAGCCACCTGGATGAGTTCTATCCCTCATTCTTGGGAGAATCAAGTGGATGCTAGAAACAACGGGAAATACGACGGCTGGATAGAAGCCAAAAGGCCTGGTAGAAAAGAATACAAGCATGTTCCCATGACGATGGGCTTTTATGAACGGCAGGACATTCCATTTTATTATGCCTTTGCCGATGCGTTTACTGTTTGTGACCAGCATTTTTGTGGCGCACTTGCAGGCACCACTACTAACCGTAACTACCACTGGGCAGGTAAAACTGTAGGTAAAGTAGGTGAGAAACCCTTGGTAAGAAATGGCGAACATAGCTATGGAAAAGAAGTAGATTGGAAAACTTTTCCCGATCGTTTACAAGACAATGGTATTCCATGGAAAGTATACCAGAATGAAGTAAGCCTTACAACCATGCTTGAAGGAGATGACAGTTCTTGGTTGGCTAATTTCACAGACAATAACCTGGAATGGTTCAAACAATTTGAGGTTAGATATACTCCAGGCCATTATGAGTTTTTAAAGCACAAGCAACAGACACTTCCTGCAGAAATCTCCAAATTGGAAGCTTCACTTGCCAAGGCAGTTGAAACAGATAAAGCCGATATTAAAAAGGCAATTGTTACTAAAAAAGAGGCCATTGAATTTGTAAAAAACTCCATAGAGAAATTCGGTCCTGATGCTTTTGAAAAGTTATCTCCTCGGGAGAAGGAAATGCATCAGCGTGCTTTCACCACGAATATTGCAGATCCTGATTACCACAAAACTGAGGTTTTGGAGTACGAGGAAGAAGGAGAAAAAAGGTCAACTAAGATCCCTAAAGGAGACATATTACACGAATTTAGGAAAGATGTTGAATCTGGAAACCTTCCGACGGTTTCTTATTTAGTGGCACCAAAGAATTTTTCTGATCACCCAAGTGCTCCTTGGTATGGTGCTTGGTATGTTTCAGAAGCGCTGGAAATTCTGACCAAGAATCCTGAAGTTTGGAAAAAAACAATATTCATATTGAATTACGATGAGAACGACGGTTACTTTGACCACGTTCCTCCATTTGTTCCACCAAAGCCCAATGATCCAAGTGCGGGAAAAATTTCCAAAGGAATAGATGCTAGAACTGAATTTGTATTCAAGGAGCAAGAAGAAAATTACCCTGGAATGGACGCAGAAGATGTTCGTGAAAGCCCAGTAGGATTAGGTTATCGCGTGCCATTAATTGTGGCCTCACCTTGGAGTAGAGGAGGTTGGGTCAATTCTGAAGTTTGTGATTTATCTTCCACCATTATGTTTATGGAAAAATTTTTGTCCCATAAGACAGGTAAAAACATAATGGAAGACAATATTAGTTCTTGGCGAAGGACGGTAAGTGGAGACCTTACCTCTGTTTTCAGACCTTATAATGGTGAGAAAATTGATTTGCCTAATTTCATAACCATGGAAGAGCATGTCAAGAAGATTCTTAATGCCAGTTATAAAGATATTCCTGACAACTTTAAAATTTTGACAGACAGTGAAGTGAGTCTGATCAATGGCAGTCACTTACAATCTCCTTTGATGCCTCAACAGGAACCGGGAACCAAACCGTCAAATGCACTTTGCTATGAATTGTATGTAGATGGTGAATTTAAGCATTCCCGAAATTCCATTGTGCTTGATTTAGCCGCTTCCAATAAGAAATTTGACAAGAAAGCCCTTGGTGCTCCTTTTACAGTATATGCTCCAGGTGCCTATAAAGATCCAAAAACCAATACTTTTGAAAATGCTCAAAACTGGTCTTTTGCGGTAAAAGCCGGAGATAGTTTAAACTATGAATGGCCTTTAGATGCTTTTGAAGGGGGTACTTATCACTTGCAGGTTTATGGGCCAAATGGTTTTTTCAGAGAGTTTAAGGGGAATAAAAAGGATCCCAAATTGTCTTTGATTTCTACCTATACTGTTGATGCAGGCAAAGACAAGACAGGGGTATATGGCATAGGCATGGAAAATACGTCCCATGAGATGGTGACGGTTGAGGTGAATGACAATGCCTATAACCATGGTAAAAAATCCATAACACTGGCTGCGGGAGAGAAAAAACCTATTCGTGTGCCTACTGTTAAAAGCAATGGTTGGTATGATTTTACATTAAAGACCATAGGAAATAACACCTTTAGTAGAAGATATTGCGGTCGCTTGGAATTTGGCAAGGACAGTATATCAGATCCTTTGATGGGTGGTGAGGTGTTATTTACGCTTGGCTAGAAATCTTTGGTTGTCTAATTTTCTGTATAAATCGGGAATCTATTCATTAGGTTTGGTTAGTAATTTCCTCAAAACAGAAGTTCGAGATAAGATCGTCTTAAAACCGACTAAATCGTCACTTCGAACCCTTTTTTGGGGTTGCTTAGGAGGCAAAGGGTGTAGCAGTCATCGCCTTGATCAGAGGTGCTTATGGTAATTTTGATGTGAAAAAAGGAGCGTTTAATTTTTTTACAGAATTTGCAGCGAAAGATGGAAATTTTAAAGGATACGTCAAACCTCTAATCAAGGAGCTTAATATCTTACAATGGAACAAAGAAGAAGGTAATGTGTTTCAAGTCCTCTGGGAAACTATAGTCGCTGGTGGGGCCGAGCTTTTCGAAAACCAAAAGGAAGACCAGATCGGTTCCAAAATTAATATTGAAAATACTTTTGAGAACCCCGATATTCACATAGGCCAAGCCATTGTTCTTATTTTGAAAAATGCTTTTATTTAGGCTTTAAGACCATCAATTGAACAATCAATTAATATTTCCAATATGGAAAAGAAGGAAAGTGATAAGGGCTTTTTTAAAGAGTTATTTAGTGGTGATAAAAAGGATAAATAGACTTTAGCAGATCCTTTTTGCACCCTAGTAAGTAAGTAAGATGAAAGGATAGGGGTCACCTTTCATCAATAAAAATTTCTATTGGTTCTCCTGAAAATAGTTCTATGCACTTGTCATTAAGCGTGTTTTTTTCATTTTTTTTAAGTCTTCAATCGTTTAGTTGGTATTTTTTTAGGCACTGTTTCCAAAATTCAGTTTGAATTCCCTAATTTCAATTAATTATTGAGTGGTTGATGTATGACCAAAAGGATTGAGGGTGTTTTATGTCAATCTCGAACTCAACTTAATGCTACACGAAAAATGATGAGATTTTTAAGCTGTGATTGGGGTACAAGCTCCTTCAGGCTAAGGCTTGTAAATTCAGATGATGCTTCCATCAATGGTGAATATGTTAATGAAGCGGGGATTCAGTCTGCATATCAATCCTTTATGGAAATTGGAAAAGGTGAAAGCAGAGAAAGTTTTTATTTTGGCATACTTAGAAATGAAATTAAAAGTATGGAGGAATCCCTCAATGTCAATTTGGATGGCATGTTGGTAGTTTGCTCAGGAATGGCCTCATCAAGTATTGGTATAAAGGAATTGCCCTACGCAAATTTACCTTTAGATACTTTAGGCACTTCGATGAAATTGGAATATTTTCATTCATCAGACGAATTTAACCACCCTTTGCTTTTACTGTCGGGTGTCCAAAGTACTGACAATGTTATGAGAGGGGAGGAGACCCAGTTGATAGGGGTTGTCCGCCAATTGAAGGATTTCAATGGAAATGGTATTTTTATTTTACCCGGCACTCATTCCAAACACATCTGGGTAAATAATAATCAAATGACTGGATTCAAGACCTATATGACAGGCGAAATCTTTCACCTCATGGCTTATAAAAGCATTTTATCAAAAAGCGTAAAGTTCGATCCTTCCGAAAATGAAAAATCCAAAGCTGTTTTCACAGAAGGGATAAAGGTGGGTGCCGAGAACGCGTTGTTATCAGTACTTTTTAATACGAGAACTAATGAATTGTTTGGCCGATATTCCAAAGAGGAAAACTTTCATTATTTAAGCGGTTTGCTGATTGGGAATGAACTGACTAATTTGGTGCAGGAAAAAGAGGCAAACATATACCTCTGTTCGGAAGGTAAACTGCATCCCAATTATGTAATCGGAATGGAAGCTTTAGGACTTAAACCCAAAATACTACCCACTCAATGGGTTAGTCAATCTGTAATACATGGTCAAATTCAGGTTTTGAATCAAAATATTAACAATGAAAAAAATATTTTCTTGGGAAGCTTTCAATAAAGCACCCATCGTCGCCATTTTTAGAAATTTAGACAGTGATGATCTATTACAGGTAGCACAATGCTTTAAAGTTGCGGGACTCTCCACGATGGAGATAACCCTTAACTCTAAGAATGCTACCAAAGATATTGAAAGATTGGTCAATGAATATGGCGCCGAACTCAATATTGGTGCAGGTACTGTTTGTGACTTAAATGACTTGCATTCTGCGCTTGATGCTGGTGCACAGTTTATTGTCACACCTGTTTTAGATAAGGAAGTCATAAAATTTTGTGTTGACAAAAATGTCCCAGTGTTTCCTGGGGCTTTCACGCCTACAGAAATATATACTGCTTGGAAACTAGGGGCCAATATGGTTAAGGTATTTCCTTCTGGAGCATTAGGACCTGGTTATATCAAGGATTTATTAGGTCCTTTAGACAGTATTAAATTAATGCCAACGGGAGGAGTAAGTATAGATAATCTTGCCGATTATTTTAAAGCAGGAGCAAGTGCAGTAGGTGTGGGTAGTGCTGTGGTTCCTAAAGCTTACCTCCAAAATAAAGACTGGAAAGGGCTTACAAAGCATTTAATACTTTTTCTGAAGGCCTATCAAAACGCTAATTAAAAGTAAATCTGTAAATCATTAGATTTATCCTTCCATCTTTCTTAAACCTTCATTTATTATTTAATAAACCCATGGATCAAACGCTCTACCTTTTTATAATTACGTCTTTATCTATTTTGCTTTTGCTGGTTTTAGTAATGAAATTAAAGGTGCATGCCTTTATCTCCTTATTACTTGCCAGTTGTTTTGTAGGGTTAGCATCTGGAATGCCATTTATGGAACTTATAAGTAGCCTTCAAAAAGGTATGGGAGATATCCTTGGTTTTATTACCATTGTGGTAGGACTGGGAGCAATTTTAGGAAAATTGCTTGAAGTTTCCGGAGGTGCCCAAACCATGGCTCATTTTCTTATCAAAGGCTTTGGCGAAAAGAGAACCTCTTGGGCATTGATGCTGACTGGCTTCATTGTATCTATTCCTGTTTTTTTAGATGTTGGGTTTATTATATTAATTCCTTTAGTATATGCATTGGCAAATAAATCAGGCTTGTCTTTATTGCATTATGCAGTACCACTATTGGCTGGAATGGCGGTAACACATGCATTTATTCCACCTACTCCTGGACCAGTAGCTGTTGCAGAAATATTGAATGCTCCTTTAGGGTGGATGATAATTTTCGGTGCGGTAGTGGGATTGCCTTGTGCTATTTTAGCAGGGCCTATATTTGGAGGATATATTTCTAAAAAAATATTTGTTCCTGTTCCTGCACACATTGAATTTAAAGATGAAAGTACTGATAATCCTTCTCGTCAAGATTTTTATTTGATAGCATTTATTATCATACTTCCTTTACTATTAATTTTGATCGCCACGACCTCTGATCTTTTGGTAGATACGGGTTATTTAAATGGAGAAAATTACCTGTTAGAATTGGCGCAATTTTTAGGTCATCCTTTTATAGCACTCACTATTGCTACACTGGTGGCCTTATATTTCTTAGGATATAGAAAAGGATTTAAAGCCAAACAATTGCTTGAATTTTCGGACAAGGCTTTGGCACCTGCAGGCTTAATTATTGTTATTACGGGCGCTGGAGGGATGTTTAAAGAGATCTTGGTCCAAAGTGGCGCAGGGGAAGCCCTTGCAGAAGTTTTTATAGCCTACAATGTAGCACCTATAGTAATGGCTTATCTTATCGCAGTAATTATTCGTATCATTCAGGGCTCTGCAACTGTAGCTATGGTAACAGCCGCAGGCATGATTTCTCCTATAATTATAGACATGAACTTGTCTGACCCACACAAGGCTTTAATAGGTATTGCCATAGCAGCAGGCGCATGTATACTCTCCCATGTAAATGACAGTGGGTTTTGGTTGGTCAAGAAATATTTGGATATAAGTGAAAAAGAAACCTTACAAACATGGACGGCCTTGGAAACAATAATATCTGTTACAGGTTTTCTTATTGTCCTGGCAATTTCTTTTCTTTTTCTATAATATGCTTAAAGCAAGTTGGTTAATTTTTTGCTTTTTTAATTTTTACATATATATTTATGTATATATAACCCAAAATAACGTATGTTATGAAACAGCCTTACACTATTTTAAGCTTTATTTTTCTGCCGTTTATACTACCCATTGGCATGGTATATCCTCAGAATGGGATTCCCGATAACAAGGGAAAGGAATTTTGGTGAATGTTTAACCGAAATAATGACAATATTGGTGTAAACCTGGACCTCTTTATTTCGGGAGATTTACCAACTACAGGTCAGGTGAATTTACCGGATGGGGCATCAATTGAATTTTCAGTTACACCTGGAGAAATTACTACGATTGATTTACCAGTTTCTTTATTAGCTAATCTAGATGATGAGATAAGCAATAAAGGGGTTCAAGTTATAGCTGAAAATGAAATTACAGTGTATGGTTTAAACCAAATAAATGCTTCGACTGACGCTTTTTTAGGACTTCCTGTAGATATCCTGGGGAATGAATACCTAGTAATGTCTTATACATATTGGAGCTCATCTGTGAAATTGGCCTCCATTCTAGGGATAGTTGCAACAAAGGACAATACAACGGTAACCATCATTCCAGCTAGTCAAACTGGAATTAGAGCAGCCGGTGTTCCTTATCAAATAACCTTACAAAAAGGGCAGACTTACCAACTGGCAGCACCAAACAGTGGGCGAGACCTAACCGGAAGTATTATTACTTCCAATGAACCAATTGCAGTTTTTAGTGGACACACTTGCAGTAATGTCCCTAGTAATACAACTTTCTGCGACCACCTAATAGAACAGATTCCTCCGGTAAGCTCTTTGGGGCAAAGCTTCGTTACGGTACCATTGGCTTCCAGAAGAGCAGGAGATATTTTTAGAATTGTAGCTACAAAAGATGGGACTACCGGATCTGTGAATGGAACAAGCGGCTATTCAGAGGGTTTTTCACTTGATAGGGGGGAATTCAAAGAAATTAGCGTGCCAAGTGAAATTTTCACTAAGATTGAATCTAATCAGGCAATTTTAGTGGCCCAGTTTTCTAAAGGACAGACATCAGATAATGTTATTTCTGATCCGTTTATGATGCTGATACCACCTTTTGAGCAGTTCCAAAATCAATATACTGTTAGTACTCCATCTACAGGGTTCAATATGCATTTTATCAACCTCGCCGTCCCTATTTCTTAAAAAGATAAAATTGAATTGGATGGAAGCTTTTTAGATCCTTCGATTTTCACAGATATTCCTGGCTCTACCTATGCCGGAGCACAAGTAGAAGTAGATGAAGGCACACATAATATGTCAGGAAACCTGGCCTTTGGCTCTTTCATGTACGGATTTGGCAGCTATGATTCTTACGGTTATCCCGGAGGTCAAGCACTTGCCAGTGTTGAACAAGTCCGTAATATCAACCTTGATCTTGAACAGGAAATACAGCAAGGAACCACCTATTGCTTTAATTCTACCGTAACAGATGCCGATGGTGTGCCCATATTTGGTGTCAGGGTAGATTTTGAGGTTGAAGGACCCAATGGGAAGATTGGCTTTGCGGTGACCAATGAGCAAGGAATTGCAAATTTCTGTTTGGAAGCTGTCAATGAAGGAACGGATAAGATAATCGCATCTGTAGGAAGTGCAACAGCCGAGGCAACCGTGGTGACTTCATTTCCTAAACCTGAAAGTGTTCTCCTTTCATCCTTACCTGATGCAGTGACATTGGGAGAGGAAATATGCCTAACCAGTCTGGTTTTGGATCAGTTTGGTAATCCGATTGAAGGAGAGGAATTATTCATTGAGTATATGGGTAATGTATTATATAGTGGTTCTTCTGATGAAAACGGGCAGATTGAATATTGCTTCACACCGGAAGAAGGGGGAGACCTAAAATTCACCAGCTATTATGATGGAGGGGATAAAACAGAAACAATCGTAATGATAATTATTCCAGCATCTGTTCCTAGCTCTATTACTATTGCTTCAGGAGCCAATGAGATAAACTTAGGACAGCAGATATGTGTCACAGCTACTGTCCTGGACCAGTTCGGTCAAGTATTGGAAGGCGTAGAATCTCAATTGGAAATCAATGGAGAATCCGCAGGTTCTGAGATGACGGATGAAGACGGAGTTGCTGAGTTTTGCAAAATCGCTGATTCGAAAGATGATAGAGAACTGATTTTTGTTGTAAACTATGTTGGTGGTGGAACACCGGCTTCTACCACTATTAAAGTCCTTAATTCCGGAGGTGGTGGAAATGGTGGCGGAGGTGGAGACCTTGTAGCCAGCGTTATTTCTATCACTAACATTCCTGTGGAAGTAAACCTTGGAGCAGAAGCCTGCTTACAATCTCTTGTATTGGATCAGAATGGGGATCCATTGGCCAATGCAGAAGTAATGATCGAAATCAATGGTGATGTAGTTGCAACTTTAATGAGCAATGAGGATGGAATCGTAGAATATTGCCTTATTACTGACAGCCTTAGCGATCTTGACTTTTCCGTTTTACTCTGGTGGTACACCAGCAAATGGCACAGTGAAAGTCATCCAAGTGGTATCGGTGGCTACAACCATTTCCGTAAACCCATCTGAAGACAATGTGAACCTAGGACAGGAGACTTGTTTGGAGGTGGAAGTTTTAGACCAACTTGATAATCCATTAGGAGCTGTTGAAGTTTTTGTCACTAAAAATGGAGCGGCAGCAGGTTCAATGATGACCAATGAGGAGGGCATGTTGAATTATTGTTTCACACCAGATACCGAAGGAGAATTTGAGTACGGCTTCTTCTATACAGCTGAAAATACAGTTACGGCATCGATAAGTGTAACAGACAATACGCCTGTCCCTACCATTATCACTTTTGTAGACAATGAAGTAGAAGTAGTAGTTGGCGAGGAGATTTGCTTGGCAGCCACCCTATTGGATCAATTTGGAATGCCATTGGTTGGTGTAGAAGTGTCTTTTGATGTGAATGGCGTATTCTATGGCAAAGGGATCACCGATGAAAATGGCAGGGTAGAGTTTTGCCAGACGCCAGACGAAATGGGCGATTTGATGGTGACCGCTTATTATGATGGTGGAGAAGCAGCAGAAGCGACAATTATGGTAGTTAACGAAAATGATGACTTGGAAATTGAAAGCTTCTGGCTGGTAGATGCAAATACTTTTTCCTTAATCAGAGAATTAAAAGATGGAGAAAAGATACCCTATTCCACTTTAAAGGGCAAAAGATACAATGTAGCGGCGATTACCAATGAGGAAAAGGTTGGTAGTGTTAAATTTGTTTATGAATACCTTTTTAGGTGCTCAACTTGTTCTCCTAAAAGATACAGTAGAATGGAAAATTTTGTCCCATATACAGCATTGAGTGAAGGTATTGGGCGTTTTGCAGGCAAAGCATTGTATCCAGGTTTTTATGAATTTAGTGCCACTCCTTATGGAATTAATTCCGGGCAAGGGAATAAAGGGTTGGAGTCATCTTTAAAGTTTGAAGTTTATTTTGATAATTCCATTGAAGGCTTCACTTTAGTCAATGCTACTGATGATACTGATATTCGTGAAATAAAGGATGGAGATATCATTGATCTATCAGCGTATAAAGGTAAAAAGTTTAATATCAGAGCAAATACACCGCTAAATCAAGTACAAGGTGGAGTGGGTATGGAAATTAGTGGTACTATAAACCTATCCAAATTTGAAAAATTTGAAGCTTACGCGCTGTTTATGGATACTAATGGAGACTATGCAGGTGTAGACCTCCCTGAAGGAAACTATACTTTGTCTGTTGCTGCATTCCCATTCAATTCAAGTACTACAAGAGGCATCGGTGGGGAAACCGTAACTATCAATTTTGAAGTAATTCACAACAGTAAATTGGATAGTTTTACTTTGATAAACGCAGATACCGATAAGGACATTATGGCGATTATGGAGGGTACTTATATAGACCTTAACCAATACAAAGATGTCAAGCTGAATATCAGAGCGGATGTCAAAGGAGATGATATAGCCGCCATGACTTTCCAACTTTCTGGTGCGAAGAATTACAATTGGACAGAAAGAAAAGCCCCCTATGCGATCTTTGGAGATTCACCAGGGAAGGATTATAACGGCAAGTATTTCAATGAAGGCAACTATAAATTGATGGTTACGCCATACAATAGCAACAACACGATGGGTGAACCCCTTACGGTTAACTTTAGTGCTGGTTATGATGGTGGAGACAATTTAAGAATCAGTAGTGAGTTCCTAAATCAACTTGAGGCCAATTCCTCAGAAGTTGGTGCCAATAACGGCAGCCAGGAAGAAGACCTCACAGTCTATCCACAACCATCTCAGAACGTTGTCAACATCCTATATCCATCTTTCCTTAGTGAAGATGCGATGGTGATGATATATAAAGGCAATGGTCAATTGATCCACGGTGCACAGATGGGCAATACCCCTGACTTTAACTTTGGAAGTTATGGTTCAGGATTGTACCTGATACATGTGATCAATGGGGACAGGATAATTTCCAAGAAGGTATTTATCTATTAAAAGAATAACGCGAATACCTGCGTTTTTAAAAGCTCCGGACGATTGTTCGGAGCTTTTTTTATGGCCATCTATCCAAATTTAAGGACTTTGTAACCCAGATTATACATTAGGGTTCGTTGTGAGGTGTTTTTTCTCCAACCAATGCTAGTGGTTTTTGATAGGTTTAGGAGATTTTTGATACCATTGTTAAGGAAACTGAATCCCCTTGGAAAATAAATAATATGCTTTTTTATGAATTGGGAGTTTTATTTGATAATAATTGAAGCTAAAAGGTTAATTTATTGTAATCTTTAAATTATACATGTTAATTTGTGTGTTAAAAAGTCAAAAAAATGTGTTTTATGAGACAATCCTGCTGTATTCTAAGCTTTATTTTTTACCTGATTATACTTCCTACCTGCCTGGTATACGCTCAGAACGAGGTTCCAGATAATAAGGGAAAGGAATTTTGGTTAATGTTTAACCGGAATAATGACAATAAAGAAATAAACATGGAACTGTTTATCACTGGAGATGTAGAAAGTACTGGTCAGGTGATACTCCCCGATGCTAGTTATCTGGATTTCCTTGTCACTCCTGGAGCAGTCACAACTGTTAATATTCCCAGCACATTTATAGCAACATTGGCAGATGGGATTGATAATAAAGGGATACATGTAATTGCCGAGAATGAAATTACAGTTTATGGACTCAACCATAAGCCATTGTCTACGGATGGTTTTTTAGGACTTCCTGTAGATGTATTGGGTAAAGAATATCTTGTGATGTCAAATAGCACTTATTCTCCTAATAGTAGTACCTCATCTGTTTTTGGGGTTGTGGCAACAATGGACAATACCGAGGTAACTATAGTCCCTTCAAGTAATACCAAAAACAGAAAAGCCGGTGTTCCTTTTCAAATTTCCTTACAAAAAGGAGAGACCTACCAATTGGCTGCAGATGTATTCTTTGCTGATCTTACAGGGAGTATTATTACTTCCAATAACCCTATTTCAGTATTTAGTGGACATACCTGTGGAAATGAACCTTTATTTACCGATGGATGTGATCATATGATTGAGCAGATTCCACCAGTAACTACTTTGGGGAAAAGTTTTGTCACTGTGCCACTGGCTACGAGAAGGGCAGGAGATGTTTTTAGAATAGTAGCCACTGTAGATGATACCAATGTGAGTGTAAATGGGAACAACGGGTATGCTGAGGTTTTTTCACTTGACAAAGGGGGATTTAAGATATTAAACGTTCCTAGCAATGTCTATTCAAAAATTGAATCTAATCATGCCATTTTAGTAGCCCAGCTATCTAAAGGGCAAGGATCAGATAATGTTTCGGCTGATCCATTTTTGATGTTGGTACCCCCAATGGAGCAGTTTCAAAATCATTATAAGGTAAGCACTCCAACTACTGGATTTGATAAACATTTTATCAATTTAGCGGTACCTATTTCTCAAAAAGACAAGATAGAATTGGATGGAAGCTTTTTAGACTCTTCCATTTTTACTGATATTCCCGGTTCTACCCATGCTGGTGCACAGTTAGAGATAGATGAAGGCCATCATAATATAAGTGGAGATCTGCCCTTTGTTGCTTTTGTGTATGGGTTCAGTAGCTTTGACTCCTATGGATATCCAGGTGGTCAGTCCTTGGCCAGTGTGGAGCAAGTACGAAACATCAATCTGAACCTTGTAGAGGAAGCACAGCAAGAAACCACTTATTGTTTTAATGCTACAGTGACAGATGGTAATGAAATGCCAGTATTTGGGGTCAGGGTGGACTTTGAAGTTCAGGGGCCCAATGAAAAAATTGGCTTTGCAGTGACGAATGAACAAGGCATAGCCAATTTCTGTTTTGATGGGGTCATCCTAGGAACGAATAATATAATCGCTAAAGTGGGAAGTAACGAAGCGGCTACAATCATTGAAAGGGAAAAAATACCTGTGCCAACCACCATCACTTTTTTAGAATATGTAGTTGAAGGGATAGTTGGTGAAGAAATTTGTTTGGCTGCCACGGTTTTGGATCAGTTTGGAATGCCATTGGGTGGTGAGGAAGTGTTCTTCGATGTTAATGGTGTATCTTATGGCACAGTAATCACTGATGAAAACGGAAGGATAGCATTTTGCCAGACGCCAGATGAAATGGGTGATTTGATTGTGACTGCTTATTTTGAAGATGGTGAATCTACGGAAGCTACTATTATCGCAGGCTATGTGTCTGAGGATTTGAAAATAGAAAGCTTTTGGTTGGTAGACGCAGGTAAAAATACCATTATCAGTGAAATTATGGATGGAGACAAGATCCCTTATTCAACCATCAAAGACAAAAAGCTCACTATAGTAGTAACTTCTGATCCGGAAATAGTGGGTAGCGTGAAAA
>Ga0222651_1000597_pt1 | contig 21460 bp, 19 predicted proteins | sample AntAcemetagen369_FD_179855 | JGI IMG/M metagenome (GOLD analysis project Ga0222651, IMG submission 179855) | Saline water microbial communities from Ace Lake, Antarctica - #369 | ecosystem: Environmental > Aquatic > Non-marine Saline and Alkaline > Saline | place: Antarctica: Ace Lake...
CCTGCCAGATTGCGACCTTTCTGGTCATCCTTGTCGTATTTCGCGATATCATGATCGTCGGGGGGATTCTCCTGTTTCATACGCTTGATCGTCCCGTCGAAATGAGCCCAAGCTTTTTAAGCAAGTTCAATACGCTGGCGCAAATCGTCCTGGTCGGGACAGTGCTTTCGGAACTGGGCTTTGGCCTGCCTGTCTTTGATGCGATACCGTTTTTGAGCTTTCTTGTCGGGATCACGACGGTTCTATCCGGTATCGCCTATCTGGGCCGGTGGGTTTTCGGGGTTCGGGTTATGCCGCCGGATTGGTCGGCAGACGAAAAAACCGATAAAATACTGTCCCGCAAGCGACCCGGGGAAAAACGATGACGACGACACAGCGTGCTATTGCCTGGAGTACGGGCTTCCTGGTGTTTCTCGCACTCGTTTTTGTGTTGCGTGATGTTCTGCTGCCCTTTGTTGCCGGCATGGCGATTGCCTATTTTCTGGACCCGGCCTGCGACAAGCTGGAGGAGATGGGGCTGTCCCGCGTTCTGGCGACGAGCCTGATTACCGCGGTCTATTTTCTGTTCGTGATCGTTTTCCTGTTGATCCTGGCGCCGCTGGTCACGGGCCAGATTCTTGATCTGGTGGAAAAAATGCCCGGATATGCCGCGACATTGCGTGACAAGGTGGCGCAATTGACCGGGCTGATCGAAACCCGGGTATCACAGGAAGATATTGCGAAACTGCAGCAAATGCTGGGCGCGCTGACCGAGCCGCTGCTGAAATACCTGGGCGGGTTCGCCAAGGGCGTCGCCAGCGGCATCGGCGCGATCGTCACCCTGGTATCGCTGGCCATCATTACCCCGGTGGTGACCTTTTACATGCTTCGCGACTGGGATGTGATGATCGCGCGGATTGATAGCTGGCTGCCGCAGGAAAAGGCTGAAATCATTCGCGAACAGATTCGTCTCGTCGACCAGACCCTTGCCGGGTTTGCCCGCGGTCAGGCGATGGTCTGTCTGTTGCTTGGCGTATTCTACGCCGTCGGTCTGTCGCTGGTCGGGCTGGATTTCGGTATGGTCGTCGGCTTCGTGACCGGGCTGATTTCCTTTGTACCGTATTTCGGGATGCTGTTCGGTTTCGTTACCGGCATGGGGATTGCGATTGCCCAATTCGGCGAATTTGTGCCGGTTCTGCTGGTCGCGCTGGTGTTTGGCGTCGGGCAGGTACTGGAAGGCAACATTCTGACCCCGAAACTGGTCGGCGAACGGGTCGGGTTGCACGCGGTATGGATTATTTTCGGGCTCATGGCCGGTGGGGCCTTGTTTGGCTTTCTGGGCGTATTGCTCGCGGTGCCCGTCATGGCGGTCATCGGCGTGCTGGTGCGCTTCCTGCTTGGCCAGTATCTCAACAGCCCGCTATATCTGTCCGAAAATGACCAATCGGATGACGGAGGCGGCGACGCGTGAGCGAACAACTGGCCCTGGATCTGGCGCACCGGGTGGCGCTCGGTGCGGGTGATTTCCTTCTGGCGCCCTGCAACAGCGATGCGGTTGGCTGGCTGGATCGCTGGCCCGACTGGCCCGCGCCGGCGCTGACGGTCCATGGGCCGGCCGGCAGCGGCAAGACTCATATGGCGCATGTCTGGCAGGCCCGCAGCGGCGCGCGGCTTTTGCGCCCGGGTGATATTGCCTCGCAAGCCTTTTCGGCTTTTGATTCAGGCAATCTGTGCTGGATTGTCGACGATGTCACGCCGGGGTTTGACGAGGAAGCCTTTCTGCACTTCTACAATGCGGTGGCGGAACATGGCGGCCATATTCTGATCACGGCACGAACACCGCCATCGCGCTGGTCGCTGGCGCTGGCGGACCTGCGGTCCCGGCTGACAGCGGCACCGGCCGTCGCGGTTGGCCGGCCGGATGACGCGCTTCTTGGCGGCGTTTTGGTGAAATTGTTTGCGGACCGGCAGTTGCCCGTCGGTCCGGATGTGCTGACCTATCTGCTGGCCCGAATGGAACGCAGTTTCCCGGCGGCGCACAGGCTTGTCGCCGCATTGGACCGGCATGCGCTGGCGAAACGATCCCGGATTACCGTGCCGCTGGCACGCGACGTTTTGACAACACTCAGCGAAGATACGAACGGAGAATAGAATGGATTTGGGAATTGCAGGCCGCAAGGCAATCGTCTGTGCGGCGTCAAAGGGATTGGGGAAAGCCTGTGCGATGTCACTCGGACGGGAGGGGGTGGAACTGGTCATAAACTCCCGGACCGCGGAGACACTGGAAGCGACGGCGGAGGAAATCCGCAAGGATTCTGGCGCGAAGGTGACGGTCGTCGCCAGCGATATTACGACCGAGGAAGGACAGGCGGCCGTTCTGAAGGCGCTGCCGGATCCGGATATTCTGGTGAATAACGCCGGTGGGCCGCCGCCGGGCAATTTCCGGGACTGGGAACGCGAGGACTGGGTCAAGGCGCTGGACGCCAACATGCTGACGCCGATCTTCCTGATCAAGGCAACAATCGACAGCATGATTGAGCGCAAGTTTGGCCGTGTGGTCAATATTACCTCGCAAGCCGTTCTGTCGCCGATCGAGGTTCTAGGCCTGTCAAATGGCGCGCGCGCCGGGTTGACCGGGTTTCTGGGCGGGCTGTCGCGAAACGTTGCGAAGCACAATGTCATCATCAACAACCTGCTGCCGGGACCGTTCGATACGGACCGCTTCCGCAGCAATGTCGGTGTCTTCGCGGAAAAGGCCGGGATCACCTATGAGGCCGCGCTGAAAGTTCGCGAGGATGCGACACCTGCGGGCCGGGTCGGTTACCCGTATGAATTCGGCGAGGCCTGCGCGTTCCTGTGCGGCGAGCATGCCGGTTTCATCGTCGGGCAGAATCTGTTGATGGATGGTGGCGGTTTCAACGCGTCCTTCTGAACCGGTTCGGATACATGGCATAGCGGCCGGGAGCTCTTGCAGGCACCCGGTCGTTTTTGTTCAGGGCGCAGGTTTCCGACTCGGCAGATTGATTGCGGCGACACCAAGGATGGCAATCGCGGCGCCCAGTCCGTTCGACCAGCCGATGCTTTCCCCCAGAATAACCGCGCCCAGGGCCATGCTGACAGCGGCGCGCAGATAGCTCTGGCTGGCGACGCCCATTGAGCCAATTGTGCGCAGTAGGCGGAAATAGAGCAGCAGGGCGCCTGCGGTACAAAAGACGCCGAGGCCCAGAGCGGCGAGTACCGAATTGAAGTCGGGCGTTAGCGTCCACGGGGCATCGATGGCAAGGCTGAGCGGCACGAGGACCAGCGATGCGCAGATCATCGTGCCCGCCGCCGTTACATCGGGTGGGATATGCGAATGCTTTTTTCCGTAAATCGCGGCGCAGCCAAACAGTAAAGCGCTGAGCAGGACGGCGAGTTGGGCGATGAATTCCTGCCCGAAGCCGCGCAACGCATCGACACCGACGATCAGCGCGACGCCGCAGATACCCAATAATGCGCCAAACAGTTTTTTCGGGTTGGTTGCTTCATGCCGGGTCCAGAACAGGGTGATGAAGAAGACGAAGATCGGCGAGGTCGAATTGAGCACGCCGGCGACACCGCTATCGATGAATTGCTGACCCCAGGCAAGGATGGTCCAGGCGCCAATACTGTTCAGGAAGGCCTGTATCATCATCCTGTTCCACGTCGGGAGGTCGCGCGGGAACCGGCTGCCCCGGACCAGCACGATGCCGGTCAGGAGAATGGCTGCGATGCCGACCCGAATGGCGATCAGGGTAATCGGTGGAAAAGCGGTCAGGGCAATCTTGGCCAGCAGGTAGGACGATCCCCAGGTCAGGGCGAGCAGACCCAGAAGCGTAAACTCCAATACGAGTACGGGGTCCTTTATGTCTCTTGAAGGCATGAATGTTTCCCAGGGATCTGACCAGCGCCTAACGGACAGGAAATGCGGAGCCGTGTCGACCGGGGACACTTCGGGGACGGCCGAAGTGCTGCTGGTGCCGGCAACAGTATGAATATTTTCGCTCACTTTGACGGTGAACGTTAATACTTGGATATCCTTTTCCAGTATTTATTTGTGCTATGGTGTTCCAAGTGCTGTCAAATGGAGCCTTGCGGTGAGCGATAACGTCGCGCGTTTCACGTCCGTTGCTGAATCCGTTCCGGGTCCGGGCTCTGACGACCGTTTTCTGAATCGTGAACTGTCCTGGTTGCAGTTCAACTGGCGAGTCATTGACGAGGCGCGCAATGAAAATCATCCGCTGCTGGAACGCCTTCGTTTTCTGTCGATTTCATCGATAAACCTGAACGAGTTTTTTATGGTCCGGGTCGCGGGCCTGAAGGGGCAGGTGTCAGCGTCCGTGGATACGCCGAGTGCCGAAGGAAAGACACCGGCGCAGCAACTGGCTGCGACGACGGCGGAGGCCAGCCGCTTGATGGCGGCGCAGCAGGCGTGCTGGCGGCAGCTCAGCGCGGCATTGCGGGATGCGGGAATTGCCATCGTTGCGGCAGATGAACTGGATGCGACGGAACGTGCCTGGCTTGAAACCTGGTTCCTGGATCGGATATTTCCGGCGTTGACGCCCTTCGCCGTTGATTCGACGCATCCGTTTCCCTTCATCCCCAATAGCGGCGTGTGCCTGGCACTGGATCTGCGCAGAGAGTCGGATGACCGGCATTTGCAGGGGCTGGTGCCGCTGCCGTCGAAGATCGACCGCTTCGTGCGTCTGCCTGGCGACGCGATCCGGTATATCGCAATGGAAAAAGCGCTGCCGCTGTTTTTTGACCGTTTGTTTCCCGGTTTTGACGTTATGGGGCAGGGCGTGTTCCGTGTGTTGCGTGACAGCGAAGTAGAGTTCGACGAGGAAGCCGAAGATCTGGTTCGAACCTTTGAATCGGCACTGAAACAGCGCCGCCGGGGCAATGTGATCCGGCTGACGGTTGATGAACCGATGCCTGCCGGGCTGCGTGCCTTTATCGTCGAGCAGTTCAAGGCCAGCGAATCCGATGTCTACCCGGTCAGTGACATGCTGGCCCTGGCGGATCTGAACCAACTCATTACCGGTGAGCGACCGGATCTGGAATTTCCCCGCTACAAGCCACGCTATCCGGAACGTATTCGGGAATTTGGCGGCGATTGCATGGCGGCGATCCGTGCAAAGGATATTCTGATCCATCACCCCTACGAAAGTTTCGATGTGGTAGTTCAGTTCCTGCACTCTGCCGCGCGCGACCCGGATGTGGTGGCGATCAAGCAGACGCTGTATCGAACGTCGGACGATTCACCGATCGTGGAAGCCCTGATCGAAGCGGCGGAAGCGGGCAAGTCGGTGACCGCGCTGGTTGAACTGAAGGCGCGTTTCGACGAGGAAGCCAATATCCGCTGGGCCCGGGACCTTGAACGTGCCGGCGCGCAGGTTGTCTATGGGTTCGTCGACCTGAAAACCCATGCCAAGGTTTCGATGGTCGTGCGCAGGCAGGGTGGCAGTCTGGCCACTTACGTGCATTTCGGTACCGGGAATTATCATCCGGTGACGGCGAAAATTTATACCGATCTCAGCTTTTTTACCTGTGACCCGGCTTTTGGACGCGATGCCGCAAGGTTGTTCAATTTCATGACGGGATATGCCGATCCGGGGCCGGTGGAAAAGATCGCGATTGCGCCGCTGACCTTGCGCTCCACCCTTGAAGCGCTGATTGAGCGCGAAATTGAACATGCCGCAGCGGGGCGGCTCGCGAATATCTGGGCCAAGCTGAATGCGGTGGTCGACCCGCAGATCATCGATGCATTGTACCGGGCCAGCAAGGCGGGGGTGCAGATCGACCTTGTGGTGCGTGGTATCTGCTGTCTGCGGCCGGGCGTGCGCGGCCTGTCGGAAAACATTCGTGTGAAAAGCGTCGTCGGTCGTTTTCTGGAGCATGGCCGGATCATCTGTTTTGGCAACGGTGCGGGCTTGCCATCCCGTGAGGCTTCGGTCTTTCTGTCCTCCGCCGACTGGATGCCCCGAAACCTGGACCGCCGGGTCGAGGCATTATGGCCGGTGGAGAATCCGACCGTGAAGGAACAGGTGCTGGAACAGATCATGATGGCGACGCTGATGGATCGGACGCAGAGCTGGCTCATGGGGCCGGATGGTTCGTATCAGCGTCTCGAGGAATCGCCGGACGGGTTTTCCGCGCATGAATATTTCATGACCAACCCCAGCCTGTCCGGGCGGGGACAGGCGCTTGCGGAATCGCGCCCTGAATTGCCCGATATGTCCGTAGAGGGCTGATGACGTGCCGGGAATCCTGACCCGCGGCAGAATGGCGAGTGACCCGAAACGCGAAAGGCCCGTAGCGGTCATCGATGTGGGCTCCAATTCCGTGCGTCTTGTCGTCTTTGACGAAACCAAACGTATACCGGTCCCGATATTCAACGAGAAGGTTACCTGCGGGCTTGGTCGTGGTCTGGACGAGACCGGAAAGCTGCACCCCGCGGGGGTGGAAATGGCGATTCAGAGCCTTCGGCGGTTTGCGGCATTGACGGATGCCATGGGGGTCAGTGATATCAACGCGGTGGCGACAGCTGCCGTGCGTGAAGCGACGGACGGGCCCGACTTCATTGCGGCCGTTCAGCGGGAATGCGGTATCCAGGTCAAAACGATTGCTGGTGAGGAAGAAGCCCGGCTATCCGCGCTTGGTGTGCATTCCGCCATTCCCGATGCAACGGGGCTGATGGGCGACCTGGGGGGCGCGAGTGTCGAATTGGTTCGAATGCAGGAAGGCGACTTGCAGCAACAGGTCACCCTGCCGCTGGGACCGATCCGCGTGGCCAGCAGTAAAGTCGATTCTGTAGACCTTATCCGGCGGCATCTTGATACGCTGGACTGGCTGAGCGAAGCAAAAGGCGACACTTTCTACGCCGTCGGCGGTGCGTGGCGGGCGCTTGCCCGGGTGCATATGAACCATGTGAAGCATCCGCTGCTGGTCGCGCATGGCTACCGGATCCGGCGTCGCGATGCGTTGAGTTTCTCCGACCTCGTCGCGAATCTCAGTCAGGGAACCCTGCGTCAGGTAAGTGGCATTTCCAGACGCCGGCTGGAAAGTCTTCCCTTTGCCGCGATGTTGCTGGAGAACCTGATTGAAAGAACCGGCGTATCGCGGGTTATTATCTCCGCTTCCGGCCTGCGAGAAGGGTGTATTTATGATCGACTGCCGGAAGACCTGCGTGCGGAAGACCCGCTGATCGCAACGGCGCGCGATCTGGCATGGCGGACGGGCCGGGCTACGGCGGATGGCGAGGCCCTGTATCGTTGGATGTCGCCGATCTTCCCGGATGAAAGCAAACGTGAATCGAAGTTGCGTCGGGCGGCCTGTCTGCTGGCGGATCTGGAATGGTCGGAGCATCCCGACTATCGCGTTGAACATGCGCTGCTGCGCATTTTACGCTATCCTCTGGCCGGCGTGGACCACCCGGGCCGGGCGTATCTGGGGCTGTCGGTTGCATCGCGGCATGGGCGGGTGCGGGAAATACTCTTCGACCGTTTCCTGCGCAGCCTGTTGGATGACGTGGAGGCGGCGCGGGCGCGGGCTACGGGGCTTGCAATGCGACTTGGCTATACCGTATCGGGTGGCGTTATCTCGCTGCTGGAGCAAACGTCGGTCCGACGCGAAGGGAACAATCTGCATTTTGACCTGCATGATCGTACTGCAGTCCTCGTCGGCGATGTCGTGGAGCGGCGCTTCAATTCCCTGGCCGCCGCAATTGGCTGCAAGCCGAAAATCAGCTTTGCGGATTTGTAAGCCGATAACAGCCAGCGCAGGTGGCGTGGAATATCCGCGTTAATTCAGGGTGACCGTCCGGTTTTCTTCCAGAGTGATTTCGGATACTCCAACCCGCGTGCCTGTAAGTGTAAATTTCGCCCGATAGAGCCCCCGGGGCAGTGGAGTGCCGCGACCGTGGCGGATGGTGAAAAACTGAACCCCCCGCCGGCGGCTCAACTGGCCGGCCTTTTCTGCCAGTAACGCGCCGTCCGGGCCCTGCAGGGTAAACGCGTATTGATCACCGTCATACAGGCCGGCAACGTAGACGCCGAAAAGAAGGTTGCCGTGTTGACGCGTCAGGCTGTTCTGATGGTAAAGCCCGTATTGCAGGGCCGCGCGGGCCATCGGGCGGGTCGCGAAGCCGCTATGCATTATGAAACTGGGTATGTAGGACAGCTGGTTCAGGACTTCCGGTTGCCATAGCGGGGCGCTGCCAGTGGTGTCGCAGCCCTGGCGCGTTTCGGCCCCGACAAACGGGTCTATCGGGACATTGTTATGCCGTACTGCAAAGTGGACATGGGGAAATTCGCTTAACCCGGACATGCCGACCTGACCGAGAATTTGGCCGGCTTGCACGCTGTCACCGGGCTTCACGGTTACGCTGCCCTGCCGCAAGTGGCCGTATATCGTCAGCCATTTGCCACCATGATTGATAATGACGCTGTTACCCAGTCCCCGGTCCGTGACGGCGTCCTTGGTAACCAGTGCGACACTGACGTCGGGCATGCCATCGCGTGTTCTATGGACGGTGCCAGCGGCAGCGGCGAGCACGGCAGCGCCGCGATTCATGGCGGCGACATCGACAAGCCGGATATCCGTGCCGTCGTGCTTGTCGCCGCTCAATACGCCGCAGCGATAATCCTGATAGCCTTCCGACGCGTCATGATCGACATATTTCTGGATATAGCAGGTCTTTCCAATCTCGCATTCCAGCGGAAAGGAAAGTCTTGGCGGCAGCGGCTCTGCCGTTGCCACAATTGCCGCCATGGCGGCTGCGAGGACAGCGAAGGTTCCGAGTACGAACCGACCGTGCATTGTATTCTCTATTCGTCCTTCAGGGCGACGACCCGGGTCTTCCTGCCTTTTACAGCCAGGGCGACCTTACCGTGTTTCAGGGATAGCGCGTCCTCGCCGAATAGCTCGCGGCGCCATCCCTGTAACGCCGGCACATCGGCATTGTCATCGGCTGCTATCCGCTCAAGATCGTCGGCACTGGCGATCAGTCGCGGTGCGACATTATGGTGTTCCGTAACGTGTTTCAGCAGCACCTTCAGCAAATCGGTAACCGCCCCCAGCCCGGAGGGACGGACTTCCCGTTTGGGAATGACGGGCAGTTCGGAATCCGGCAAGGATTTTGCCCGTTTGACGGCGTCCAGAATCTGGCTGCCGGCGGCGCTGTTCGCATAGCCTTTGGGTAATGCGCGCAATCGCCCCAGCGCTTTGGCGTCGTCGGGTGACTGGGCGGCGACTTCGAGGATCGCATCGTCCCGGATGATACGGTTGCGGGGGACGTCGCGGGTCTGGGCCTCGGTTTCACGCCAGGCCGCAAGTTCGCGGACGATTGCATGGAACCGCCGGTTTCCGTTTCGTGACTTCAGGCGCCGCCATGCCAGTTCCGGATCGAGCCGGTAGGTATCCGGATCCATCAGCACAGCCATTTCCTGATCGAGCCAGCGGGTGCGTCCGCTTTTCTCCAGCTCGGCGAGCAGCTTTTCATAGGCCGGACGCAGGTGGATGACATCAGCCAGCGCGTATTGCAGTTGTTTGGCTGTCAGTGGCCGGTGCGACCAGTCGGTAAACCGAGAGGATTTATCTGTCGACGCGCCAACGAGCTTGGATACAAGGTTTTCATAGCTGACCTGATCGCCAAAGCCACAGACCATGGCCGCGACCTGGGAGTCGAATAACGGCTCCGGAATTGACCCTGTCGCGTGGAAGAATATCTCAACATCCTGGCGGCCGGCATGAAACACCTTCAGCAGGTCGCGATTTGCCATAAGGTCGTACAGTGGCTGTAAATCGAGGTCCGGCGCCAGCGTATCAATGGCGGCGGCTTCATTGGGACCCGCAATCTGTACCAGGCAGAGCCGGGGCCAATAGGTCCGGTCGCGCAAGAATTCGGTATCGACGGCGATATAATCGGCGCCTTCGAGGCTCTTGCAGAAGGCTGCAAGGCGTTCATTTTCGGTTATTGGTATGATTTCCATGGCGAACATGGATACACCGGATCGGTCCGTATCGAAAGGGGTTGCGCGAATTCTGTCGGATTCTCCCGCTATGCCTTGACAATTCGCCGCAATCCGTGCCCTTTGCGCGCCGGATTTTCAACCCGGCGGCATCGAAAAATGCATACATACAGAACGCATCTTTGTGGCGCATTGCGCGCCGATAATGAAGGTCAGTCAGCACGGCTGTCCGGCTGGATCGACCGGAAACGGGATCACGGCAATCTGCTGTTCATCGACCTTCGGGACAATGACGGTATCACGCAACTTGTCGTGGATACCGGCAATCCGTTGTTCGAGGAGATCGAGCGATTGCCGGTCGAATCCGTCATTACCGCGACGGGCAAGATCCTGCGGCGTAGCGCCGAGACGATCAACACGACCTTGCCGACAGGTGAAATCGAACTTGGTATCGAGGCTGTGGACGTGCAGTCGGTGGCGGATCCATTGCCAATGCCGGTCAATCAGGATGCGGGGTATCCCGAGGATATCCGCCTGAAGTACCGTTTCCTCGATCTGCGCCGGGAACAGATGCATCGCAACATCCTGTTGCGCTCGCGGATTATCTCGTCGATCCGGCAGCGGATGGTCGATTCCGGATTTACCGAATTCCAGACGCCGATCCTGACCGCGGCCTCGCCGGAAGGCGCACGGGATTTTCTGGTGCCGAGCCGTCTGCATCCGGGCAAGTTCTACGCGCTGCCGCAGGCACCGCAGCAATTCAAGCAACTGCTGATGATTGCCGGGTTTGATCGCTACTTTCAGATCGCGCCCTGTTTCCGCGACGAGGACGCGCGCGCGGACCGGTCGCCGGGCGAATTTTACCAGCTCGATGTCGAAATGTCCTTCGTGACGCAGGACGATGTGTTCGATGCGCTGGAGCCGGTATTGGGTGGCGTGTTCGAGGAGTTTGCCGACGGTCGCACAGTAACGCCAACGCCGTTCCCGCGTATTCCGTTCGACGAGTCGATGCTGAAATACGGTTCCGACAAGCCGGATCTGCGTAACCCGTTGCTGATTACCGACGTCAGCGAAGCATTCCGGGGATCGACCTTCCGGGTCTTTGCGCAGGCGGTTGAAAAGGGTTCGGTTGTCCGCGCCGTGCCAGCGCCGGGCGCTGCGGCCAAGCCCCGCAGCTGGTTCGACAATATGAACAGCTGGGCGCGCAAGGAAGGCGCACCCGGGCTGGGGTATATCATCTTCGAGGAAGGCGGCGGGCGTGGGCCAATTGCCAATAACCTGGACGCCGACAGGATTTTGGCGTTGCGGGAAGCCACCGGGCTGGGCGACGGCGATGCCGTGTTCTTTGCCGCAGGCGCACCGGATGACGCGGCGGACCTGGCCGGCAAGGCGCGGACCCGTGTTGGCGAAGACCTGGACCTGATTGAGAAGGGGGCGTTCCGCTTCTGCTGGGTTGTCGACTACCCGATGTATGAAAAAGACAAGGAAACCGGCAAGCTTGAATTCAGTCACAATCCCTTTTCCATGCCTCAGGGCGGCATGGAAGCGTTGGAGAACGACGACCCGCTGTCGATCAAGGCCTATCAGTATGACATCGTTTGTAACGGTATCGAGCTGTCTTCGGGTGCGATCCGGAACCATCGCCCCGATATCATGTACAAGGCTTTCGCGCTCGCTGGCTATGACCAGAAGGCGGTGGAAACCGAATTTGGCGGGATGCTCAATGCACTCAAATACGGCGCACCGCCGCATGGTGGCTCCGCACCGGGGATCGACCGGATCGTCATGCTGTTGGCTGATGAACCGAACATCCGGGAAGTCGTGGCATTCCCGATGAACCAGCAGGCGGAAGACCTGATGATGGGCGCGCCGGCGGTTGCGGACCCTGCACAGCTGAAGGAATTATTCCTGCGCCTCGTCGAACCGCCGAAGAAGTAATCCGCAACCGGCTGGAAAGCCGCCTTGCAATGCGGTTCTAGATGGGTTTAGCTGCATAAAAGGCTCTTAAAGAGCCTAAAAAATACCAGGGGTTGCGAAGATGCCGTATTGGCGGGGAATCTTCGTCGTTACATTGGGGCTATTGACCAGCGGATGTCTGTTTTCCGCTTTTCAGATCGCGTCCCTGACGGCGAGTGGCGTGAGCTACGTCTTTTCAGGAAAAGGCGTGGGGGACCATGCCCTGTCGATGGCGCTCGACAAGAACTGCGCCACCCTTCGCATTCTTGAAGGCGAAGCTATCTGTCTAGATAACGATCCAGATTATGAAAACGCTTCGGGCGTAATGACAGCCACGTCGGACGTTCCGGAACTGGACGAGGCCTATGCCGTCGCGCTTGCCAGTAGTGATGATGCCGGTACCCTGATCGCAGAAGCGGAAACCGGTATCGCCGGTGACGATACGGCGGGCGAGACATTCAGCCTGCTCCCGGCGAATGGTCCAGCGCCGGAAGCGGCCGATACAGTACAGCCGGCCAGTTCTGCCGCGATTCAGGTGGCGCATGACGCGGGCGTGTTTTTGGCTGGCGCCGCGCCGGAAATAAACGCTGCCCCATCGCTCGACTTTGATGCTGTGATACCGGAAACGGTTGGGAATGGGCGTGCGGAGATAGCGTCTGTTGTCAGAACGCCGCCGGCACTGCCCGTCGCACGGGTGCCGGATGAAGCACCTGTCACCGTTGCTGCCGCAGCCTCGGAACCGCGTGTCTTCCTGGTACTCGGCAGTTTCCGGAACAGTGATAACGCCCGCAAACTGCTCGAGCGGCACCGTGCCGTCAGCACCGCCATGATGACGCTGACATCCCGTGGTCGTAACATGTATCGGGTTATCGCCGGGCCGATCGGCGATGGTGAACTGGCCAGAACCCGGGGGCACCTTGCCAAGGCCGGTATACGCAATACCTGGGCTGTCAGGCTTTGCCAGGGCAATCTGACCGTGCCGCCGTGCCATGAAACCCCGGTGCAGCAGGCGCAGCTTCCGCAGCGTTAAATCCGGGCAGCGCGCGAGCGGTTACGCCAGATTTGGTTTCGTTGACCGGCCACCGGTTTTACGGTTGTACATGTTGCTGTCGGCCCGCATGAACACCTCATCCGGGTCTGAATCCGCCCCAAAGCAATGGCTGCCGACACTGGCGCGAACCTGAATATTGCGTCCCTGCCACGGGGTCACCAGCCCGTTCAGATACACTTCGGTCAGTCTGGCCCGTTCCGCGGCGTTCTCCGCCGTGGTCTGATTTAGCAGGACTGCGAATTCGTCGCCGCCGATCCGCGCAACGTCATCGACGGCCCGCACGCAATTTTTCAGGACACGGGCGACGGACGCCAGTACATGATCACCGGCGGCATGGCCGAAGGTATCGTTTACTGCCTTGAACCCGTCGAGGTCGATGACCAGCAGGGCGCCGGTTTCGCCATAGCGTTGTCCCCGGTCCAGACTGCGCGACATGGCTTCCGAAAACCCTCGCCGGTTCAGAAGGCCCGTTGTTTCATCGGTGACCGACAGCGCGCGCAGGCGCTCGATTTCGCACTTTTGCTCACTGATCTGGCCCTGGGCTTCCGCTGCGGCCGTCAGTGCCCGTTCGAGCAGGCGACGCATGGCCTGGTCCGGATTTCGTGCCGGATCGACAGCGTCAAGCAGTTGCGATGCGACTGCATTGACCTGTTCGGCCATTTTTTCCGTCTGGGCATCCTCGCCCGGGCGATATTGCATCGGAATATCCATTCCGGTTCTCCGTTGACATCATTTTATCGTATGCGTTGTCGTGGGAGTCGCAATCGCCGTGCCAATGGCTAAGGTAATGATTCCGCCAATAGAATTGGATTCAGGCCTGCCGCAGGGTGGCATGGTCCCGGAATCTTCTGCCGCTATGTCCCGGAATCTTCTGCCCCGTCCGGAAAATTCTCAGTTCAGAGCGTCCGGCGCCGCTTTCCCGCCGAAAACCGCATCGAGATTGTCGAGCGCCCGGAATCCCATGGCGCTGCGGGTATCCGTGGTCGCGCTGCCGATATGGGGCAACAGGAAGGCATTCGGCAGTTCCAGGTAGCCCTTGTCGAAATGCGGTTCGCGGTTGAAGACATCGAGTCCGACACCGGAAACCTTACCGCTTTTCACGGCGGCAATCAGGGCCGGATCGTCGACGATATTGCCCCGTGCCGTGTTAACGACGACGGCACCATCCGGCAGGAGCGCAATACGCTCGGCATTCAGGAAATTAACGGTTTCCGGCGAGGACGGGCAGTTGATTGACAGCAGTTCGGCCTGGGCCAGCATTTCTTCCGGATTCGCATGGAAGATGGCGCCTTGCTCCAGATCGGGGGAGAGGCGGGACCGGTTGCTGTAATGGATTTTCATGCCGAAACCGCGGGCCCGTTGCGCCACGGCGCGACCGATACGGCCCATCCCCAGGATACCCAGCCGTTTTCCGGACATATGGACGCCGAGCATGCCGATGGCGTCCCACCGCCCCCATTTCCCCTCGCGCAGCATCGCCGATGCCTCGTTCTGGCGGCGCGCGGCGCCCAACAGGCACAACAGGGCAATGTCTGCCGTGGCGTCAGTCAGGACATCCGGCGTATTGGTTACGGTTATCCCGCGCGCTGTCGCCGCATCGACGTCGATATGCTCGTAACCAACCGAGAATGTTGCGATGGCCTTTACGCTATCGGGCAGGCGCTGAATGACTTCAGGGGAAAACCTTTCGGTCGAACAGACAAGAAGCGCGTTTGCGCCCGCGCTGCTGGCAATCAATGCGTCCGCGTCATATTGTCTGTCGTCGTCGTTCAGACGGGCGGTATAGTCTTGTGCGGCGCGCGCTTCGACATCGGCTGGCAACTTGCGGGTAACGAAAAGAACGGGACGATCGGTCATGAAGTTTTCCCTGAGAATGATTCGGCGAGTGAGTGTGCGTGCATTGCAAGGGATGCAAAGCAGCGCGCCCTTTTTTACGCGGATAGGCCGCAATATCCCAGCCATTTCGCGCGGTTGTAAGGTGTTTTTTGCCAGTGGGGTGTTGGCATTAACAGCCGTTCCGGCCTACGGAATTGAGATTGTTCCCCATCGTGCTGCATATGCGTTCGAGGTCGTTGAAATAGATTCGCGCAGTGGCATCACGGACATTTCCGGCGGGATGACCTTTGAATGGGCCGATACCTGTGACGGGTGGTCGACTGACCAGCGGTATCTGCTGCGAATCACGAATGAGGATGGTGGTGAAATCGTTTCCCAGTCGAGCAGCGTCAACTGGGAATCCAAGGATGGCCGCCGTCTGCGCTTCAACAGCAAGCGTGAACGCAATGGTGAAACCGTCGACCTGTTCCGCGGCGAGGCGGTGCTTGATAAAGCCGGCGGCTCCGGTGTGGCACGCTTCTCCCAGCCGCGTGACGAAGAGGTGGATTTGCCTTCAGGGACGCGGCTTCCGACGGACCTGACCCTTCTTCTCATGGAACAGGCGGCGCGGGGCGAATTTAATTTTCAGGGCCTGGTCTTCGAGGGCGGGGAAATCGAAACATCCCAGCCGGTGACGAACCTGACCCTGCCGAAGCGGCAGCCGGGGAAAGAATCGATTCTCGAGGCGCCCCTTGGACCCAATCCGGTTTGGCCAATGTTCATGGCCTATTTTACGCGCCAGAACGGTGACGACATTCCCGAAACTGAAATATCGTTGGATATTCAGGAGAACGGCATCGTACCCGGGTTCACGTTGAATTACGGCACGTTCAAATTGCGGGCGCGGCTGGCGCGTATTCAGGCATTGCCCGCGGTTAAGTGCTGACCTAGCGCCAGCGTCGGCCCTTGTCGATGGCACCGTCACCCAGCTTGGCGCGAACATCGTCGATGGCGCGTTCGACGCTGGTAAGTTTCGCCGTTTCGGCATGCAGCAGATCGGGCGGGTCAGCGTCTTCGGCATTCAGGATATCTGCCAGTCCGATCCCGATCAGCCGATAGGCCGGGCCATTGGTTTCCTTTTCCAGCATCGTGACGCCCGTCCTGTAGATGATTTCGGCAAGCTGGGTTGGTGCCGGGAGCGTCCGGCTGCGGGTGACCTGCCGAAAATCCGCCCGTTTCAGCTTCAGCGTAATGCTGCGCCCTGCCAGGTTCCGGGCCTTCAGGCGGCGCGATACGGTTTCGCAGAGCGGCCAGAGGCGTTTGCAGAGCGCATCCAGATTATAGATATCGTCGGCGAATGTGGTTTCAGCGGAAATGCTTTTCGGTGCGGAAGAGGGGGTGACGGTTCGCTCGTCATGCCCGCGGGAAAAATGATACAGGCGCCTGCCGATTGAGCCATAGCGGCGGACAAGATCGGGTTCGGATTTTCGTTGCAGTTGACCGACAGTGGAGATGCCATCGCGGCGAAGCTTTTCCCGCAGCGCCTTGCCCACGCCCCATATGATGCTGGTCGGGCGCGGCGCGAGAAAGGAAACGGCTTCTTCTTTTCCGATCGGCGCAAAGCCGCGCGGCTTGTCCAGGTCGGAAGCGACCTTGGCAAGGAACTTGTTGTAGCTGAGGCCGATACTGGCATTGACGCCAAGTTCCGCTTCAATTCGTTTCACGATCAGCGCCAGTGTTCGGGCCGGCGTGCCCTTGTGCAGCGCCTCGGTACCGTTGAGGTCAAGAAAGGCCTCATCGATGGAGAGTGGTTCCACCAGTGGCGTGTAATCCTTCATGATGGCGCGGATCTGCAGCCCCGTCGCGCTGTATTTGGCCATGTCAGGGCGAATGACAACGGCGTCCGGGCAGGCTTTCAGGGCCTGAAACATGGGCATGGCAGATCGCACCCCGTAAAGCCTGGCGACATAGCAGGCGGCGGATACGACGCCACGATGACCGCCGCCGACGATGACCGGTTTGTCGCGAAGCGAAGGGTCGTCGCGTTTTTCAACAGATGCGTAAAAAGCATCGCAATCGATATGCGCAATCGAAAGATTGCCCAGTTCCGGGTGCTGCAGCAGGCGCGGTGAACCGCAGGCGGGACACCGTCCGGAATCGACGGCCGCGTTGCGTTCCAGCAGGCAGTCGCGGCACAGCGCCGTTACGGTCATGTGGAAATGTCCTCCGGCCAAAGCCAGGCCGCGCCGCGAACACCGCTCGAATCGCCATGTTTTGGGGGGCGCAGAATGGTATCGACCCGGTCTGAGAAGACCCATTCGCTCCAAAGGTGCGGGACCGTGTCATACAGGCTGCGCGCGTTCGACATACCACCGCCCAGAACAATGATATCCGGGTCGAGCAGGTTGATCACATGGGCGAGCGCCCGGGCCAGCCGGCTTTCATATGCCGACAGGCTGTCGCGGCAGGTGGGATCGCCGGATTCGGCGCGCGTAATGATGTCGACAGCGTCCAGCATGGTTCCGGTTGCCTCTGCATGGCGCGCGGCGAATCCGGTGCCGGACAGGAATGTTTCGATACATCCGGTTAGGCCGCATTTGCATGGGGGGCCGGGATGTTCCGCGGGCGTCATCCAGGGGAGTTGTGTGTGGCCCCATTCCCCGGCGATGGCGTTGCGTCCACCCAATACACTGCCATCAATGACAACGCCGCCGCCGCACCCGGTGCCCAGAATCACGCCGAAAACGACATTGGCGCCGGTTGCAGCGCCGTCCTTTGCTTCCGACAGCGCAAAACAGTTGGCATCATTCATCATCCGGACCGGGCGGCCCAGCCGCTGTTCGAGATCCTTGTCAAAGGGGTGGCCGTCAATCGGTGCATTGGGGGCGTTCTTGATGCGGCCCGTTGCCGGCGACAGGGTTCCGGGAATGCCGAAGCCCAGCGAGCAGGACTGGCCGACCGCCGCTTCGGTTTCGTTGATCAACGTAACAATCGCATCCAGCGTTAATGTATAATTATCGGCAGGCGTCGAAATTCGTTGCCGGGCAGCAAAGCTGCCATCGGCTCGTATTACGGCCACCTCGATTTTTGTGCCGCCGACATCCACGCCGATTCGCATCGCCGCAGCTCCTGTAAATAAATACAGTGGAAAAATAGCATGAAATTAGACGAAAACGGCCAGTGACTATGAAAATAGGTGGATAGATGGCTTATTTCTTTTAAAACGGGTATTTTTCTGTGAGTTTCGTGAAGCATTCGCTGAAGGTTAGGGATTTGTTAATCGTAATTTTGCTAAAGTAAATCATGCTTTCGCCGCAAAAAGATTAAGTGGACCATGGCAAAAACAATTCTAATAGTCGAAGACAACGAGCTGAACATGAAGCTGTTTCATGATCTGCTCGAATCGCAGGGATATGATATTCTGCAGACCCGCGATGGTGTCGAGGCACTTAAAATTGCGCGGCTGCAAAAACCGGATCTCATCCTGATGGATATCCAGTTGCCGGAAGTATCCGGGCTGGAAGTCACCAAGTGGATCAAGGAAGACGACGACATCAAGCAGATTCCCGTCATTGCCGTTACGGCATTTGCCATGAAGGGTGACGAGGAAAAGTTTCGTGATGGCGGATGCGAGGCCTATATCGCCAAGCCGATTTCGGTGACGGGCTTCCTCGCAACCGTGGAACGCTTTTTGAGTTGATCGAAAATGTCAGCCCGCATCCTCGTCGTCGATGACCTGCTTCCGAATGTTAAGCTTCTGGAAGCGAAGCTCACCAGTGAATATTTTGACGTTATCACGGCCTATGACGGCCCGACTGCGCTGGAACTGATCGAGCAGCAGCCGCCCGATATTGTTCTGCTGGATGTGATGATGCCCGGAATGGATGGGTTCGAGGTCTGCCGACGCATCAAGGAACAGCCGGAAAGCATGCATATTCCGGTTGTGATGATTACGGCGCTGTCCGATGCGGCCGACCGGGTTCGCGGTATCGAATGCGGTGCGGATGACTTTCTGACCAAGCCGGTCAATGACATGGCTCTGTTTGCCCGTGTCCGGTCGCTGGTCCGCCTGAAGATGGTGATGGATGAATGGCGGTTGCGGGAACAGACAACCGGCCAGCTCGGCGCGTTGGAAAACAGTACGCCGGTCATTCAGCTCAGCGCGGCAAAGGCCAATGTGCTGGTGCTGGACGACAATGAAGTCGATGCCGCCAAGATTTCGGCGACCCTGGCGCAGGACGACGATAACGTCTTCGTCGAAACCGATGTCGCGACCACCTATCAGCGTGCGCTGGACCAGCCTTTCGATATCGTCATCATCAATCTAAACCTGCGCGACCAGGATGCCTTGCGGCTTTGTTCGCAGCTTCGCTCGACCGAGATCACCCGCCAGATCCCGATACTTCTGGTTATCGAGGAAGACCAGCTCGAACGATTGGCCAAGGGTTTTGACCTTGGGGTGAACGACTACCTTGTCAAACCGATTGACCAGAACGAATTACTGGCCCGTGCCCGAACGCAGATACGCCGCTGGCGCTATCATGGCCGGTTGCGCAAGACCTATGAGCGCAGCATTGAGATGGCGCTCACGGACAGCCTGACGGGCCTGTACAACAGACGCTACCTGACCGCGCATCTTGACGGCCAGATCGGCCGGGTGGAGCGCGGCGGCAAGTCGCTGTCGATGATCATGTTCGATATCGACTTTTTCAAACGCGTCAACGATTCCCATGGCCATGCTGCCGGCGATTCCGTGCTGAAGGAACTGGCGGAGCGTGTCAGCGGCAACCTGCGCAGCTTCGATACGGTTGCGCGCATGGGGGGCGAGGAATTCGTCATTGTCATGCCGGACACAAATGTCGGCATTGCCTGTGCTGTTGCCGAGCGTCTGCGTCAGGATATCGAGAACAATGGTTTCACGGTGCCCGAGTTATCGACCACGCTACCAATAACGATCAGTATCGGTGTCGCGACAGCACGGGAAAACGGCGATACCTCAGAGTCGATTTTGAAGCGGGCGGATGACGCGCTGTATCACGCAAAGGATACGGGGCGGAATAGGGCGGTGCTGAATACTGACGGCGTGTTTGAGTCGATTACACCGGTACTTCAGGAAGAAGTGGCCGGCGGCGGCCGCTGAACCCGTTTAAGCCGTGCTAATTGGGTGTTTGGCGCCCTGAATCGCAAAGCCGCACCCGATTGAGTGCGGCTTTTTTGCATCCCGGATATCCCTGGATACGGTATCGGCTGGAAACCTGCTGACTACTTGATACGGCCTTCCTTGAAGGTAACGTGCTTGCGCACGACCGGATCGTACTTACGCATTTCCATCTTTTCGGTCTGCGTCCGCGGGTTCTTCTTGGTCACATAGTAGTAACCCGTATCCGCGGAGCTGATCATCTTGATCTGAATCGTGTTTGCTTTGGCCATAATCGATGTTCCACTGCTTGCAATCGCTTGGGGCGGCACATTAGCCGCCGCGGGTATCAAGTCAAGCCTATTCGGTCGTGATCATTCGGGTGCTGCGGCGATTGAAGAGGCGTTTTACCGGCCGGTTCGGGTCCGGTGCCGGGTTTTCCCGCCACAAATTCACGGCCTCGTCGAGCGCCAGCCGTGTCACGGTCATCAGCTCCAGGGTGTCCAGCGCCTCTGCGGCGGAACGCCAGCCGATGTCTTCCAGCTCGGTCGTGTGCTGCAGCGTGCCGCTGGTCGTTTCCGCATCGGCCAGAAAAAAGCGCGTATTGAACCGGATCGGGCTGCGCGTCGGGGTGATCGCGCGCAGGATATAATCCAGCCGCCCCGCGGCAGGCCGCAGATTCGCCTCCGCATATGCCGCATGCAGCGGGGAAGCGTCGGAATCGCTGATATCGCCCGGTTCGCCGATCAGCAGGCCGGTTTCTTCCCAGGTTTCCCGCAGCGCTGCCCAGGCGAGCGCCGTGGCGCGCCGTGGCGGGCAGTGGCGGCCCATCTGGGTCATAACGTCATCCCGCAGCGGGAATGCGGCGCCATGGGCGGCATCCGTCGGATCAACCCGCCCGCCGGGGAATACATAGACCCCGGGCATGAACCGTGCATTCAGTCGCCGCCTGCCCAGCAGAACCTCCGGCTCCTGTCGCGCACCGCGCAGCAGGACAACGCTCGCGGAATCATGCGGGCGTGCGGGGCGTTTCTTTTGGGTTGCGTCAGTGGATGTATCTGTCATGGAGGTCAGCTCCCGGCGTTCAGCGTCGTGGTCCGGAGGGCCTTCTGATAGAGGCCCGGCGTTTCAAGAAGCCGTTTCGCCACTTCGATGTCAACGTCCTTTCCGCTATGCGGTTGCCAGGGGCAGAGCGCTGCCACGGCCTTTACCGCTTTGGGATCGTTATCATCCACCATCCGTCGCATGCTGATCTGCCGCCGCGATTCACCTTCATCCAGTGCTCGCTGCAGGATCGCATCGGCGTCGTTTTCATCATCCGCGCTGCTGGTGCATACGGTCGGCACCACGCCAAGCCGGTGCAGGACATATCCGGAAGGCGACAGAAGCCGGGCCCAGGTGAGAATCAGCTCACCGGCATTCGGCATCTGCAACACGGTTTGCACGGTGCCCTTGCCGAAGCTGCGGCTGCCGACAAGCACTGCGCGGCCGGTGTCCTGCAGTGCGGCCGCCAGGACTTCGGATGCGGACGCG
>Ga0222651_1000598_pt1 | contig 21459 bp, 17 predicted proteins | sample AntAcemetagen369_FD_179855 | JGI IMG/M metagenome (GOLD analysis project Ga0222651, IMG submission 179855) | Saline water microbial communities from Ace Lake, Antarctica - #369 | ecosystem: Environmental > Aquatic > Non-marine Saline and Alkaline > Saline | place: Antarctica: Ace Lake...
CACCAACCTTTTAAAAAACGAAAATCTGTAGTACACAAACTTGAAGCTAAAAAAACAGAAGCTAAAGAAAATCAGACACTTCTGAGCGGTTAGCTGCAATGTGGGTTAAACCCAAATAAAAATGATTAGCTACAAAAGTCTTTTCCTGCTTTTTTCAGGAATTTTGTTATCAGCCAATATTTTAGGGCAACACCTGATTAGCGGAAAATACAGTGAACAGAAGCTAGCAGAGGTGCTTATTCCATTGAAAAATTGGCAACCTTTTCCAGCATTGGACAACAGAGAAGCATGGAGCAAAGCAGACAAAGAGCAAATGGAATTCTTTCTTGATTTTGCCAATGATAAAATCGACTATGACTGGCCTTATATCCCTGCCACCAAGTCCCTGTTAATTCACAGAAATGGAAATAGGACTGAATATCAAGACATGACTTTCGAGAAGAGAAGAGTCTTGGGAGCGATGATTTTGGCTGAGATCTACGAAAACAAAGGGAGGTTTATCGATCCTATTGTCAATGGTGTTTGGTCAATATGTGAAGAATCCTTTTGGGGAGTTCCTGCACACTTGCCAAAATCGGATGAATATTCCGGTTTGATGGATGTATCCAAACCTTTCGTAGATTTATTTGCGGCAGAGACCGCCACTTATCTGGCTTGGGCAGATTACTTTTTTGGTGAAAAATTTGATGAGATTTCTCCCCAAATTAGAAAAAGAATACGGTATGAAACCACAAATAGGATCTTCGAACCTTTGATGAACAAACACCACGGTTGGATGTCGGCAGGTGCCAATGGCCGACCGCCTAATAACTGGAATCCATGGATATGTTCCAACTGGATCAATGCCGCATTATTATTGGAGGACAATGAGGACAAGAGGGTAGCTCATGTATTCAAGGCAATTCAAGTGCTGGACGAGTTTTTAACGCCTTATCCTGAAGATGGAGGTTGTGATGAAGGACCAGGCTATTGGGGAGCGGCGGCTGCTTCTTTGTTTGACAACCTTTCTTTGTTAAATGAAGCGTCAGATGGGGCTTTTCAGTTTGCTTTTGAAGATGAAAAGGTGAAGAATATGGGGCGATTTATCTATCGGGCCCAAATAAGTGAGGAATATTTTCTGAATTTTGCGGATGCAAGTCCCGCGCCTAAAATGGCAGCGGCCATGATCTACAGGTATGGTAAAGCCATTCAAGATCCAGAAATGATTAAGTTTGGGGCTTACTATATAGGTGAAAATGAAAAAGCCTTGCCAAGGTTTCACTATTTTAGACATTTCTTCGAGGTGTTTATGCAGGATGAATTAGCGCAGGCTGAAAAGGGACTACCTTTACCAAAGGATGTATGGCTCCCTGATATTCAGGTAATGGTAGCCCGAGACAAGGGTGGAAGCACAGGTGGGTTTTTTCTTGCTGCCAAAGGTGGACATAATGACGAAAGTCACAATCACAATGATATAGGTAATTATGTGGTTTATTACGACGGTATTCCCTTACTTATTGATGTGGGCAGTGGTACCTATACCAGAAGAACTTTCAGTGGGGAGAGGTATTCCATTTGGTTCAATCGCTCAGATTACCATAATGTACCAACCATTAATGGAGATCCGCAACGTGCCGGTATGGAATTCAAAGCCACCAAAGTTTCTCATGAAGCAAAAAAGAACAGTACATCTATGTCCTTGGATATCAGCAAGGCCTATCCCGAATCGTCTGGACTAGTTTCCTGGAAGAGAGACCTAAAATTGGATCGTGGTAAAAGAGTAACCGTAAGCGATAATTATCAACTAGCTGCCACAGGTGATATCAATCAACACCTGATGACAATCTATCCTGTAAAAGTCATCAAACCCGGATTGATTTCCATTGCTTATGAAGGCAAAGATGGAAGCATCGCTCCATTTGAGATTCAATATAATCCGGAGAATATGGAAGTAAATGCGGAAAAAATCGCATTAAATGCACCTGAAGATGAAGGTGTTAAGGATAAATGGGGAGATCGGATATACAGGGTGAGTTTTACACAAAAATCAGTTGCTCCTCAGGGAACAATGAAATTCGTCATTCAAAAAGGAAAATAGGTGTAATTTTATATCGGCTTAAAACAAAAAAGCGGGGAACATAGATTTATCCCCGCTTTTATATAATGTTTTACACCATTTAAAGATTGGCTTTAAGGTCTTCCCAATTCCAGTCATTATTGATTTGAGAGATGGCATGGTGGGCTGTCATATCAAATTGACATGGGACCACGGAGACATAGTTGTTCGCAATGGCCCATTCATCATTGTCCTCGCCTTTGTCAAAATTGACAAAATTACCTGCCATCCAGAAGTATTTTCGCCCATTGGGATCGTACCTTTCTTCAAAGTCCTCTTGCCATTTGGCACGGGCTTGTCTACAAATCTTAATTCCTTTTATTGGTTCATTCCTTTTGGGTGGAAAATTTACATTAAGGGCCACTCCCTTCGGAATTCCGTTTTCCAATACTTGAAGGGAGATTTGAGAAACATACTCCTTAATATGAGAAAAATCGGCTTTGGAACTGTAATCGCATAAGCTGAAACCAATGGAGGGAATACCTTCAATGGCTCCTTCAATGGCTGCAGACATCGTTCCAGAGTAGAGGACACTTATTGAAGTGTTGCTGCCATGATTGATTCCACTGACCACAAGATCAGGTTGCCTATCTTTCAAGACATAATGCTTGGCTAATTTCACACAATCTACGGGTGTCCCACTGGATTTATAGGCAACAACATCTGGAAAAATCTCTTCCTCTGAAAGTCTTAAAGTATTGCCTATGGTGATTGCATGTCCCATTCCTGACTGCGGGCTATCCGGAGCTACTACGACGACATCTCCCAACTCTTTCATTACTTCCACCAATACGCGGATTCCTTTAGATGTTATTCCATCATCATTGGAAACTAAAATTAAAGGTCTTGACATTAAGAATTACTTTTTAATTGATTGTAATAAGCTGTGATCCTCAGAAGATCTCCTCTTCTGTCATGGGAAAGTTTGTTTTTCCTCATATACAATTTCATTTCAGAAGATTTGTCTTCCATAAACTCCTTAAGTAACACATTTTTCTTTTGATTGTATTTGAATATTTTTTGATCATGAAGAAAATAAAAATTGAAGTCCAACCTGCTAAAACCTCTTCCCCCCATAGGCATGCCCCACATAGGATTCATATACATGCTCCGCATGCCATAGGAATTGAATCCCCGATTATCTGCTGTAATAAACTCACGACATAAAAGCGTAATATCCTCTCCCTCGGTAAGTAGTTCAAAGAAAATGGGTGTTTTATAATCTGAACTCAGCGCATAGGGAAGACTATAGAAAGTCCTAAGGCCACCATAAACTTCATCGAAGATCTCAAAATAGGTAATAGAAGCAGAACTAAAGGTTTCTACAGTGTTGCCTTGTACCAAAACCACGTTAGCATCTAAATCATACTTTAACTTTCCTTCATACATTTGACCAGAACTCAGAAACACTTTTCCCGGGTGCCAAACTTGAGAAGGGAACTCCTGAGCCAGAGAAACACCTGAAAGAAGTAGTAAAAACGCTATAATATTTATGGATTTTTTCATGACAAATTCAGTTTTGATTCTACTCTAAATACGTAAAAAAAGTATTTTGTGTTGAATGAGCTGCGAAATAATGTCACAAAGGGCTAATTTTTCATTATTTGATGGCCCATTTTATCTCTTTTGGTGATAAGGTATTTTTCATTGTGGGGATTGGAGCTTATCTCCAAAGGAACAGTTTCCACGATCTCAAGCCCATAACCCGATAAACCGACTCTTTTGGTAGGATTGTTTGTAATAAGACGGATTTTACATACCCCTAAGTCCCTAAGAATCTGAGCACCTACGCCATAATCTCTTTTATCCATTGGAAAGCCAAGCGCAAGATTTGCCTGCACCGTATCCATACCTTCTTCTTGAAGTTTATAGGCCTTTAATTTATTTATTAAGCCTATGCCTCTTCCTTCCTGATTCATGTAAAGAACCAATCCTTTGCCATTTTCTTCCACCATTTTCATGGCTTCATGGAGTTGAGATCCACAATCACACCTGCATGAACCAAAAATATCACCAGTGATACATGAAGAATGCACCCTAACCATCACCGTGTCACCTTCTTTCCATTCACCTTTTATCAAGGCCATATGAGTTTCATCAGTGTTGGTTTGCCTAAAAGCTATTAGTTTAAAATCGCCATATTTGGTAGGCATCTCCACGCCAATTTCCCTTTTAATCAGGCTGTCATTCTTAAGCCGATAGGCTATCAAGTCCTTTATGGAAACCAGTTTTAAGTCAAACTTTTTAGCTACACTAACTAAATCTGACAGCCGAGCCATAGTGCCGTCTTCATTCATGATTTCCACCAACACTCCAGCTGGCTGAAGTCCAGCCAAACGCGCTAGATCTATTGCAGCTTCAGTATGTCCTGATCTTCGCAATACGCCACCCCTTTTAGCTTTTAAAGGGAAAATATGACCAGGTTTACCTAGCTCTTCAGGGTTTATATCGGGATCAATCAATGCTTTAATCGTTTTTGAACGATCACTGGCAGATATGCCAGTAGTGCAACCATGACCAATAAGGTCAATAGAAACTGTAAAAGGAGTTTCAAAAGCTGCCGTATTTTTTCCAACCATTAATTCAAGCCCTAGCTCTTCGCATCTGTCCTCCACCAAAGGAGCACAAATTAAGCCTCGGCCATGCGTAGCCATGAAATTGATTATTTCTGGAGTAACTTTTTCTGCTGCACAAATAAAATCACCCTCATTTTCGCGGTCATCATCATCTACAACTATTATGATCTCCCCGTTTTTTATTGCCGCTATTGCGTCTTCTATTGGATCCAGATAAACAGTATCTTTCATTTTAATTTATAAAGTCAATTATATGTAATTGCAAAATTACGATTATTTAATCTACTAACCCTTTTTACCAAATTTTAGTTTAATTTTTGGAAGGGACAACATTGCCCAATTCACGGTCAATTTGGGATTTTAGCTGTGTTAATTCCATGTGCATAGTCAAAAAGGCATCAATTTCATCTTCTTTTGCCAGCTTGATTTTATCTTCGAGTTCATTCCGCATCCTTTTGAGATAGGCACTTTTAAGCTTTAATGATGTTTTGTAGGTGGTATCCGAGAGGTCATCCGACTCCCGTTTTGAAAATATTTGGTGTTTTGTTTCCCAGTTTTTCGATACCTCCCTGGTCGGGGCGATCATGTCAATTACCTCTTGTTTTATCTTGGTATTCTGAATTTTTAAGAAATAATCGAATTTGGGTAACAAACCCTGCCTTAAAGCATATTTATAATGGCCGAGTAATTCCTGATAGATTGGGGTGCTAAAATTTAGCTCCTTGATTTCTTCAAGTAGGTACTCGCACACATGCATTTCCTCTGATACCTTCTCAAAGCCATAATTGATCAAAATCCTGATGAGTTCCCTCTCTTCCTTAAAAGTGCGAGGTTGAATTTTGATATTTTCTTCATCAGGTGATCCCGGCAAAAGCTGCTCTATAGGGCTTGAATCGGACTCTTTTTGAAACCTTGAGGGTTTATTTTTTTGTTGATTTTTAAGTAATTGCCGATTAAGTTCTGTGAGTAAAATTTCCTCTTCCATTTCCAATAGCCGGGCGGATTCTTTTGCATAAACGGACCTTATAATTGGGTCTGGTACTTTGGAAATACTTAGCACCACCTGTCGAATAGCTTCAGCTTTTTTGATAGGGTCTTCTGCCGCTTCTTTGGCAAAAAGATCAATTTTAAAATGAATAAAATCTTTTTCTTCCTTCTCAAGAAATTTACGAAAACCATCTTTTCCAGCCTTCCTGGCAAAACTATCCGGATCCTCATTGGGTGGGAAGACCACCGCTTTTACGTTCAATCCGCCTTCAAGTAGCATGTCTATGCCTCTTAGTGATGCATTTATGCCGGCATCATCGCCATCATAAAGTACAGTGACCTGGTCAGTAAACCTTTTGATTAATTTGATTTGACTTTCAGTAAGAGAAGTTCCTGATGAGGCGACCACATTTTCCACACCTGCCAAATGCATGGAAATTACGTCAGTATAACCTTCTACGAGGTAACATTTATCTGTTTGTCGAATGGCTTGTTTTGCCTGATAAATACCATAAAGAACATCACTTTTATGGTAGATGGCTGTTTCAGGAGAATTAATGTATTTGGGCTGTTTTTTATCCTGGGTCATTATCCTGGCACCAAACGCAATTGCTTTTCCGCTCAGGTTATGAATTGGAAACATTACTCTGCCCCTAAACCTATCGTAAAAATTTCCCGGTTTATTTTCTCGCTCAAGAATTAGACCTGCTTTAAGTAGGTTGGATTCCTCAAATCCAGCCCCTTTTGATTTGTTTAGAAGATGGTCCCAACCATCCAGAGAATAGCCAAGTTCAAACTTTTCTATGGTTCCTGGATCAAATCCTCGTTCCTGTAAATAGCTAAGGCCAATTGATTCCCCTTCTCCGGATTGTAGGTTTTTATGAAAAAAATCTTTAGCATAATTTAAGGCAATGTATAGGCTTTCTTTTTCATTGTACTCCTGCACATCAGCAGGATCAATACTGTTTTCTTCTTCAATTTCTATCCCGTATTTTTTTGCAAGGTGCCTGATCGCTTCCGTAAATCCCAGCCCTTCAATATCCATGATGAATTGAATGGGATCCCCAGCCTTTCCACAACCAAAGCATTTGTAGATTTGTTTGGCAGGAGAAACGGAAAAAGAAGGGGTGTTTTCCTGGTGAAATGGACAGCATGCCCAGAGGTTTTGCCCTTTTCTTTTTAGCGAGACATAATCATTGACAACTTCTTCAATGTCTACCTGATCTCTTACCCTGTCCGTTGTCTGATTAGATATGGCCATAATTTTCTATCGAAGTGTAAAGATAAGATTTATGCATGAGAATTCTTTGGACAAACAGGTTCCAAAAGTAGAAACTATTTCCCCCTGGCTTTGGTGACAAGCTTAATTTAAGATGTCCTTTCACCCATCCGTTTCTTGAATTAGGACCTGAGTTAGTGGTAGGATCGTCTTGAAAACCCAATAAATCGTCACTGCGAGCCCTTTTTGGGTGGCTTCTGAGGTGGGGAAGGGTGTGGCATTCCCTCCTTGCTGGGGATTCCCAAGGCTTTAACCATGGAAAGCCCACTCCAAGTCTACCGATGACGGTTTTTTTATGAAAATGGGTCGAACTTAGGTTAGGAACATAGTTTTATAACAAAAGGGTTTAAACCATAAATCTGGCTATATGCCATTAATGGTAAATCACTGTTTTGAAGAAATGAAAGGTAACAAACAACCTTTTTTTGATAGGAATAGGGTACATAACAGCTTTGCTGGAGCAAATTTCGGGTTTAAACATGAAAATATTTTATTAACGGGGGATTAGCTATAAATTGCATAAGAATCAAAAACCAGAAACCAGAAATGAATATTTCTAAGGAAAAAGTTTTAAAGGCCCTGTCAACGGTAGAGGATCCCGACTTAAAAAAGGATCTGGTTACTCTCGGAATGATTCAGGGTTTGGAAATAATAAGTGAACAAAAAATTTCTTTTAAAGTGGTATTGACCACCCCCGCCTGTCCTTTAAAGGAATTGATCAGGATAAACTGTGAAGAAGCAATTAAAAAAGCTTTTGGTGGGAAAGTTGAGGCTGATATATTGATAACTTCAAATGTAACTACCGTTCGTAATGATGCGCCAATGCTGCCGAATGTTAAAAACATTATTGCTATAGCTTCTGGAAAAGGTGGGGTAGGTAAGAGCACTTGTTCTTCAAACCTAGCCGTTGCTTTGGCGAAATTAGGGGCAAAGGTAGGTTTGATTGATGCTGATATTTCTGGTCCATCAGTACCTACGATGTTTAATGTAGAGGGTGAGCAACCTGCTATTAAACAAGAAAACGGTAAAAACATAATTGTTCCTATAGAACAATATGGTGTAAAATTGATGTCTATTGGTTTTTTAACACCTGCCGAAAATGCTGTTGTTTGGAGAGGGCCAATGGCCAGCTCTGCGCTAAAACAGTTTATAGGTGATGTGGATTGGGGCGAATTAGATTACTTATTGATTGACTTACCTCCGGGAACGTCAGACATACATCTCACCATGGTTCAAACCTTACCGGTGACAGGAGCGGTAATTGTCACTACGCCACAAAAAGTAGCTCTTGCAGACGCTACTAAGGCTTTGACGATGTTTCAGCAACCACAGATCAATGTGCCAATTTTAGGAGTTGTAGAAAATATGGCTTACTTTACACCAGATGAATTGCCTGACAATAAGTACTATATATTTGGTCAGGGCGGTGGACGCAAACTTTCTGAGAAATACGACGTTACTTACTTGGGGGAAATACCTCTTGTGCAAGGGATAAGAGAAAGTGGAGATAGTGGTTATCCCGCAGTGTTAAAGGAAGGGATTATGGCAAAAGCTTTCAGTGATTTTGCGGAAGAAGTCGCTAGGCAGGTAGCAATTAGAAATGCTGCCTCAAGCAAAACAGAAATAGTACAGATTAAAGTATAAAGACGATGTTGGATCAATACAAAGATCAGATTGAAAAGGCTTTAGATACGATCAGGCCCTTTTTAGAAGAAGATGGTGGTAACGTGAGGATCGTTGGGCTTTCCCAAGATATGGTTCTACAATTAGAACTATTAGGAACTTGTAGTTCATGTCCCATGTCTACAATGACGTTTAAAGCAGGTGTGGAAGAAGCAATAATAAAGGCTATTCCTGAAATTGTCAGTGTAGAAGCCGTAAATGTAGAAGTAGCCTGACTTGTCGTACGATCTATGGTTAATAATTACAATGCACTGATGCGTAATTTAGTATCAGTGCTATTCTTTTTTTTATGGGGTATACACGGCACCTTCGGTCAAAGTGAAACATCAACTGATACTGTTGAAAGATCTCTAGAGCAATGTGGAACCGTTTTTTTTGAAAAAAAGCAAGCCCAGTCTATGGGGTATTTTGGTAGTCGACAGTATTTTGAAAGTTGGCTGGATATTAAGGGTGCCCAAATGAATCAAAAAAGCCAGGGAAACCGATCACTTGCTGACGAAATTAGAAAGTTGCCAGTTGTTGTTCATGTTATTCACCATGGGGAGGCTATAGGGGATGGTGCAAATATATCTGATGCCCAAATTCTTGATCAAATAAGAATTCTTAATGAAGATTTTCAAATGCAAAATCCAGATCTTGTAGCCAACACGCCCAATGAATTTTTAAATGTGGCTGCCAATGCTGGAATTGAATTTGTTTTGGCGAAGCAAGACCCACTAGGAATGCCTTCCATTGGAATAAACAGGGTGGAAGGGCCAAAAGATTCCTACGGATTAAATGATGCTGCTTTGGTGGGGCAACTGGCTTTATGGGCTCCAGAAGAGTATATTAACATATGGGTGATGCCACTTACTCCACCAACTATTGGCTTTGCTGCCTTTCCTACTTCTGATGAATTGGAAGGGTTGAATAGTCCTACACCCACTCGACAAACAGACGGGATATCCATTGATTATCTTTATTTTGGAAGTGTTGGCAATATCTCTCAAAACTCTAAAGGTAGAACTGCTACCCATGAAATGGGGCACTTTTTAGGTCTCAGACATATTTGGGGAGATGGGGGTTGTGAGGTAGATGATTTTGTGACTGATACTCCCTTGCAAAGCCAATCCAATAATACTTGTATTGTAACCCCCAGGTTTACTTGCGACTCCAGAGATATGGTTGAAAATTTCATGGACTATACGCCAGATCGATGCATGAGCTTGTTTACTGAAGGTCAGGTTGACCGCATGGATGTTATCCTTGCTTTTAGTCCCAGAAGGGCAACTTTATCTACAAGCCGGGCACTATTTGATCCTCAATTTTTTGACAGTGATATTGAACTGATTGAAATTAAATCACCTCTAGGATATATTTGTAGCAATACCATTTTACCCATTATTGAAGTGGTGAATAAGGGAAAAGAACCTGTCACAAAAATAAGAGCTAGTATCCAGGCAAATGGAGTCGAACTCGAAACCAAAGACTTTAATGTTACCATTGCTCCAGGAGAATTAGCGCAACTGGAATTTAATTCCATTGATTTAAATGCCGAAAACAACGCGTTTACTGCAGAAGTATTACTGGTAAATGACACGGAAGATGATGACCAGTCAAATAATACATTGTCAATAACCGCTATCTTACCAGCCTTTGAAACCTTACCCTATGCCTTCCCTGGGCATGGTGTAGTGTCAGGCTGGGAATTTATTAATGAAGACAAAGAATATACCTGGACACCAATTAACCTTCAGATTGATAACATTACCAAGGATGTGTTTCTTCTCAATGGATTTGATTATAATGGAAAAGGCGAATTGGATTATTTAGTAAGTCCGGTTTTTGATCTTTCCGATTTACAAAACCCTCAATTGTCATTTGATTTATCCTATTCTCCTTTCTCCAATAGTGCGTTCACTGAAACATTGATAGTTGCCGTTTCCACTGATTGTGGAAATACCTTCAATTTACTTTCAGCACCCTATAATAAATCGGGTTTAACCCTTGCTACTTTAGAAGGGTCTGTAAATGAGTTTTTCCCTTCTTCCGAGCAGCAGTTTAGGAAGGAAGTGGTAAACCTCAGTGCCTATGCAGGCCAAAATAGCGTCAGGTTAGCTTTCGTGTCAATAAACGGTTATGGAAACAATGTTTTCCTCAAAAATATAAGCGTCAATACTGAAGAAACCTTCCGTTATCAGTTGGGAATAAATGAAGTACTGGAACCTTTACCAGTAGTAAATGGAGACCAGGTGCTGGACAAATTAAGCTTTTCTAATACTGGGAACCTTAATTTATCAAGCTTTTATGTAAGTAAAAGTATCAACGGCGCCATAGATGAACCTACTTTAATTGAGGTGATTAATTTGGAGGTGGGCGCGTCCACCTCAGTTGATTTAACCAATTACTTTGATGTTGGTTTGAATGAAGTTGTGTACGAAGTTTCTGGACCTAATTATGATCAAAATACAGGTACCGGAGACCAATTGACAAGGTATTTTATACAAGATGATGCCAGCATTTTGGCCCCTTGGCGTCAAAATTTTGATTCCGGCCTAGAGGATTGGATAACCATCAATCCGGAAAATAATTTAAGTCTCTGGCAGGTGGCCACTACTTCGGGAGTGGACAACAATCAGCTGGTCTTGGGTAATATGGCTTCAAACAATAGTTATTGGTTGGTGTCGCCGGAATTCTCTATAGCTGGAACCGGAAAAGCAGGATTGATTTTTGACTGGGGAGGAAATGGTTTTTTATCCGAAGACTTGACAAATTTCTCTTTAATGGTAAGTACAGATGGAGGACAAACTAGCCAAATGGTTTGGCAGGTGTCTGGTGGTGACCTTAATAAAGAAATTTCATCTAGCAATTCCACTGATCAATCTCAAAGCAGTTTTATAAACCTTAATAGCTTTGCAGGGGAGGAGAAAGTAAGGATTTACTTTAAAGTTAATAATATCAACGATACCAATGCTTTGCTACTTTTGGATAATGTCTCTTTGTATTTGGCTGATGACCCAGATCCAGTGATTCCTGAGACAAACCAATCCCTTATTTATCCAAACCCTGCAAATGGTAATTTCCATATTTCCTTTAATTTAACGGATTACCAAGATGTGGAAATTCAGTTTTTCAGTACATCTGGTCAAAAAGTCTACGGTGTTAATTTCCCCAACACCTTAAATCAAACCTATACATTTGGAAAAGAACATCTTCGGAGTGGATTATTTGTGGTTAAGATAATGGGCGAAAATTTCTTATTGACCAAAAAATTGATTTTACAATGATACCAAAAACTGAAATCGACCGTTCTTTCAAAAAAAAATTATTGGTAATTTACCAGATCTAAATTATAGCATTAATTTGCATTAGTATTCAAGAGAAAATAAAAGGTTTGCATCCCTAGAAATTGGATCAAATCTTGCAATAGACATGATATGAGTGATTTTAAAGTAGGCATTAAGAAAGTAGGAATCCATCTTTTAATTATTTTGGCCATTACTTTTGGGCTTTTGTTCGTTTTTTTTAAAGTTTATTTACCTGATTATACCCATCATGGGGAATCTGTATCTGTTCCTGATTTGGAAGGTTTTCAGTATGATCAAGTACAAGATTACCTGGAAGGCAGGAATCTGAGAATGGAAATCACCCTGGACAGTGGATTTGTAGCAGAAGCGAAACCGCTCGAAGTATTGAAACAAAACCCTAAGCCAGGAGCAAAGGTAAAGCAGGATCGAAAAATCTATGTAACACTCAACGCAAAAAATGCCCCATTGATCAGGATGCCTAACCTAGTCAATACACCGATAGCGAATGCTCAGGAAATTTTATCCAATTTTGGCCTGGTAAGAGGAGACATTATCTATATTCCTGATATAGGCCGTAATGCAGTGCTGGAACAAAAATACAGAGGCAGAGAAATTAAAGAAGGATTAGAGATTCCAAAAGGCTCACAAATTGATCTGGTCGTAGGTGATGGATTGGGAAATCAGGTTTTTGATATGCCTAATATTATAGGAATGGATGACCTTGAGGCGGAATTTTTGATTCTGGGGTCTGGACTGACTATGGGCAATGTCAATTATGTAGAAACGGATACTGTCCCGAAAGGAACAGTAATAAAACAACTCCCTCCTGCAGGATTGAACATGAAAACAGGAGAACGAGTGGATATTTGGGTTTCTGAACTTGCGCGAGAAATTAACTTTTAATGAATAAGCTTAAGGGATCGGTTCTGATTTGTGTTTTACTGTTTGGCCTCTATTCCAGTCCGAATTGTATGGCCCAATTTCGGCAATTACCGATGGCGTCAGCACCGGTTCCTGAAAAACTTGTAGAAAATAATAATTTAAGAACCGCTGAAGAGGCCTTAAAGCTCCCTTTTTGGGATGATTTTTCGTCAGGCAATTATTCCCCCTTACTTTGGGAGGCAAAAGGAGTAAATGCATCATTTACCATCGGCCTGGCCCCACCATCTTTAGGGGTTGCCGTTTTAGATGGGGTAGATGAAGATGGATACCCCTATTCAACTACCAAATTGGAGCAAGGGGAAGGGGATCAATTAACGTCTAAGCCCATTGATCTGTCTCAGCCCGCAGCAACCAATGATATTTACCTTAGTTTTTATTGGCAGGCTGGTGGCAAGGGGGAACGACCGGATGCGTCAGATGCACTTGAGTTGTTTTTTTTAGCTCCAGATGGTGATTGGGAGTTGGTATGGAGCCAAAAAGGAGAGGATGAGCTTTCGATAGATGTATTTGTACAGGCAATGTTGCCAGTACCTGAAAAATTTCAATTTGATGCCTTTCAATTTAAATTTCAGCACTCGGGAAGGCTTTCAGGCCCATTTGATACTTGGGTATTGGATTATATTTACCTTAATAAAGGTAGGAATTCAACGGATAGATTTCCTGAGGACAGGACGCTTACGCAATTGCCTAGCAGTCCTTTTTCTCCTTATTTCGCCATACCTTTTTTTGAATTTGACCAAGAAAAAATTTCAGCTCCAATCAGCAATGAGTTTAATAACCTGGGCAATAGGTTTAGGGCGATCGAATATACAGTTAGCCTTAAAAACAAAGCAACGGGGGAGATTTTGGAAGAACCCAATATCCGGACACCTTTTAATCCAGTACCTCAAGCCTTAGAGCGCAGGGCATTTACCAGCAGTAACCTCCAAAAGGAGGGCCTTGTTGATTTAATAGATGAACCTATGGACGTGGAGGTGCTAATGTTCCTAATTGCTGGTGATACTTTTCTGGAAGTAGGAGCGGGTGAAGCCCAAACATTCAATGTGGATTTTCGAGTTAACGATACAAGCAAGGTGGTCATTCCTTTTAGGGATTATTATGCCTATGACAATGGAACGGCAGACTATGCCGCTGGAATCAACCAAAGAGGAGGGATGCTTGCGTTATCTTATGAGCTGTCTACTCCTGCCTACTTGTCAGGTGTTAGCATTCAATTTGTCAATGCAGCCCAAAGAAACAATGCGATAGAATTGATGGTTTGGGATTCAATTGCCAATGAACCGCTGTACCAAAAAGAGATTTTGATCCCTGATGATGCCGGAATAGGTAGTTTTTCGTTTTTCCCCCTGGATACGAATGTCCTTGTAAAGGATCATTTTTTTATTGGTTTTACTCAGTTTTCAAATGATTATATCTATATCGGTCTGGACAAGAGTGGAAATACTGGTGACAAGATTTTCTATAATGTGTTAGGCGCATGGCAACAAAATGATGTTGTAAGAGGTAACTTAATGATGCGCCCGCATTTAAGCCTAAATCCTGTAGTAAAAGAGACTGAACTGTCAGCAGTAGAATTATTGCTGTATCCTAATCCAGTAACAGAGATGTTGTATATAATGGGTGAAGTGGAGGATATTGCAGTATTTGATTTTCAGGGTAGGTTGATAAATATACCTCAAGAAGTGGATAAAGACGGTAAAATTCTTAATTTTACTGAAAGTCAAAAAGGAATGTACCTTATCAATATGGTGAAAAACGGACAACCCTTAACAAAAAGAATTATTGTTAAATAAGCGATGAAAGACATAGAAGTAGAAGAATTGAAAGAAAGGTTAGACAAAAAAGAGCAGTTTGTTTTTTTAGACGTCAGGGAAACTTACGAATATGAAGAAGATAACCTTGGTGCTAAGAATATTCCGCTAGCTCAACTTCCTAAAAATCTATCCGAATTAGAAATGCACGAAGAGGATGAAATCATTGTGCATTGCCGTTCTGGTGCAAGAAGTGGAAATGCAAAGGTGTTTTTAGAAAGCAAGGGTTATTCTAAGGTCAGAAACGTTATAGGAGGGATCATGGCTTTCAGAGCATTAGAAGAAGATTAATTGCAATGGATTTTTGCTTTATTCAAAAACAAAGGGTTCAGGAGTAAAGCAAAGGATAAACAGTACAATGGCTAACCAGCCAAGAATTATACGTTTTTGATCTAATTTTCTACCATCAATCACCTCAGGGTGATTGATGCCTAAAACTCTGCCTACCAGAAAGGCGAAAAAGAGCCATCCCGAGTATCCTTGAATGCCGGGTGAGATGCTTATGAGGCTGTATTGTATGGAGGCAATGCCAAGCGCCATAAGCCATTGATTGGTATTAGAAAGACCTGATTTTCGATAACAAATGTAGAGAAATCCTACATACAAGGGCAATGCAAAGGCCAGGTAGTTAAAATCTTCAAATGGACTTATAACCCCTAATCCTGCATAAAACAAAAATAGGGTATAAACAACCAGTGAAATAAGTTTGTGGTGTTTTGGGAAAAGCCCAAAGACCACGTGTCCGCCATCCAATTGGCCAATAGGTAAAAGGTTGATCGCTGTAAAGAACAATGCCAGGTAGCCTGCAAAAAGGAAGGGATAATGGATGATTTCAGACATGGCGGGCATCCGCTCAGGGTCTGCAAGGGTTTTTTCCATGGTCCAAAACAATAAATTGTAGCCCAATTCAAAGTCCATCACTTCCTCATCTTCGCTTAGGGCATAATTTGGATCTGCATATTCAGGATGAACTTCATAGATGTAGTCCGCTTCTGGTAACTGGGTAAATCCATAAGTAAGGACCGCTAGGGCCACAACAAAACCTGCTATCGGTCCTGCAATGCCTATATCAAAGAATTTTTTTCTACTGCTTATTATTCCTTTCATTTGAATGATCGCTCCAAATGTTCCAATAGATGGAGATCCTAAAAATCCCAGCCAAGCCGGGATAAAGTAAGGCAAGGAAGATTTTACCTTATGGTGAATGGAAGTAAACAAGTGACCCAATTCATGTATCAATAAAATCCCGATAAAAGGCAGGGAAAACTGCAAGGAAAGCAGAAAATATTCCCATGTAAGGGGTTTTTCGCTGGAAAGTATACTTCTCCCATACAGCCACTCTCCACCCGCAAGGGTAGTGGCTATTATTGTTAAAATGAAAAGGGTACCGTGTTTTAAATATTCTTTGGTACTATACATGCTGGAAAAAATTGATTAGGGCTTTGGGGTGGTCAATATGATATGTTTGTATGCCAACTTTATTCGCGCCTAAAAGGTTTTCTTTAAGGTCATCAAAAAACAAACATTTTTCCGGAGCCGCACCTATGGTTTTGACGACCTCCTTGTAGATGGCCTCATCCGGTTTGCGCAATCCCATTTCCTGACTTAAAAACAAATGATCAAAAAGCTGTGGCCAGGTACCATCTGGTAATTTTTGCTTAAAGGTTTCTTCCACTACTCTAAAATGTATGCTGTTGGTGTTGCTAAGCATGTAAAGTGGATACTTTTTCTTCAATTCTATAAGAAGATCAAGCCTTTCTTGAGGGATATCCACTAAAATACTGTTCCAAGCGGCATCAATCCATTCATCCTCCCAGTCTACAGAGAAATATTTTCTTACCCCATCCCTGAAAGTATTTTCATCTGCTTTCCCCGTTTCAAGATCGAAATGAATCGGAGAGACCATAAATTCTTTAATTAGGTGATGTTGGTGTTCAGGTAAGCGGCTGTTTATTTTTTCAAAAGTCCTTTGGTAATCAATGTCATAGATAACATTCCCTAAATCAAAAATCAAAAATTCAATTTCTTGCCCGTTTTTCATTACAATTTATGTTGTGATTTTAAAATCAAATATGTAACATTGCATTCCCAAAAGCAAGGTAAAAGGTTCAAAAGACTTTTAATCCCCGCTAGGGAGCCTTTTCTAATTTGAATAATAGTTGGACTTGGTTATTTACTTTCTTTTATTTGTGGTTGAATAAAAGGGAGTAAATTTTATTCATAAAGTTGGGCCTATAACTCAGCTGGTTAGAGTATCTGACTCATAATCAGAAAGTCCCTGGTTCGAGCCCAGGTGGGCCCACTTGAAAATTAGGCACTTACGAGATTTTATCTCGGAGTGCCTTTTTCATTTGCACATTATTTGCATAAAAAATGGGTCTTAGGCTTTTTTTTGTTGACTTTTTTGTCAGTTTAATGTCACTATTTTTTTCAACATCATTATATTGAAAAAAAGAATTATTTCCTTTCTATTTGAAGTTGAATCATCCTCAAATATCAGGATGGTAATTAAAACGGATCATAAAAAAATGCACTGTAGGATAAATTCTCTTCAGAGTTTTTGTTGGTTTTTTTAGGATTGGAGTCAAGAAGATTTTCATTTCTTATTACCATTTTTATGCATATTCAAATACCGAATACAACAGGGGAGAGGAATTACAAAAACTACCATTTTTTAGGGATGATTTTGAGTGTCATTTTGATTAGTCTGGACACGTTCCCCAAACCGGTTTGTTTTCTTCTATTAATGGAGAATTTGTTGAAAAGTTCTCAGGTTCTCTTATACGATCTCTTACACACCAACTAGAAATGTTTTGGTTGAAAACAGAACCAGCAAACATGAAACTCATATCATTAACATTACTCACATTCCACTCTCCTATTGGTTGGTTGAATTGTGATTTTGAAAACATACCTCTAACATATGTATTTCTAATGTTCCAATTCCCAATGGATTGGTTGAAAACAGAACCAGAAAACATATAACTCATATCAGTCACATTACTCACATCCCAGGTTCCGATGGGTTGGTTGAATACAGAACCAGAAAACATCACCCTCATATTATCAACTTTACTCACGTCCCAATTCCCTATCGGTTGATTAAATCGAGTTTCCGAAAACATACCACTCATGTCAGTCACATTAGTTACATTCCATTCCCCTATGGGTTGGTTGAATACAGAACCAGAAAACATACCACCCATATCAGTTACATTTTTCACATTCCAATCACCAATAGGCTGGTTGAATTCAGATTTTGAAAACATACCTATCATGCTAGTCACATTACTCACATTCCAGTTTCCTATTGGTTGATTAAATTGAGATTCTGAAAACATACCATTCATGCTAGTCACATTGCTCACGTCCCAATTCCCTATGGGTTGGTTGAATTGGGAACTATAAAACATATCATCTAAAACAATTATTTTTTTTAGGTTCCATTTTCCAATGGGTTGGTTAAATTGGGATAATGAAAACATACCTTCAATATCATCAACAATACTCAAATCCCAATTTCCTATGGGTTGGTTGAAAACAGAATCAAAAAACATATTACCCATTTTTATTACCTTACTTACATCCCAGTTTCCAATTGATTGGTTGAAAACAGAACCAGAAAACATATAACTCATATCAGTCACATTACTCACATTCCAATTTCCTATTGGTTGGTTGAATTGAGATTCTGAAAACATTAACACCATACTAGTAACCAAACACACATCCCAATCTCCTATTGGATGGTTGAATTTAGATCCATTAAATATAGAAGTCATATCTGTAACATTTCTCACATCCCAATCACCAATAGGCTGGTTGAATTCAGATTTTGAAAACATAATACTCATATCAATCACTTTACTCACATTCCAATCTCCTATTGGTTGGTTGAATTGAGATTCTGAAAACATAAACACCATACTAGTAACCGAACTCACATCCCAATCTCCTATTGGCTGGTTGAATTTAGATCCATTAAATATAGAAGTCATATCTGTAACATTTCTCACATCCCAATCACCAATAGGCTGGTTGAATTCAGATTTTGAAAACATACCACACATATTTTTAGCATTACCCACATTCCAATCTCCTATGGGTTGGTTGAAAACAGAACCAGAAAACATATTACCCATTTTTATTACCTTACTCACATCCCAGTTTCCAATTGGTTGATTGAATAGGGATGATGAATACATACTTTCCATATTAGCTACCAAACTCACATCCCAATTTCCAATGGGTTGGTTGAATTGAGATTCTGAAAACATACCACTCATGCTAGTCACATTACTCACATTCCAATCACCAATAGGCTGGTTGAATGGGGAATTATAGAACATATTATCCATATTAGTAACCGAGCTCACATCCCAATCGCCAATAGGTTGGTTAAATGGTGATGATGAAAACATTCTTTCCATATTAGTTACCGAACTCACATCCCATTTTCCAATTGATTGGTTGAATTGTGATATAGGGATATTCCTTTTAAAAAAAATCGAGACTGTTTCATCTGAAAACATTCTTTCCATATTGGTAACCGAACTCACATCCCAATTCCCAATGGGTTGGTTGAATCGAGTTTCCGAAAACATACCACTCATGTTAGTCACATTACTAACATCCCAGACCCCTATGGGTTGGTTGAAGAATTTGGATTTTGAAAATAAATGGCTCATGTCTGTAACTAAGGAGGTACAGAGTTTAGTCATATCAACGTCACTACCCCTTCTTTTTCGGATTAAATCATTGTCTACCACCTCATACTCAACACCATTTACAAGCTCTTTGAAACCCACAGGACAGTTTGGAGTACATTTGATTGTTATTCCATTGGAATCGAGGAATATCTTTGGAGTTGAATTATTTCCAGGTTCAAAAGCTTTCATTTTTTTTTAAGATGAGAATTTCAATCACTTTTTTTTAAAAAATAAATATAATGAAAAAGTAGATTTTGGTTATCATTTTATTAGTACCAGTCCCATAAATCCTATATTTCAGAAGCCATTTTCAGTTAAACTTGTCGCCTGAAAAGATAAGATGGAAAGGCTTTACTTGGAATGGAAAAATTTTGCCAGAAGGAAAACTCCAAGAAATGAAATCAATACTAAAAAATTAAAAACTAAGAAAGGGCAATTTTATACAATAATTTTAAACTGAATCGAAGTATAATTTTGATGCCTAATCGGCCATTTCCCTGGGATATTTATATCAAATTCAGAAAACAAACTTTTGTGTGCGTTGGAGGCCCTATTTGCAAGCTACCACTGTCTTTATTGCCAATATTAACTCAAATAAAAGGGGAAATTACAGTGTTGGTAAATTAAAAAAAATCCATTTTCTCCTTTTCCCTTAATTTCTGTAATACTATTTCCCTTAATTCCTCTCTTGTTATCCGGAAAGGGTTTAGGTTTGCGTTTGCCAAATCAATGCAATGCTCAAATTCAATTTTTGCCGAAAGGATTTTTGATTCCAGATCGTTAAATTCTAGCTCTTCTTGGGTGTAGCCCAGGTATTCGAGTTTCCAATAATCGATAGCTTTGGGATTAGCGGCAAGTGATATGCTTCTAAGAATTCGATCTGTCTCGAAAAAAGTTGTCAGTACATTGACAGTCACCTTTCCAATCATGGCTTCGCCTTCAGTAATAACGATTTTCAGTACTTTTACCTTACTCATCTTGATTATTTCAAACCAATGCATTACTGGAATTACCATCTTGCAGGAACCAGTAGTAACTGCTTCCACCTCTATAACAAATCCATGTCCCACTAGCTGAATTTTCCCATCCAGTACAGTGATTTCAATACGGGTAGTTAATTTCCAAGATTTAGCTGCAGTAATGATACGCTTGATTTCGGTGAAAGTTCGGAGGGCTTTCTTTCTGTTAAGTTCAATAATGACCATTGAATGAAGTTTTTTATTATAATATAGGACTTTTTATTTCTTAAATCAGATTCAACAAATTTTAAAATAAATCCTCATTTCAGAAGGAACTTTATATCTTTTGGTCTGATGGTTCAGATATTACATTAGCCATTTTTACATTTGCTCTTATTTTTTTGTTTGTGAAATATTTTCGGTTTTTTTAAACCTTACCATGGTCATTTTTTTCCTTATTAATTATGTTTAGTGATTTGTAAATATTATTAGCAAATGGTTATTTATATAGGTGAACATGTCATTGCACATAATCATGTACACTTCTTTATTTAGGTGTACGTGTGGTGTGTAAGTGGTGACGTTTTTTTTTATATAGATGTACATTTCCTACACATTTGATTAGTTTACAGTTTTCATTTACAGTCTTTGCCATAAAGTCGTTCATTGGCCTTTATGAGGGCTTCTGTTACTCTGTAATTTCTAGTCTTTTCCTTGACGGTCTTTCTTTTTTTCTCAGCTTGAAAAACTAAGTCATCAAGTGGCATAGAAAATGAAACGTAAAAACCCCTAGTGGCCCTTCCATAATAGGATAATCCCCATCCTTCGATTAAGTCATTTTTTAGTCGTTCTAATTTACGCCTTGTATTTATTTCAGAAACTTCTGGGGCAATATTTAATAAAATATCGGCATCAATAGCTTTATTCTCACCCGCCATTCTACTAAGCCAAAATCGGTGTAATCGGTAAATAGAAATACACCACTTTCGGTAAATAAGAATGCACCATATTTGGCAACAGGAATGCACCACCAATAATCCCTTAGGGGCATGCCCCTAAGGGATTTTGGACTATTTTGCTAGTCTACCAAAACTAGTATTTTATGAATGTGTATTTGAACAAATTTATGAT
>Ga0222651_1000599_pt1 | contig 21453 bp, 31 predicted proteins | sample AntAcemetagen369_FD_179855 | JGI IMG/M metagenome (GOLD analysis project Ga0222651, IMG submission 179855) | Saline water microbial communities from Ace Lake, Antarctica - #369 | ecosystem: Environmental > Aquatic > Non-marine Saline and Alkaline > Saline | place: Antarctica: Ace Lake...
AAGGTGGTATTCGTGTGAAACAAGATGGACACGGATACAAGACGTTTCGTCTCAATTTTAACAACTGGCCTTATTTTGGTCGCCATGGTGTTAAAATGGAGGATATCGATACAAAGTTAATTGCCTATGACTTTACTGGTAAGGGGAAAATGTATACCAGATTCAAAACTTTACAGGATGCACCTGAATGGACGAAAGAGGAAGTTAAATGTGTCGATACAATCGTCCGTGGAGAGGGGATGAAGAGAGTTCGGGCTTAGATTTTATTAATAAATTGCGATTTAAGGATATTAGACTTACTATAAATATGATATTTACACCATTTTCAATAGCCGCCCAACTCGGCAATCTGCAAGAGGTACTAGCATTGATCGAGACGGGTGCTGATATAAACGTGCGTAATCATATTGGTCAGACGGCAATCTCCATGGCCGCTGGAAATGGTCACGATGGGGTAGTAAAGGCCCTGATCGCGGCGGGTGCGGACATTGACAAGACTGACGATATTGGTTGGACGCCCTTGTTACACGCTATTGAATATGGCCACGAGACAACCGTGCAGATACTGACCAATGCGGGTGCGGACATCAACCATGCATCGCATAGTGGTTGGACATCGATGTCACTGACCAGGAAGAAGGGGATTAGGGCTTAGATTTAGTTATTAATACATACGCAGGTACGGAACCCTTTGGTGGTTTCTTACAGAATATCTTACACTTACAACAATCCCTTACATAAAGAACTTTATTTCAATTGATGTGTGTCAACCGTGAAAGGTTTAAAGACTTATATATAACATATATTAGATATGTATACTCCTAGAGAATCGTACATGCATAAATCTGCTATAGAAACACTCCAAAAGTGGCTCAAAGAATTAGAAGAAAAGGGTGATTATTGTAGTATTGGATTTAATACAGATTGGACTGATCTTGAAGGATATGAGCGAGGTGAGTTAAGTTGGCGCAGAAATAGGGGCAATGGTGGATTTTTGGAATACCCAATTGTGGTGGACAATAAAGTAAACACCGTTCTTAACAATGTTGATGAAATGATAATACCTCACGGAAAAGAAATGGCTGATGGTATCTCACCCACATATGAGCAGTGTAAACAACAAGGTCATCTACCCAGGCGTATGATTGATCTCGTTATTACACATAAGGGGTCACCCGCGTACTTTATAGAAGTTTGTCATAAAAACCCAGTCTCAAAAGAAAAGTTGAAGGACTTGTCTGAATGTGGTGTTGAATGCATCCTTGAAATAGATGCTTCATGGATATTGAAACAGGTTAAAAGACCGGAAGTTCTTAAATTCAAGAGAATATTATTTCCTTGTTGGGATGAACAAGGAAATAGAATTGGTGCCCCCTTTCGGGACTGCTCAGAAACTAATTTAATTACTGAGGAAATACGACGTGGTTGGGATGAAGCTCGGAAGAAGTCACCTTTCTTCAAGAGTGAAATAACAGCATAAACTACCTCAAATCCTTATCCGCCGTGTAGTACGTCTTCCCCTTAGTGGCGAAACTATGGACCCTAGCATACCCCCACGCTTGTGGAGAGGCTCCCGGACGATGCCCGGTTCTCCACGCAGCGAGTCCCCTGTTGAACACAGTCTTCACAGTCCTCAGAGGAATCTTAGTAGCCTTAGCAATTTCAGGGAGGGATTTAGCTCCCGGATACATCTTCCTAAATTTCTGGGTGTAGGAGGAAGTTTTTGTCTTCTGTCCCTCATCTGTCTTGAATCCCTTGTAGTCCCTCTTGAGCATCTTTTTATAACGCGTCTCAACCCCCTTGAGAGTCTCAAGCCCCCTGAAATATTTGAGGGGTGCGTAGATTTTACCCTCAGATTTACGCAACTGTCCAACTTTTTGCGTGATGGCTGCATCGCTGAGAGGCATCTTACCTTTTCCTGAGATATTTTACCGCGGTCTTTATATCAGGAAAAAGGCGGTTTCCCAATTTTACGCGACCTGTGTTTGGATTGTAGTACCCCTCATATCCATTGAAGAGAGCCTTGTGTGAATCATTCATTTAAAAAATACAACATTATTTTAATAAGTCAGGATGGGTCTCTCAATTATCATGGGGAACATGTTTTCAGGTAAAACTTCAGAACTTATTCGAAGGTTGAAGCGACTCAAGATTTTAGGGAAGCGGATTGTGGTTGTAAATTCTGCGAAAGATACGAGATCCTCCGATGAAGTTCTCAAGACCCACGATAATGTTAAGTTTGATTGTCACAAAGTATTCAGCTTGTACGAACTCATGGGAAAGCACGACTTTGAGGATTCTGATATTGTAGCTATCGATGAAGCGCAGTTTTATCCCGATCTTAAAAAGTTTATCGTGACATGTCTAGATATGGGGAAGGATGTCATCATCGCAGGTCTCGATGGTGATGCGTTTCAGAGGAAATGGGGAGAAATTCTAGAGTGTATCCCAATTGCCAGTGAAGTTACAAAGTTGTCAGCACTGTGTATGTACTGTCGACAAGAGACCCCGGGTCCATTTACAAAACGTATAGTGAAAAACACAGAACTCGAACTCATCGGTGGGAGTGATATGTATGTAGCAGTCTGTCAGAAACATCTATGAACATCTAAGATGAGTACGACTCGTCGTCCTTCTCCTGTTTTTATGAGCTCGTGGTATCTGGCGTGATCAAATAAGAACTCTTCGCCATCTTCATGTATATGTGGTCCCTTCTCAGTATAGAGTGTACAATCACCCCCACCCTCTATAGTAAGATGATACCGTAGATACCAATTCGTTTCCGCCCGATGTGGTGGAATGACCATTGGTCCCTCGACCACAGCAAATCTAGCAGTCTCTTTGTGAATACTCGGAATCTGATCTACGAGACTCTTCAGGATTGGAAAATCCTCAGCTTTATAGAAGTAATACCCATCATTGGTATCAAACCATGAGTCTATGTCGTGGAAGAGGTGACGCTCCACCATCGGTGAAACCTCTAGAAACTCTCGGTATATCTTGTCGTAGTGTGCCTTGATGAGCCAAAGTCCTGGAATTTCAGGTGTGGATACCACACTGAGAATATCTACGAATGCATTTTGTATACCGACCAGGATGCGTCTCGGGTTATTAAAATACAGGCGGTCTATAGGTGCCTTCAGATAATCATGGAGTACTAACGCTATTGGGATCAGTATCAGACTCCACATTATTTTCTTTGTAGATATTAAAAATGCCAGGTTACCCCAGAAAGTCTATGTACGCTGCCCCAGAACCTACGGTTGAAGTTAAGACCATTAAAAAGCGTTTCGTCATGCCCAAGGTGACCCTCGTTCAGATCATCCTCATGGCTATCATCATCGCCTACGTGTGGTCCGCTCGCAAGATGAACGGTGTCATCGTGGGTGGGCTTGCTCTTACCATCGCTCTTCTTCACTTCTACGATCACATGTTCCTCATCAAGCGTGGGTCGGAGAAACCCATTTTCTCTACCACGGGGGAAAGATATGAAATTAAGAGTAACCTTCTTCGTAAGGCGCTAAACAAGCGTATGGAGACATATACCTGTCAGTCGTGCAAGTAAATTATATTAGTATACTACAAGTATGCGCGTCAAGATTACTAAAAGTCCTAACCAAAAGAAGAAGTTTAGGGCTATCTTAGAAGACGGCAGGACTGTTGACTTTGGTGCCAGTGGATATTCGGACTACACCAAACACAAGAATCCTTCACGTATGCGTTCCTACGTACTCCGCCATGGTGGTCGAGTACCCAAACGCACAATAGCAGAGAGAGACCCCAAGAAAATTCAGGATATGATGCTCAATGTGACATTCAGTGACAAAGAGAATTGGAATATGAGCGGTATCGACGGGGCTGGTTTCTGGTCCCGTTGGTACCTCTGGAGTTATCCAACTGTTGAGGGTGTCAAGAAGTTGATGTCTAAAAGGTTTGGTCTCGTGTTTATTTGAACATTTCCCTCTTCAACTTTTCAAACTTTTTAAAAAATTGAAGCATCGTCTCTAGGCGTTCGTAGAGTTCCTCCCCAAGGTACTGCTCTACGAATTCCCCAGGTTCTCCATTCTCTCGCATTGCATTTGCGTACTGACAAAGTAGTGAGTATGCTTCGTCCACATTTTCACCACTCCACGTCTCTAAGAGGGTTTTGACTTTCTTCAATCGGAGAGTGTCTTCCATTACTTATTCAGTCCTCTCTTTTTTAACACATTTTTCAGTTCAGCCATGAGTTTAGCGCGTCCAGTATTTACGACTGGTCGTCGTTGTGGTGGAGGTGGAGGTGGAGGTGGTGCTCCAGAAGTGGGGAGAACAACTGTTCGACAGATGCGTATCACCTTCTGTGCATTCTTTACACTATTTTCGAAATTCATGGTAATCTTCGAGCGGAGTTCTCTAGAACTGAGCTTCACACGCTTACCATCTACAGTCTTGGTGACACGGAGTCCCAACTTTTTTGCTTTATTTTTAAGGTCCCTGTATTGCATTTACTAATAGCTAAGAAAATCCTTAAATGTTGTGATCTCACCATCATTAATCAGTTTGGCAAACTCTCGATCTTCTTTCGAGAAAAAAAGTGGATTTGGGGATGCCATTGTGTATGCACGATCGATGGTTATACTGACATGATCTAAATATACCAGAATAGTTGAGAGTGTTTCAGTCTCTAACATATCTATAGCAATTCTAAATTTACCAACTGAAAAGTCATACGTACCATCCTGATTCTTATTGAGTAAATGTTTCTTTATAAACTTTTCAATATTGTTCTGTGGATCTGAACCAATCGTATTGACACGTTGAGAATACTCCATCAAATCACGAACACCATGTGCAAGTTTTTTAAGAAAAATGCATTTATCTGGTGTCATACTTATTATATAAAGATATATTTCGTACATCTCATAAGATGACTGATACCGAAAAACTTATACGAGAAGTTCTCATACCAAGGCTCATACAACTTGAGATTGAAGTTGCTGCTCTACGAAAACATACATGGCCATATGTACAAGCTCAAAAAGAACATAACCAACTGGACGATATCGAGGCTAAGAGGGACTTTGTCAAAAGTCTCGATGGCGATACTGTAAAGGAACTCATAAATTTAAAAGCTAAAGTCTCCAAGAGTTCCGGACTCCAACAAAGAGAATACGATATTCTAAAAAACCATTTCTGTTAAAAGAAATCATCTGTTCGGTACATCTTAACATCAAATGAATCATTCTTACCAGTTACTGAGACTGCTTCATTTCCATAGAGTTCTTGGCATCCAATATCATCCACGCAGTCACGACCATCATGACTCACTGGGATGGGATACAGGTTTTCACCGCCAGTTGTGGTATAATAGTGGTAACGATCTCGGCGACCACGAACCTCCTTCCCATAAAGTGGAAGGGTCTCACCCTCCCCACTTACGAGGATACCCATTTGTTGCATACGCCCAGGTTTATACTGCTTGATAGGGGGTCCCCTGAATTCTGGTGCACGTCTCACCTCCTGTGTTCTGACTGGTCGGGGAGGTGGTACCATCACTGGAACTTCGACTTCCACTGGAACTTCAACGATCGTGGGATTATACCACATGTACCCCAAAACGACGACGAGTACGACGAGAGTGACCATCAACAATCGTGTCTTGGCCTTGTTCTTCATTTACTATAGTTAAGGAAATTCTTTTAGTTAAAGCTATGAAGATTTTGGCGATAGATATTGGGTACCATAATATGGGTCTTGTTCTCGCAGAGGCTGGGAATGGTCCAAAAGTTGATGTAGAATATATAAAGAAGGTAAGTTTGGAAGACTATAAATATATAAAGTCAAATGACTTTGTAGATCTGATACCTTTATTTGTTGAGGACCATCAACATATATTCGACTCAGCTGATAAAATCCTAATAGAGAGGCAACCACCCATGGGTTTCACGAATATTGAGATTCTTTTACATTACATGTTCAAAGACAAGGTTTCTTTAATTTCACCTGTGAGCATGCATACACATTTTGGTATGAGACACCTAGACTACGAGCAAAGGAAGGAGCGAACTGTTTCAATCGCTGAAAAGTATATTGAGGGAGGTATTCCTTATGAAAGGAAACACGATATCGCAGATGCCCTCTGTATGATTGTGTACCATAATTTTAGAAATACCGTTCATTTCTTTGACAAGTTCAAATATTTTGCCAAGGTATAATAAATGCCAACCGCTAAGCAGATCCAAAGCGCCAAGAAAAAACTGAAAATTACACCCAAGCCCAAGGGAAATACTCCCAAGCTTCCCAATAAAATGACCTATGTGCTCATAGGTGTTGATCCCAAAGTGAAGAGGGATCGTGAATTCCTCAAGGCTGTTCAGGAGTATGCGAAGCTTCGTCGTTGAGAATGGTGAGTGCATTCGAAACACATTCAAACATATCGAAAATTTCATTTACATTCCTTCTCTCGATGGCCTTCTTGAGTTTATCTATATTATAGTCAAATGACTTCTTCTCATTATCAATATTCGCGAGTTGTTTATTGAAGGTGTCCATCTTGGTATCGATAAACTTTATAGTATTCTCCATATTCTTATCAATTTTCTCAATCTCATCAAGATATAATTTCCTCTGCCTCTCGAGAATCTCACACTTCACATCGGATGTCGCCCTCTCAATCTGATTCCCAAGTCGTATAATCTTCTCATCATAGTCCTCCAATTTTTCCAAATATGTACCCTGATACAACTCTTTGGCATTCTTGAGGCGAATAATCTCGTTGCGAATCTTGATATCCATTTATGATTTATTTTAGCTTTTTACCTTTAAATAACTTGTCCAAATCCTTTACAAATGCGTCAAAATGTCCAAGTCTATACTGCACAAATGACCAAAGTGCGAAAAATAAAGTCTTTGTCAGTCGGTTGACATCGTTCTCTTCCATCTTGTATATCGGACCTACAACACGCCCCATAAATGTATCATCCTTATGCTTTCCAGTGACATACATCTCAGCCTGTGTCAGTGCACATGTATCATCATTAACAGACCAATGATAAAATATGAATGGGATCACCATAGAATAGAACTCAAGTTGTCTGCGATCATTCATGAAAGGAACGATGAGTATCCACAAGAGAAACACAAGATGGATCACGAATATTATGTTCATCTATTATAAGATGTCAGAAGAAATTAAAATGGAAGATATGTGGAACGAGTATCACGAGAACGTACTACGTCAATGGGGTGAGGCATGTGCGTGTTACAGGTATATGCACCATCGATCCTTCCTGATGTATAAAAAACTTAGTCTGCGTTTTAATTTACCCGTCATTGTCTTATCGACCATCACGGGTACTGCGAATTTTGCTCAGAGTACTTTACCACTGAGTATTCAACCAGCCGCCCCATCGATCATTGGTGGTTTAAATCTTATCGCAGGTCTGATCGCGACGATCATGCAGTTTCTCAAGGTGAATGAACTGATGGAGAACCACCGAACATCTGCGTTGGGTCATGGAAGTCTTTCGAGAAATATTCGACTGCAATTAGCCCTCCCACGTGAAGAACGTAAAAAGGAGGGTTTGAAATTTGTTGAAGAATGTAAAGCTGAATACGATCGTTTACTCGAACAATGTCCTGCTGTTCCCAAAAAGATTCTTATGAATTTCGAAAAGGAATATCCAATAGAAGGTGTTTTCACACGACCCGAAATTTTATCTGTTCGCCCTATACCACATCTGAAGTTACCTAAAACTATAGAACCCATCCGAGCACTCACGAAAAACACTCCATTTGAAAAGGTTGGTGTGTTTTTATCTAAAGACCCAGAGGAGTACGAGGAAGTTGAGGAAGTTGAGGAAGAGGAAGAAGAGGAAGAGGAAGAAGAGACAGACGTCGAGCAAGGTACACCAAAAGAATAAACATAGTCAAGTTGGTGATAATTCCACACACAACGTATGGTACAATTTTCCTTTTTAAAGGTTCTACGATACGTTTATGAAGTGCGTCATTCCCGAGCACCAAATCTATGGCCTGATTAGTAAGATCATCAATGGATTCTTTCATTAAAGTAGTTGGGCAAAAAAAAGAACCCATAGTTGACACAATTCACACGAAACAGATTGAACTCATTCGTAAGTACATTAATGAAAGAAAGAATGTGTTCATCTGTGGTGCGACAGGTGTTGGGAAGTCGTATGTTCTCAAAGCTGTCCTCCAAGGATTGAATCATGTTGAGTTACAAGCAGAACATCTCAAGAGTAAATCATTATTTCTACCTTTCATAAAACCATCGACTAAACATGTATTCATTGAAGATTATGAACCCACCTTCAAACCAATCATAGAAAGAGTCTCTGATGGTGACAGAGTTTCTAGAGGGTCCCTTCTTGTGACAACCACAAATATATGTATGTATCCAAATTTCGAAACTGTCTTCATCCCCAGACATAAACCTGAGGTGTTAATGACACTCACAGATGAGAGAGGTATTAAAGTTAATAATGCCGCTATACGATCCCAGGGAAACATTCGAACTTTTCTTGCATACATAGACGGATATGATGAGATTGACGATTTTCAGACACCGAAAGAGTTTGTTGCCGATGTACTTTCAGATCCAAGACCCATCGAAATTTACGATAGTATTTCTGAACATGGTCATATATGGGACATATTTCAAGAAAATTACTTGGATTCTGAAGGTGTCGACATTGTAAGAGCATCACATTCATTTTCAGATGCCGATATGTATGATACGAAGATGTATTCATATGGATACTGGCACCTTATGCCGTATTTTGTAGCCAACGCGCTCACCATACCCAAATCGGCGTTGGGAAAACCACTCGATCGAGACAAGATTAGACCTGGAAGCTGTTGGACAAAGTTTGGAAACTATAAGATGCGGAAACAAAAGTATGAGGAAATTAAGAAAAAATCGAGGATGGGTCTAGGTATAGAGGAATTGGACCTATTAAAGAAGTACGCAGAGAAGGGTGAGTTACAACCCCTCATGGACTATGGAATCACCCCCCAGGATTTTGATGTTATCAATCATCTCACAGTTGGAAACAGCTTAAAATCAAGAGACGTGACAAGAGTAAAGAAAGCATTGAAACATGCCTACGAACGAAGAAGAACCTGAACCCGTTGTCGAGGAATGTGTAAAGGTTATCGGTAACGAACTCCTATTCTATGGTGACGTAGATCGCGAAAATGCACTCCTGTTTGTAGAAAAGTTTAAAAAGTTGGAGATTGATCTTCTGAAAAAGAAAGCGGAACTCGTTGGGTACGAACCACAGATTCGTGTGCATATCATGAGTGAAGGTGGGTGTATATTTGCCGGTATGAACATGATGAACGTTCTCGAAACGTCACGTGTGAAGGTTATCACAATCGCCCAAGGGTCTTGTTGTAGTGCTGCGACATTCGTGTTACTCGGTGGTAGCGAGAGACGTATGGGAAGAAATGCGTATATTCTCATCCATCAGATTTCTACCGAGATGTGGGGTAATTTTCAGGAACTCAAACACGAACTGAAATCGACGGATAAGTTTATGAAGAAATTAAAAGAAATGTATCTCGAAAAGACTAAAATCCCTGAGAAGGTTCTAAAAAAATTAATGAAAAGGGACATTTATCTTTCGGGTGAAAAGTGTCTCAAGTATAAAATCGTTGACGCTGTTGACTAATCGTCACAGAGCGCTTATACATCGCCAATACACATATGACAATAAACACTAGACACACCGTGTTTAAGGTCAATGGGACTGGTGATCTCTCTGGAGGCCTAAGTCGTTCCATTCTACTATAATTTACAACTGGCAGTGAAGACATCTATTTAAAGTTGAGAAATTAAATAAACCTACTATGGAACGCCTTATAAAAAAAGATAAAAATGGAAGTGATCGTTTTCCCGTTGGTGTGGTAGTTAGAGATTATGAATAATAATAGGGTATAGTAATGAACCGCATTGCGATCGACATCGATGAAGTTCTTGTCCCATTTCTCAGTCCTATGTCGAGGTATCACAAACAGAAATATGGTATACAGAAAATCGATAAACCAAAGTACAGTTACGTCTATCGGGATATTTTTAATGTCACAGAAGAAGAATCTCAAAAAATGGTTCAAGAATTTTACAAGTCTGGGCACTTTCAAGCACTTAAACCGATAAGGGGTTCTCAACGAGCGATGTGGTCAATCCGTCACAATGCCGAAAAAATGTACATTGTCACGGGTCGCCAAGATGTTGTGCGGATGGACACAGAGTTGTGGATTGACTTTTTCTTCCCAGGAATTTTTGATGATATCATTCTCACGAATAGTTATACCCCAAACGAAGTCAAGAAAGTTGATATTTGTCGAGCCCTAAACATTGGGGTCATCATCGACGACAATAAGTCCATCTGTGACGAATGTATCGATTCTGGTATGACCGCTCTAAACTTCATAGGTGTTCATGGTGAGGATATATATCCATGGTGTGAAGAGAGTGAAATAAGTATAAAAGGGTGGAAAGACATTCTAAATAAATAATACTTAAAAAGTTATATATATACTCTATAAATGATAGATGTTGAACATATTCGTCATGATAATGGTATAAGTACTGCCATTTATGTATTAAAAAATGTTATATCACCAGAGGAAGCCGAAGATATTAGGACTGTGATAGATAATGCTGCAAATGACAAAAGATCATATATAGAAAACGAAAATAATGTTAGTTATTGGGGTATGAAAGTGGCTGATGTACAGATAATAAGTGTTCGTGAAAATTTAATAAAACATTTAAATCGAATCGCAGATGTGATGGAAACGAATGTGGGTTTACCATCACATTACAATAAAGAATCATATGTAGAATTAAGAAAGATTGACGATGCAACTAAGGGACATGTAGATTCACCAGTAAATGACGATAAAATAGATTCAATACATAAAAATATTCGTTTATTTTCTACTATAACTGCACTTAATAATGATTATGAAGGTGGTGAAATATGTTTTCCTGTGCAAGGTGTGAATGTAAAGCTACAAAGAGGAGATGTAATCGTTTTTCCACCATATTGGACACATCCACATTACACAAATAAACTTAATGGAACATTTCGTTATACAATAACTGCATGGCTATGTAAGATCTAATTCACACTCGAAAGATTTATAACTCCCTCATTTGTCTTCAACATGATCACCTCCTCACACTGACCACCCCTGATGGACAGAACCGCTTCACTACACTCAGTTCCCGGTACTTTGTACCTATTACATGCAACCTGAGTTTTCATCGTGATATTCATATTTTCACTGTATCCGATGAAAGTTCTATCCCCAGCCTCTACTGTAGCCTTGACACAATATTCACCAAACTGACACGGATTTTTTATTTGCGTTGGTGGAGGACAGTCATCGAGTAGAGCTTTCGAATTTCGACCGAAACGCCTCTTCAATGAAGTCACTGGACTAAACAATACTTTGGTAAGAGTGGTCATCTTACCAGAGTATGTGTGGATTATTTTAAGTTAGTTCACAACTTTGTTGGTGGAGAATGATAGTACTGCAATTTATTTTTACAAAGTGGAAAACACACTGTAAAAGCAACTAACTTTCCCAACCGGGTTCGAACCGATGACCTTGCGATTAACAGTCGCACGCTCTACCAACTGAGCTATGGGAAAAAAATGACAGTTGTACTATCAATATACGGTACGCGTCTCCTCTCTACCTGAATCGAACAGGTGACAAATGGAACTACAGTCCATTGCTCTACCAACTGAGCTAAGAGAGGTTGGACGAGCTCCCACGTGGAATCGAACCACGGCTGAAGGTATCAGAAACCTTAGTCATAACCACTAGACCATGAGAGCCGGGATGACTCCTTCCTCACTCACTATATCTATATTAGTGTCCTCCCCTTTAAGCCCGTTTATATACTTCATACATGTGAGAGAAACAGAGAACAGACCAGCACTCGTATTCGCAACAATCATAGGCACCACCTTGAAATATATTGAGTAGACAAGACCCAGCGAACTCGCTAACATGTTGAGACCCAAGAATGTATAGTTGATTGCAGCTGTATCTTTGGTTCTATACACGTGAACGACTTGTGGAACGAACATGATCGCTATGAGGATAGAACTTATCAGTCCAATACCATTGATGATGGCTTCCATTTAGATATAACTATTTTCTAAAGTTTAAGTAGGTATGAGAGTACTCATCACTAGCATCATCGTACTCTTGTTGTTCGTGTATCTTTTTTTACGCAGGCGACACGTTGGGGGTAAATATGACTATAAATGTTTTCTCCTCACAGTGAAAGATCAGAAAGAGAGACAAGAACGATTTTTCAAAAGTCACAAAGAAGATATTCCCATTGATGTTATATATGGTGCAGATACTAGAAAAGTTAAGATTGCTAGGGAATTCGAAGATCAAATAGAACCGGATTATTTTGAGAAAGCTATTGAGATGCACTATGACCCAACTGTTAAAAGACCTGATATCACCTATTTCAATTTGGGAGCGATTGGTTGTTTCATGGGGCATATGGATTTTTACAAGAGGTGTTTCGATCAGGGTCTCAAATATGCTGTGATATTTGAGGATAATGTTATCGTCAAGTCTGATCAACTTTATGATCAAATTCAAAGTGTTATCGATGAGAGGGGTGGCAACTTTGAGATGTGTTTTTTCCACTGTCTCTCAAGACTTCCAGATGAAAAAGAGGGAACATTGGAAAAGGTAAAGTGGATCTCTAGTACCAAGTGCTATTTGATTAACGTAAACAATATGCGAAAGTATCACAAGTATTTCTACCCAATGGATAATCATGTGGATATGAAACACGAGGATCTCATCGAGAGAGGTGCGCGTATTTATTACAAAGATTTAAGAGACTACCTGATTATCGATAGAACACATAAAAGTATGATCGGTCACAACGATCACGGTATGAGTAATTTCTTCTCAAGACACAATCCTACCGCCACCCCAGATGACCTCAAATGGGGATACTAATTTTTACAATGAGGAAGACTCATTCTAAAACATGTTCCAAACGGGGCTCGAACCCGTGACCTTGGCGTTATAAGCACCACGCTCTAACCAACTGAGCTATAAGAACGGTGCAACTTGACCGGTTGAATGGTCGTTTTGTATAACGGTGGGGTACCCCACATTTTAATCAGTCATAAGATCTTTAAGTGTGTATCAATTTAAAATAACTTGAGCATGTTGGCGAGCTCACCTATCATCACCATTTGCTGCGACATTACCATTAATTTCGCCGCATCTGTCTTAGGAGACATGTCCCCGTATCCCACGGTACTCATCGTGGTGAATGAAAAATAGAAAGGATCAATTGGTGACTTGAATCCAAAACTCCCAGGTTTCATCTGACTGTACAAAAGACCGTACAGCGTGGTGATCACGAGTATGTTCATGAAGGTTTTCATTGTATATTATATGTTGATAGAATTATCAAGGCTCTTTCTCTTGAATTTCATATTCCTCACACTCGCGACCCACCTGGAAACTGGATTTGCTGAGGCAGAAATCGTCGAAGCCGTGTCATCACTGATGATGATACTGAGACCATTACAGACATCAGGTTTATTCTCTTTATTGGGAAATTCATTAAGGAATGCCTGAATAGAAATTGCGGGTATATCCGGTGCTTCGTCGAGAAGTCGATCATACTCTAGTCGCGCCTTTTGCATAAAATCCATAACATCTACACGATGGAGAACATCTAGGGATAATTCCATATCTATATTCCTATAGAACTTTGAATATTGAACGCACATAGCAGAATTTGATTCTGCGAGTTTAGAACTCTGACTGAACTTACTTATAGAAGTAAGGATACCACCGAGAACATTAAGGAATGCGAATACATACTGTACAATCATAATCTTTGTCTTCGTATCTGAATCTACGTCATCATTCCCACTTGGATTTAGAACTGCGAAACCACCTACACCTGTGATACTCGCGATGATTATACTTGGATAGGACAAGTAATCGTGTTGTTTTTTATAAAAGAGTCGAGCGTGGTTGTGAAGCCATCGGTACCCAGCGGCTTTCTCTGCCCAACGCATGAGAAGCTTCTCCTGTTTATCGCACCAAAAATGTTCATGGGGCACATCCACTTCACCCATTACACTTACACTTAGTCTATATATTTTTCAAGTTCCGGTTTCATTTCCTGTACCCACCATTTCTTTTTTTCTGGGTCCCATTTCGCCCCATGGGATTTCGCAACGTCTTTTTCGTCAAATGGAACATTTAGATATACGCGAGTCATCCACGCCTTCGCTTCTTCTTCAGTTTTGAATGATTTATATACCGCACCTGGGTACCCATCCACTTGTTCTTTCGCTTCGTCCCATGTAGTATATATACCCGGGATGTGTCCCTTGAATATACTATAAAACTTTTGTCCCTTAGGTTTGCTGGTTCCACCGGCAGTCTCGAACGCTAAAGTATCGACTTCTTCATTTTTGGGATCTCCATTATGCGCCTTTACCCATTTCCATTCAACGACTTTCAACTTGTTGCGCACGTCATCAATAGCAATCCATAACTCTTTATTTTTAACCGGTGTGCCCGTGGAAGTTACCCAATCGTTCTTTTTCCATTTTATAATCCATGAACTAATACCATTCTTCACATATTGACTATCCGTAAATATACACACTTCTTGGATATCTCTATTCAAACACTCCTCGAGGGCCTTGAGAATCGCAGTCATCTCCATTACATTATTGGTCGTGTCAGTCTGTTTACCAGATAATCTAAACAGATCACTAACCACACCCCAACCACCACGTCCAGGATTACCGAGACAACTTCCATCCGTGTAGATCTCATACATAGTTACTTACTGGGCTTATCCTTATACTCTGAAGCTTTCTTAGGTGTTTTACAGATCGTGTCCCCACAATGATCCCTATTTTGATATACAGAGTTTATAGAAGTTGAAATTTCCTCACAAGACTTAAGAGACCAACGTCCCAATATAGGTTTTTCTGCTTTAACAAAAAGGTCAAACACTTTCTTGAACATTATCTATATCGGGGGGTGTGTATTTAAGTGGGTTGTCAGGTTTGAAGAAGTCCTTAAATGGACACCCTTCACAACGTCTGTGACGTATCGCACATGTGAGTGTGTCGGGTTTCGCGATACAAGGTTTTTTCCGTTGTCGATAGGTTCGTCGTCGTTTAATGGCGTAAATAAGGATTGGGGTTTGACCTAGAGCTAACATACTACCTAAAGTATTTTCGTTTTTAAATAGCATTAATTGTGCATTTTAAAAATGAGTTTTTGATTTAATGTACTAACAGACCGAAACCAACAAATTAGTTGGAGAAGGCGAGACCACCCATACCGCTCTGGATGCGGAGGACGTTGTAGTTAGTGGCGAACATGTGCATGTTGGTCGCGTCACCGGCGGGGTGCTGGACGACCTGGACCTGCGCGTTGTCGATACGGGAGAAGTTGCAGGTACCGGTGGGCTGATGCTCCTCGGGCTTGAGCGCGAAAGAGTACGAGTAGATACCGGGCATGGGGTTGCCGGAGTGATGGTTGAAGGGTTGCACCTGGTTGAAGTACTTACCCTTCTGTTCCTTGAAACGATCCTGGCCGTTGAGGATGAGCTTGAAGGTGTCGAGGGGACCGCAGGTTTCCTCAGTGAATCGCTTGGAACCACCTTCCGCACCGAGCGCAAGGAGGGGAGTACCCACGGACGAGACCGAAACGAAGGCGTTCGAGTCGGTGGGGTTGGGGTTAGACTGGAGAACAACACTGGCGTCGGTGGAGACGTTGGAGAAGTTCCACAGGGTGTTCTTGTTGGCGGCAACGTTGGAGAAGCACCACACAAGTTCCTTGACGGGGTGGTTGTACGACAGGCGGACCTGCTTGGTACCGGCGGTGGTGACGGTGTCGGTACCAGTGTGCTGGACCTGCTCGATCAGGTATTCATGACCCTTCTGGGCGAACCGGCGACGCTCTTCGGTGTCCAGGTACACGTAGTTAGCCCACACCTTGAAGGTTTGCACATCAAGGAAGGTGGAGAAATCGGACGCCAGGTCGATATCGATTCGCACCTCGTGGTACTGGAGGGCGATCAGAGGCAAGTACAAACCGGGGTTCCTGTTGAAGAAGAAGATCAGGGGCAAGTACACGGTCTTACCGGTACCCGCAGTGGTCATCTTACCCCAGGCAGCTTTCTTGGCCTCATCCAAGTAAAGCTCGGAGTACATGCGCCACCACTTCTGGTAGTGCTTGTCGATGCGCTGGCCACCGATGGACAGTTCAACGTTGTTGATGGCACGCTCAGCGACCCAGTTGCAGTCATCGACCAAGGAAGATGTAGCAGTGTTGGAAGACGCCGACTTGAGTTCGATGTACATATCACCGACAAGGTCACCGTTACGGGCGACAGTCACGGACACGCGACCGGAGTTGGCGGCAGTACCGTTGACGGTCTGCTCGATGTTCTCCATCGCGAAGTTGGTGTGGCGCTTGTATTTGGCCTGAAAAAAAGTTACCTCGGGGTTACCGGTAAGGTAGACGTCTTGGGCGCCGTAGGCGACGAGCTGCATGAGACCACCAGCCATTTTGAGAGTTGTTGTACTCTATACAGAGAAAATAATTGTGGTCAAACGCGCATTTCCCGATCCCGATTTTTCTCAGTCTAGATTAAATGTCGACACAGCCTGAAGAAACTGAAACTGAGATTGAAGAGGGTGAGATTGTATCTGAGAGTGAAGATGATGAACTTTCCATGACTGAAGAGGATGAGGAGCAGCTCGAGGACCTTGAGGACCTTGAGGAAGATGGTGGTTTAGATATCGCTGAACTCATGACCTCCCTCATGGCCACAGAGGATGGAGACACGGTCTGCTCCGCCCTCGTTAATATTGCGAACCAACTTCAGACCCAAAATAAAATTTTGATAAAAATGTTGAGCAAGATAAATGCTTAAGGATAAAATGTGTATTTAGTTAAATGAGAGAAACTCACTTCATCGATAAGGATCCCAATATCTATGAAGCACTCGCTGAGCTGAGGAAACAGGATGTTCAGATGATGAATGAGGAACAAATTTCAAAAGTTATCGAAGAGCTTGAATTCAGATGGTATCTATTGGACATGGATGGATACTCCCCGTGTATGGCCCGAGCCACTAAGCTTGGTTACCAACAATTCATCCATCCCGATAATTTTAACGAAGATGGTATTCCCAAATCTGAACAAGTCGATATTATGGCTATCCGTGGGATTAAGAATCGTATGGTTGAATTCCTCATCCAATTGAATAATCATGTACAAATTCACATTAATAACTATACAGGTGACGATGAGGTTAGTATTAGCAAACGAATTAACAATATCATTCTCCAGATTGAGGATGGTTTCGAAAATGTTAGGCGTCATCAGATTTCATATGAAAGAGTTATTGCTCCCACAGCTATGCCACAGGTAAGTGTCTATACAGATCCCTCAACTATGGACGATGAGGAGATTGAAAAATCTACACCGTTCCAAAAATGTCTCATGCTTTCCCTTAAGGAAGCGTACCGGGCTGGGTACAGGCGTTACAAAGGTCAATGTTGTGAGGAGATTAAGACTGTTGAAGGTTTTCGAACTAGAGCGTGGAACCCGATCTTTACGATTGAAGAGTTTGTGTATTCCCTACCCAAAAAGGAGAGTAACTTTGTGAATTGGAAGAACTTTACGAGTAAAGGAAGCATTTTCAGGGATGTGATTGATAACATTAGCAAGTGTAATGATGCCCAGTTCCCAGAGATTAAGAAGAGACGTAACGTGTGGTCATTCAAGAACGGTGTGTTCGTTGGGAAAGAATGGTTCCCAGATCGAGGTGTATATGACTGTCAGTTTTACCCTTACAAAAGTGATAAGTTTCGAGACCTTGACCATAGCATTGTTGCGTGCAAGTATTTTGACCAGCAATTCGATGACTTTTCTCACATCGAAGATTGGAGAAAGATTCCCACACCTTATTTCGATTCAGTCCTAAAGTATCAAAAGTTTGAGGATGAAGTGTGCAACTGGGCCTATGTAATGGGTGGTCGCCTGTGTTTCGATGTTGGGGAGATGGACGGTTGGCAGGTGATCCCATTCTTCAAGGGTATTGCTCGCTCTGGTAAATCCACCCTCATAACAAAGGTTTTCAAGAAGTTTTATGAGAATGAAGATGTTGGTACACTTTCGAATAATATTGAGAAGAAGTTTGGTCTTTCTGCGATCAAAGATGGATTCATGTTTATCGCCCCAGAGGTCAAAGGTGACCTCGCTCTAGAACAGGCGGAGTTCCAATCGATTGTATCTGGTGAAGATGTGTCAATCGCTGTGAAGAACAAGACCGCCATGTCATTCGAATGGAAGGTACCAGGTGTTTTGGGTGGGAATGAGGTTCCAAACTGGAAGGATAACTCGGGGTCTGTACTTCGCCGTATTCTACCATGGAATTTTGGTAAGCAGGTACAGGATGCTGATCCCCAACTCGATGAGAAACTTCACCGAGAACTTCCAATTATTCTTCTAAAATGTGTGAGAGGATATCTGGACTATTCCAATAAGTATAGAAACAAAGACATTTGGAATGTTGTACCTGCGTATTTCAAGACGATCCAGAAGCAGGTGGCGATGGTGGCGAGTAGCCTCACAAACTTCTTAGAATCTACATACATTGTCACAGGTGAAGAACTATTTGTTCCACAGAAGGATTTCATCGCCAAGTTTAACCAACACTGTAAGGAAAACAACCTCGGTATGCACAAGTTTCACCCTGATTTTTACGCTGGACCATTCAGTTCCCGTGAAGTTGAGGTGCGTAACACTACAGTCAAATATAGGGGACAGCTCCTTAAAAATCAACCTATCATTTACGGTTTAGACATAGTCAGTGAGGACTTAGCTTTCACAGACGATAACTAAAAAAAATATATATCTTTAGTAATATGAGCCAGAGGGTCAAAGAATTTGTCCGTCAATCTGGTATAGAAGTTAAAAGTTTGAACTCTAACTCTAACTCGAACGATGATAATTTTGCAAGAGAACTCGAAGAGACTATGCTTCGAACGGAGCGTGAGCGTGCTGCGGGATTTCGCACACCTCCCCGACCAATGCGCCCAATTCCTCGTCAGGTGCAGGTCCCTACTCGCCTTCAGAGAAACCTGATTAGTGATAGCAATTATGAACCACTTCGGGACGAATTTATGGATGTAAAACTCGGACCGAATAACGAAAAAATGATAAACAACATGCTTCGTGAATTTGAGAGTAAAGATCTTCAAATGACTAAGCTCAACCCAGGTATGTTCAATGCTACGGTAGATTCCGGCTTTGGTCAAAAGGATGTACTTGTGAATCTAAAGACTATACTTTCAAAAAGACCCCTAGGTAGAACACCAATTGGTGAGGGTCTTTATGTAGATACACGAGAGATAAAGGGAATTTATGGACAATTTAAAACTGGTTTCTCTCATACTAGAGAAGCTGGACCCAAAGGTGACCTGAACAAGAACTTCTTCAGTGCGCAATTAATGCTTACGGTATCCGATGATATGGAGAGTAAGGGTGCCACAGTTAACTTTTACCGAAATGGTAAGATTAGGTTCTCAGGTGGTTTTGTTGGTACAAACATTGCTAATCAACCTGAACTCCTCCGTAAATTCATTGTTGATACATACACCGAGAAACAACAATTCTTCTATAATCCCTTCACATACAATAACCTCAGTGGTCAGTTTAGAATTAATGGGATTTTCAAAAACTTGACTGAAATTGCTAGAAATGCTCCGAAATATGGTATGACGCGTGTTTCTTATGAACCCGAGTTGGCCCCTTTCCTCTATGCCTACTTTGGGGAAAGTAAGTTCATTCTCTCCGGAAGTGGTAATATTCAGATCTCAGGCGCGAAAAACCCCACCGATATGTTGAAAGCATATGACTTTGGGAAGAAGTTTGTTCAAGAATTGAATGCCGACGACCAAATAAATGTAACTGGTGTATTCGATAAGGGAGTCAAGGCTACCACAAGGGATAGGACAAAAGCTAAACCCAAGGCCAAGGCCAAGTCTCCACCTAAAAGGAAATATAGTAAGCGTGTTCTCACCACGAATCAGGCTAATGCTCTCATACTCAACTCTAAAATGTGTGCACGCATGAAGAAGTCGGAACTTATTGATCTCGCACGACGCATGGGTGTCGTAAATTTCAGGACCAAGGTGGATGATGGTTCTCGCGTTGCTTCCAAAGAGGAGATTTGTGCACGAATTAAGAAAAAGACTGGCATCAATGTTTCGTTCAAGAACACCAATAAAAAAAAGAATGTTCCACTCACAGGTACTGGAAATACATTCAAAGTTGGTCGTAAAATTTGTGGAGACATGAAGAAGGATGAAATTCTTCGTATAGCTGCGATCCTGAAGATTAAACCTGATGAGAAGGAAACCAAGGCAACATTGTGCAGGAAGATTGAGAAAGTAAGGAACAACTTGACTAAGCCCAAGCCCAAGTCTCCACCTAGACCACCTGCACCCACCAAAAGGCAAGTACAACGTGTAGCTGTCAATGCGAAACTCAGCGCGAAGAAGAGTGAAGTCATGAAGAAGAGGGGTCTCAACGAGAACTCGATTCGCAAAGATATCACCAAAATCTATGGCGAGACTTGGATGAAGAAATACAAACCCAATCTCAATCAGGATGTCCGTAACATGAAGACAGCGCTTAACATCATCAACAAGAAGAATAAAACTGGTGTCGCTTTCAAGAAGGATATAGACGCGGTCAAGAAGAATGTCGTCAGTCGGTGGAAGATGGAGAGAAAGAGGGAACTTGAAGCGAAATACCTAATGAACACTGTGAGTGTTAATGGTATCGCACTCAACCTTAGGAACAACTATCGTCGTGCGGCTGCCAACTATATCTTGAGCAGGAAGACAGCCCCTTCGAATAGCAGGATGGCCGAATATAGGAAGTATTGGTTGAAATTTAGAGCCAATGCTAATTCCAATAGGCGTTCTAATGGAATTAACAGAGCGGTAAAGGCTCGAGTTGAAAAGATGTAGAGGATATCAAACGTTAACATTTGATTTTGCGATTCACAATTTTATTAGGTTCGGCTATTTGTTTAAGATGAATAGTATGATACGAAAAATCATATTTGGAAAATGTTTCTTTAATTTTATTAGAAATCAGACCCGCCTGTAGTATATAAGGCATACCCGTACATACAGATGTTCGCTCAATTCCGAGAAATTGATCCTCGAGTTGAACAAACATTTTTAGCGCATCGCGCCCTAAACCGTCCTCGTGCATCTTGAGATACATAGACTTTGACGCACCATCACTCACGTAGAAGTATTTAGAACCCTCAACTTCCTCTGACCTTTTACGTCTATCGAACATGAGCGCCAAGACGATGAGCGC
>Ga0222651_1000600_pt1 | contig 21440 bp, 19 predicted proteins | sample AntAcemetagen369_FD_179855 | JGI IMG/M metagenome (GOLD analysis project Ga0222651, IMG submission 179855) | Saline water microbial communities from Ace Lake, Antarctica - #369 | ecosystem: Environmental > Aquatic > Non-marine Saline and Alkaline > Saline | place: Antarctica: Ace Lake...
CATCCTCTGCGCTGAACCAATATTCCCAACTTCGGTTCACCTGCAACCACGATGTCCGGTGGCGCCGTGGCAAATGCCACGGCTTGATGGGACCCGAAAAGTGGATGATTTTTGCTGAGTCGAGTTCCTCGTCATTGCGAAACCAGCTGGAGAGGAAATTGTAGGCGGTGTCAATTTGATGAGAGGTATCGCCATAGAGGGTATTGAAAAGGAACTGTTCGGAGCTGAACCTTTTCTCTGGCATGTCGGCAAGCTCTGGTTCCCATAAAGCACGAGGGGTTGTGGTCCATCCCAATACCCCAGCGTTGAAGCCCGAGAAGCGAGTGTGTGGTCCGGGCAGCATCTTTGCCACCACCAACTGTGCGTCACGGGGCGCGGCAGCAATGTCCTGAAAAATCTGATCCCACCCTGGTCGAACAATGGTGTCGATATCGAGCCACAGGTGCGCCCTATCAATTTGGTCGGAGAGAACAAACTTCGAAAAAGTGGTCATCGTCAGGTGTCGCCGTTCGGTGAACAGCGGATGCGGCTGGAGCTCTCGCAGGTCATGATGAATCGACAAGGAACTCAAAAAGCTGCGAATAAGGTCTTGGTTTATGGGAGAAAGTTTTTCGGGAAAGAACCCGACGACCAGCTCAAAAGGACTTTGTGCGGTTTTCGAAAGGGAGTGGGTGAGGACACAAAACGCAAAGACCATGTGGTCGTCAAGCGCCATGGTGACGGTGTTCCTTCCACCGCTAGCCGCCGAGGCAGTTTCACTCACGTCGTGTCCTTTGGTTCTCGCCTAATGGAAAGGGTGTGTTCCCCGCGGAATGCCGCGCCTCAGTGGCTTTGCTCCCCAGATCAGCAGCCAGCCTAGGGGACCCAGGAAATTAAGTGTCTTGACCACTCGAAGTCCGGTGTGCTGGCGATTAGTGCTAGCAGAGCCTGTTCGCAGCGCATCTTGCGCCGCCTGCTCGAGGGCTGGCAGAAGGGACGATACTTCGGGGCAATCGAACAGTGCCGCTTCTGCGGCGTACCACTGTGACCATGGGCAGTGATGACGCAGGCATTCGCTTCGAAAACGCGGACTGAGTTGCCATGGTTTGTGTGCTCCGGCGTAATGAATAATGAAGGGCAAATCTCGAGGATTTAGTGAATCGATTCGGTAAGTCATCATGTTGAATTTTTCACTCACCCGCCACGCGGTTGTCGCGTAGAGCTTGTTGAGCAGGAACTGCTCTTGGGTGGAAACCACCTCTAATTCGTCGAGGGCACTGCTCCAATCCCTCCGGGCTGCCTCAGGCCAACCGAGTATCCCTGCGTTAAAGGGAAGCAAACTCGGATCGGCGTCCTTCTTCAGGCTACCGGCACCAACGTTTCCTCTTTCCGCCACCACAAGACCCGCGTGGCGTGGAGCTTGATCGAGGGCGTCAAACAAGGTGTCCCAGCCGGGAAGGGCAACCGTGTCGGCATCAATCCACAGGTGGGGTTCCGTGTGCCGGTCTGACAACTGAAACTTGGTAAAGGTTGTGGCGGAAATATGTCCCTGAGTGATGAACCGGGTATCGGGCTCGAGCTCCTCGAATTCGATGCGTACACCAAGCGATTGGCACACCTTGCGAATAAGATCCTGGTTCTCTGTCGAGAGACTCCCGCTAAGAAAGCCAAGAGCAATGGCAAAGGGTTCGCGGGCTGAGTCCTGGAGGGAAGAAAGGAGCACGCAGGCGGCGTATGCCATGTTGTCATCCACCGCCATTGTGACCAGACGCTCAGGCTTTGGTGGGGCCACCCCATCCCGCTCGGTTGGCATCCCCTAGATTCCCCTGGCTTGTTGCCACTCAAATTGGCGAGACAAGCCCTCCTCAAGGGAGACAGTGGCACTGAGGCCTAGAACAGCGGTGGCTTTGGAAGCATCTCCCCATGTTCTGTCTTGATCCCCTCTAGCAGCAGGCTGAGACTCAATCCTTAGGTCTCGACCCGCCAGATCACGGATGATCCCCAGGGCCTCATTGATTGTTCGCTCCTGGCCGCCTGCGATGTTGTAGACCTCTCCCGCTTCGCTTCGGGTCAGGGAAGAGACCGTTGCACTGGCAACGTCTTCTACGAAGGTATTGGAGCGAGACTGTTCACCGCTCCCGAAAAGCGTTATTGGGGTCCCGGCAATGGCCGCGGCAATGAATTTTCGATACGCCATATCCGGCCTTTGCCCCGGCCCGTAGACAGAAAAATATCGGAGGACGCTCGCGGGAAAACCCCGGTCCCGAAAGTGGGCAAAGACTAAATTCTCAGCGCTCAGCTTAGTGACGCCATAGGGGGAGACAGGCAAGAGTGGTTGGTTCTCATCGCCCACTGCATGCTTGCCATACACCGAAGATGTGGAAATCTGAATAAATTTGGTGAGAGGCCACCGCGCGCTGGCGTCAATCAATCGAGCAACCGAAGTCAGGTTGCACCCGGAATACAGGTCGAAGTTGCTCCAGCTGGGCCCGAGGCCAGGCATTGCCGCTTCGTTAATTACAAACTCGATGTCATGAGGCAGGGTTTCCAAGTCGCCATCGCGAAGGTCCATCTGAAGTGGAGTGACTCCCACAAGCGAAGAGAGGTTGTCAAACCTCTCCTTTTTCTCCTGTGATGGGTATAAGCCATCCAGTAGTCCATCCAAGGCGATGACGTCCCACCCTTCCCTGGACAACAAGCGAACAACGGCTGATCCAATAAATCCGGCTGCGCCGGTCACGAGAACTTTAGATGTCATGGTGAAAGCCTCACGCTAGTTTGTGGAACACGGGAAGCGGATATATTTTTCAGTCTACTTTTCATAGACCTCGAGGTAGGAGTCAACGGCAGAAGACACCGCGTAGAGTGTGCGGGCGCGCGAGGCGAGAGTGCCCCTGTCTTTATTTCGGGCGGATTCGGAAATCTTGCTCGTTGCGTCCAGCAGATCAGTCAGCTCAGTCTCAGAGTTGTAGGTTGACCCCTGGCCCAGGTCAGACACCATTGCGGACATACCTCCCTCGTTGGCGACGAAGGAAGGACAACCCCTCGCTGCCGCTTCGATAATGGTGAGGGGCGCATTCTCTGCTCGGGAAGGATTCAGCAAGATATCCCATGAGTCCAAGTGGCGGATGATTTGCTCGGCCGGAAGGTTTCCCAAACGATGGACATTTGGCCCGACGAATTCACTCCCACCATCTCCGATGAGAAACAAATGCGCGGAAACTCCACGCTCCAGAAGTCTTCGAAACGCGCGATAAGCTTCGGCAACATTTTTTCGCGGGTCCGAGAGGTTCTGCGCGATTACTCCCATGGCAAAGGCACCCTGCTTCGTGTCAGTTGTTGTTCGGGGTATATCCCGAAAGAACTCTCCGCCAACAGGGTTATTGATGACCTGAATATCTTTATCGGCAAACACGGAACTGCGTGCAGCTTCCGAGGCCAGCCAGCGGCTAGGGGAAACAAGGGAAAGGTGCGTCAGGTTTTTCAACGCATCACTCTTCTCCGAGAGCGATTTCACCACCAACGGTTGAAAGAGCTCTCGGGTAGCGGGACACTGCTGGCATGAACGAGTGAAACCATCACATCCCAGAGAGAAGTGACACGCCCCGGTAAAAGGGTTCATATCGTGAAGAGTCCACACCAATCGAGCATTGGCTAGGTGTTTAGCCACCGTTTTGAGCGCGAGAGCACCGTTGATCCCGTGTAAATGAACGACATCGAACTGCGCTATCGCAGACCAAGCAACGGCCTGAATCCGATCGCGCAGCAAGCTAATCGGCCCATCAAATTTTGGATTTTTGATGATGTACTGGTCTAGTGCCGCTGCTCCGGTGTGAAGTGGTGCCGTGAACGGTTGAGCCCGAAGATCCCGGTCAATGACCGAAAATAAGAATGACTCCATACCTCTGTGTCGTTGTTCTTCCGCGAGGCGAGATGCGACACTTCCAGCACCGCCAGAGGCGGAAAAACTCACATGGGCTACGGAAAGGGGCACCCCACTACGCTAGTTGGTTGATGGGGGCAACCGTCGCTATCAGGACATTACCGAGGGGAGTTGCTCTTTCATGGGCTCAGTCTGTGCTCCGGTGGTCATGCTGGTGTTTCGCCGCCCAGAGCTGACACGTCAGGTGTTTGAGCGGGTGAGAGAGGCAAAGCCACCCACTCTCATTATCGTTGCAGATGGCCCCCGAGAAGGTTCGCCTTCGGATGAAGCTCTTGCTCGCGAGACCCGCCAGATTCTTGCGGAGGTGGACTGGGAGTGCAGCGTCCACCGGATTTATTCGGATACGAATCTTGGCCTCAAAGCCCGCGTATCCACGGGCCTTGATCAAGCTTTTGAGCTAGTTGACTCCGCCATCATTCTGGAGGATGACTGTGTCCCGGCAACGTCTTTCTTTCTTTACGCGACGGAACTGCTCGATCGTTATCGCGACAATCTCCGTGTCGGCACCATCGCTGGCACCTCGCGGGTGAGGGGCTACATGCCAAGTCCGTTCTCGTATGACTTTTCCCGAGACCTTAGGATTTGGGGCTGGGCAACCTGGGCGCGAACCTGGCAGGGTTTTTCGCAGAGCGGCGATCTTGATCGTCGCTGGGACGGCTATGAACACACAGATTTAGTCGCTGGTTTGAGGGGCGGACGAAAGCGAGCCGTAGCCCGCATGCTTCGAGGGTCCCACACACTTGATTCGTGGGCGCTGCCGTTTCTCGGGCACGTGATGTCGAGGAACTATCTGCACGCTGTGCCAGAGAAGAACCTTGTCGAAAACATCGGCTTTGGTGGGGAATCAACCCACACCAAGTTTGAAAGTTTTGTGGAACAGGTGACTACCGAAGAAATGCCCTTTCCCTTGCGTCACCCTGAGGGTGGCGCAGAGAATCCTGAAATTGATCGTGTCGAAGCCCGCCAAGATGCACAGTTTGCTCTTCGTTACGTGTTTTTCCACCCGCTGCGAGTGATTGCACGGGTTATCCGGTACCTGCGAACCAGGTGAGCGGCCATCGTTTCTCCGACTCGACGGTTGGAGTCGCTTCACGTGTGTAAGGTTTTGTTATGAATTCTTCGCAGGGCGATGCCCGCTCTTTCCCTCTTGGTTCCCAGATCGTGTCTGACAGTTCAGATGCTTACGTCATCGCTGAAATTGGCGCAAACCACCAGGGCGAACGTGACATCGCGCTCGAGATGATCCGGGCCGCCGCAACAGCCGGTGCCGACGCCGTCAAGTTTCAAAAGCGCGACAATAAAAGGCTCTTTACCCATGCGGGCTACGTCGCACCCTATGAGAACGAGAATTCTTTCGGCGCAACCTATGGCGAACACCGCGAGGCTTTAGAGCTGTCGCTGGAGGATTATCGCGCCATCAAAGAGGAAGCCGCTCGAGTGGGGATCGACTTTTTTGTGACCGCGTTTGATATCCCCAGCGTCGATTTCCTGATGGACCTGGGAGTTCCCGCATTCAAGATTGCGAGCTTCGATCTCACCAACACGCCTCTGTTGGAATATGTTGCTCAGACACAATTGCCGACCATTGTCTCAACGGGTGGCGGGCTGCAGGAATCGGTGGATGAAGCGGTGGAAATTTTCTCAACCGCAGCGACTCCCGTCGCAATTTTGCAGTGCACCTCGGGATATCCACCCTCGTTTAGCGAGCTCAACCTTTCGGTCATCACGACTTTCCGGGAACGGTACCCAGACATCACCATTGGGTATTCCGGTCACGACAGTGGAATTGCGATGGCCACGCTGGCGTTTGCGCTCGGCGCACGGATTGTCGAGAAGCATTTCACGCTCAATCGAGCGATGAAAGGAACAGACCACGCATTTTCACTGGAGCCAGATGGGTTGCGCAAAATGGTGCGGGACCTGCGTCGCGCGAGGGAAGCAATGGGAGACGGAATTAAGAGTCGCTACGACAGCGAGGTTGCGCCCCACCAAAAATTGGCCAAGATGATTGTTGCAGCTACAGACCTTCCCGCAGGCCACGTCATCGAGGCTCGGGACCTCGACTATCGCTCTCCGGGAACGGGAATTCCACCAGCGGGTCGTGACAAAGTTGTGGGGAAAAAGCTCACCCAGGCCATCGCGGAAGGCACCCCACTCCGGGAGGAAGATCTCGAGCTTGGGTAGTCGACTCCACGGGAAGAACATCCTGCTGGTTGGTGCGGCAGGCAATCTTGGACCCGCTTGGGCGGAAGGGGTACTCGAAGAGGGAGCGACTCTTTTTGCACTGGGCCCCGATCTTGGGGGATCGCGTGAATTAGCGGGACTTGCTGACCGGTTCCCGGGAAATGTGTTCATGGGGCACGGCGACGTGACGGTCCCGCTCGTGAGCGATGAGTTGGTGGGCGCTTTTAGTGGGGTTGATGGACAGCTGAAATTTCACGGTGTCGTATACAACGCCGGAGTTGATTCGCTCCCTGGGGCGGCCTCGCGAGAGGTTATGAATTTTGATTCCGCTTCGTGGGATCGAATTTTTCGCGTCAATGTTTTTGGATTTGCGAATATTGTCACCGCGGTGACGCCGCTGCTTGCCGATTCGAGTTCAATTGTGGCAGTGGGTTCCATGTATGGAATCGTTTCCCCACGCATCGATTTGTATTCCCACTATTTTGATGGCGAGGGTTCCCTCAAACACCCCGCCTACGGAGCCTCTAAGGCAGCGTTACTGGCGACTGTGCGGCAGCTGGGAACACACATGGCCCAACAGGGAACACGGGTTAATGCCCTGACCTTAGGTGGGGTAGCGGGAAACCAAGACGCTGAATTTGTGGCCAAATTCTCCGCCCAAAATCCACAACAAAGAATGGTGCCCGTTTCCGAAGCCATCGGTGCAATGACATATTTGCTCTGTGATGATTCACTATCGATGACTGCTCAAAACCTCGTCCTGGACGGGGGCTACACAGCGTGGTAGCGATGCCTCAATGGGACAAGCTCTCCCCCCTTGATGGGGCAAGTTTAGGTGTGGTCGAAGCGACCACACCCTCTGAAGTCTCCGCAATGGTCGTGACTGCACGTGATGCGCAGCTGGCGTGGCAGAATCTTGGGCTCACAGCGCGGGGAAAAATCATTCGGAGGGCCGCAGAAGAACTTGCCTTAGAAACTGATGCTCTGGCGAGGCTTGTGAGAGAAGAAACGGGAAAACAAAGTTCCTTGGCTCACGGAGAGCTTGCGGCCGCCATTGAGATGGCAGAGATGATGGCCGCCTACGGGCGCTTCGCTTCGGGGGCTCTTTTTCCTAGCGCAATTCCGGGACGCCAAATCAGAGTCGAACGTGTCCCTCATGGTGTGGCAGCACTGATCGTGGCGTTTAATACGCCACTCCCCAACTATGCGTGGAAAGTGTTCCCCGCACTCATGGCTGGTAACTCAGCAATTTTGAAACCATCGCCACACACGCCTCTCAGTGCCCAATTGTTTGTCGATGTCCTCCACCGATCGGGAGTGCCTCATGGTGTTCTTCAGATTGCTCAAGGCGGTGCCGAAACAGCGCAGGCTCTTGTCACCGGTGATGTCAACCTGGTGAGTTTCACGGGCAGTTATGATGCCGGAGTAGCCGTTTCAGAGGCTGCGGCAGGGTCGTTGAAGAAGATCATTTTGGAACTTGGTGGATCTAATCCCTTGATCGTCTGTGATGATGCAAACATCGCACAAGCGGTGACAACCGCGCTGCAGAGCGCTTACAGCAACGCGGGCCAGCGATGCGCTGCGGGTAGTCGCATCTTGGTGAATGAAAAAGTGTATGAAGCTTTTCGTTCCGAGTTTCTCCAGCAGAGTGATTCGTGGACCTGGGGCACGAGTGATGATGTGTTGGTCTCGACTCTGGTTGATTCCGAGAGCGCAAAGAAAGTGGAGAAATATCTCACGGCCTGCGAGGCCGGTGGAGCCGTGGTTCACCGGCTGGGGAAAGGCGTGAATGATAGCTCGCCCTCGACAGCACTTGTCCAACCGGCATTAGTCGAGGGCCTCGATGCGAAAAGTGACTTGGGTCTTCAGGAAATATTTGCCCCTGTTGCCCGCCTTTTCTCGTTTTCAACTGACGAGCAGGCGATTGATATCGTCTCGGCCTCTCCCTATGGTTTGACGGCAGCTGTGTGGACGAGGGATATCAACCGGGCTGAACGCATGGTTGGAGCCCTCCCAGCAGGGGTTGTGAGCATCAACGGGCCAACTCATGGAGCAGAAATTAACATCCCCTTCGGGGGAATGAAAAGTTCAGGAAATGGCACCAGGGACGCTGGAGTGCAGGCGATTGAAGAGTATTCGCAGCTGAGGACTATCTCAACATTCTTTGAGGCTTAGATGGCAATCTCAACTATTGCGCTGATTCCTGCCCGCTCTGGCAGCAAGCGAGTGCCAGGCAAGAACATGAGGTTCCTAGCCGGGCACCCCCTCTTGGCTTACAGCATTGTGGCCGCCCATGAATCGGGGGTGATCGATCGGGTTATTGTCTCAACGGATGACACGCAGACAGCGGAGATCGCTCGGTCCTATGGGGCTGAAGTTCCTGGGCTTCGCCCAGCGGAAGCTTCGGGGGATTCAGCGGATGATTACGCCTGGGTCTCTCATGCGGTTGAGCAATGGTGTCCTCGTGAACCCGAACAGGCCCTTGCTATTTTGCGCCCGACCAGTCCTTTGCGCTCGGGCACCTCCGTGAGGGGCGCTCTGCAGAAGCTTAAGGACAATTCGTGGGCTGACTCAATCAGAGCCCTGAAGCCAGTCACCGAACATCCAGGGAAAATGTGGCGTTTAGGGCCCTCTGGGGAAGCAAGCACGTATCTCGATCAGGGTGGCGCATATAACGGACCGACCCAGGCCTTGGAAAAATTGTGGGTACAAGCGTCAAGCTTGGAAATCGTGTGGCGGGCATCCTTGGAAAAATACCGGTCAATAGCGGGTGAGCGAGTGCTGGGCTTTGAGTTGCCCGGCGAAGAATCTAGGGATATCAACACCGAATGGGACTGGACAATGATGGAAGCCTTAGTGGCACAACAACCCGAGCTCTTGCCGAAGATGGAGAACTAGCGCAATGAATGAGCCCCATTACTGGACAAGTCCAACCGGAAAACCCCTTCCCTATTGGGGTGAGCAACATTTCCAGGACGCGTGGGCCAGTCGGCACGACCTGAAGGAGATTGCCGATGGTTGCCGCCTCAACGTTCTGTCGTCGATCCATCAGGCCGGGAGCGGGCATATTGGGACATCTTTCAGTTCGATGGATATTTTCGTGGCGGTCCGACGATTTCTCCAAGGCGAGGAGTTTCTGACCGGGGTTTCGCTACGCCACATCTTCTTCAGTTCAAAAGGCCACGACGCGCCTGCGCTCTATGCGTCACTTCACGCCGGAGGAGAGCTGAGTGATGAGCAACTGTTCTCACTTCGAAGGCTGGGGGGTTTGCCAGGCCACCCCGAGACCATCACCCCAGGCGTTGCGACCAACACAGGATCCCTGGGCATGGGGATTTCCAAAGCAAAGGGTTTTGTCAAGGCTCAGCGCCTTGCCAACCCTTCTGCACGTGAATCGGTGGTTGTCCTCCTGGGGGACGGGGAACTCAACGAAGGCCAAATATGGGAATCGATGCCCGGTGCTGTCAAAGAGGGTTTTGGGGAAATCATCGCGATTGTGGATTCGAACGGGATTCAATCCGACACCTGGACTAACGCAACTCTGCCCATGGGTGATGTTGTGGCAAGGGCCGAGGCAGTGGGCTGGCATGCCATGGAATGCTCGGGGAACAACCCTAATGAGGTAGTGGCAGCTCTCGAAGAGGCCCAGCGGGACCCCCGGCCAAGTTTGATTGTGGCCCGAACGATAAAAGGCTCAGGTATTTCGTGGATGGAATCATTCCCCGAAGATGCTCAGTACTACCAATTTCATTCGGGCGCACTTCAAGAACCTTTGCATGACCTAGCTGTGGCAACACTTCTCCCGAGGTTTGGCGGCCATGGCATCGACACTCTGGATGAAAATGCAGAAGCTGTTCTTGCCCTCGACCACTATTCGCCGAAGCCTCGCCCAGAGAGCATGGTGACGGTGTGGCAGGACATGCTGGTGACGGTGATGGAGAAAAACGAATCGGTAATCACCCTTGATGGTGACCTCAGCTACGACACGGGAACACACCTCGCGCGAGGGCGTTTTCCCGAGCGCTATGTTCAGTCCGGTATTGCGGAGCAAGACATGGTCTCGATGGCCGGGACTCTCGCGCTGTCGGGCTTCATTCCTTTTGTCCACAGTTTTGCGACATTTTTGACGATGCGTGCGACTGAACAGATATTTAATAACGCATCGGAAGAATCCCAGATAATTTATCTTGGATTCCTTGCGGGTTTGATTCCCAGCGCTGCTGGTTTTTCTCATCAAGCCGTGACCGATGTTGGCATCATGGGCAGCATTCCCGGAATGCGTGTCTTTGAACCCTCCGGGTTAGCGGAGTTTGAGTGGTGCGTGGAACAGGCACTAGGACACAAAGGGCCTTCCTATATCCGGGTGGGAGCAGTTGCTGCGGTGGAAAGCGGAAGCGCTACCGTTGGTCACCTGAACACACTGGCCGAAGGGAAAGGTGTGGCCCTCGTCTCTAGTGGGCCGTTACTGACTCAGCAGGCCCTCGAGTGCCGAAACCAACTTGAGCAACAAGGGTTCGAGACGCCCGCAGTATTTTCGCTTCCCGAGATTACTCGCCCACTAGACGAAACTGCGCTCAATCAACTCGCACGCTTCAACCATGTGTTGGTGTTAGAGAATCACAATCCCGCCCGGGCGAAGCATTTCCATATAGAAATCCAACTGTCTGCACGAACCGTGTCTATTCATCGGCTTGGTCTGGAAGGGCTTCCGGCAAATGGCCAACCTGCTGAAGTACTGTCTCGCCATTTGCTTGACCCACAGTCGATCGCTGCGAAAGTAGTGGGCCTTGCTGGAAGTTCCTTCGTAGCCGCGGATAACGCACTGACCAACGGGGACACCTACTTAGACCGAGAATCGCACTGAGGGTTCGGGCCATTTCACCAGGTGCTGCCCCTTGAAGTGTGGTCACACGAGAAAAGAGCGGGCAAGGCTCCTCTCTGTCGGTGCCCGAGAGGCGGATCGATCTTCCTCGTGTTTCAGCACTGCAACGCCTTCACTTGCGACTAGGTCCGAACAATGACGCCACATCACGAAACGGGCTGAAGTCGATAGGATGGGGTAGTGAGAATTTCTCCCTTAGCAACCAGACTTAGAGGTCTCCTTTTTTCCGGACTGATTGCCAGGGGCGCGGAGGTCGCGCTCATCGCTGCTGTATTTGTCTTGTCCTCGTGGTACTGGCCCGTGAGTGAGCACATCGTTCATCTCATTATTTTCCTTCTCGTGCTCTCGCTGTGGATTGAGAGAAAGCCGGCGTGGTCGGTCCAACTCAGGTTCATGCTGCCGGCGCTGTTTTTCTTGTTTTTTCTCGCCTGGCTATTCATCTCTGTCACATGGTCCGGCGCGATTCATCAATCACTTTCTTACGCCCTATTAGTTGTTCTGACAGGAGCGACGGCCCTCATGCTGGGTGCGATTGTTGGAATCGAGAGAGCAATCCAAGGAATCGTGGTGGGTGTGCTCTTCCTTCAGCTTCACGGCTTCGTTTCGCCCGACGGCGGTTCGTGGGGGCTTTTTTCCAATCCCAGCGAACTGAGCGTTCTTTTAGGTGTGGGCTTTATCGCGAGCGTTTTTCTCATAGGGGCGAAGGCCATACAGAAGCTGTTCGCTGGGCTTCTGGTGATCTACCTGGCGTGGTCTGTCTGGAATATTGAAATTTTGACCGGGGTGGTTGCTGTTGTCGTTGGCCTGATGTCGATGGTTCCAGTTCTACACGCCAGGCGAGTCAGAAAGCAATTCAGATGGTCGGTAATCGGCGGTTATCTGTTGGCCGGAACTGGCGCGATTGCTGTGTTTTGGAGCAATCGTGGCCCCCTTCTCGCGCTCGTTGGGGAAGACTCCACCATGAGCCTTCGAACCGTGATTTGGGACTACTACTGGGAAGCAGTGATGTGGCGGCCGGTGATTGGACCAGGGTGGGGAAATTCTTATGGCTGGAACCCCATCGAGAGGGACCGGCTTCAACAAGTCAGCGAGTTTTTTCCTGCGCATAACGGCTTTATTGACACGGCACTCATGCTCGGGCTCGTGGGCTTAGGGTTGCTCGTGGCGACTCTGGTCGCTCTTTTTTATGCAGGAATTTCCCGGGTCGTTATTGAGGGGTTTCCTCTGCGTCACGCGTTCGTTCCGGTGCTTGTCATCTATCTTTCCCTCAACGACATGATGGCGACCTCCTTGCCAAAATTTATCGGCATCTTCTTGATGGGGTTGATGGCTGGACTACTGTTAAGGGACCCCACTGATACTGCGTCAGAGAGGGGTTTCTCGGAACAGTCCGAGGGTGTCAGGAAACCTGGCAAACGAGGGACTGTACTAGCGGGGAAGTAGAGCGCTGATGTAACTTGAGTCGACTGCCTAAGTTGCACGAACAAAGCTAGGGGACCTAAGAACGTGGAAAAAAGTAACTCCAAGAGAGCTCTTGTCACTGGAATTACCGGGCAGGACGGAAGCTACCTCGCAGAGTTACTCTTATCAAAAGGCTATGAGGTCCACGGCCTTGTTCGCCGGTCCTCCCTCCCCAACACGGGTCGAATTGATCACCTGGTGCAACACCTAGAAGGTGATTCACCTTCCTTGACTCTCCACTACGGGGACCTTTCTGATAGCGCGAGACTCTTCAGCCTCATCGACTCAATACATCCCCACGAGGTGTACAACCTGGCAGCACAGTCTCACGTGCGGGTGAGCTTTGATGAACCAGAGCACACCGGCAACACCACGGGCTTGGGCACCATCAGGCTTCTCGACGCGATTCGAGAGATTGATTCTTCGATCCGGTTTTACCAGGCCTCAAGTTCTGAGATGTTTGGGGCTAGTCCACCTCCCCAAGATGAGAAGACACCTTTTTACCCTCGCTCCCCCTACGGGGCAGCAAAGGTCTATTCCCATTGGGTGACCAAGAATTATCGGGAAAGCTACGACCTCTTTGCAACAAACGGGATTTTGTTTAATCACGAGTCACCTCGCAGAGGGGAAACATTTGTCACGCGGAAGATCACTCTTGCGGTCGCGCGCATTGCGGCGGGATTGCAAGACAAGCTCACCATGGGAAACTTAGACGCGATTCGCGACTGGGGCTATGCCCCGGAATATGTTGAAGCCATGTGGCTCATGCTTCAAAGCGATACCCCGGACGATTTTGTGGTCGCAACGGGCACCGACTATTCAGTCAAAGACTTTCTTGAATTATCTTTCTCGCATGCAGGGTTGGAATGGCAGAAATATGTGGAGTTTGATGAGCGCTTCTTGAGGCCTGCAGAAGTAGATGTCCTGATTGGAGACTCCACAAAAGCTCGCGAAGCACTGAAGTGGGAGCCCCAGGTTATGACTCCAGAACTTGCGAAGATTATGGTGGATGCGGACACGGAGGCTCTGAAGGTCAGTGGAACGCCGTGGATTGATCGCCCCTATGCGGCTGTTTAGTCGAGGGGGTGTAGCTCCAAGACCCAGCAATTCAGAGAGCAGCATTCGAGCCCTACTGAAGGTCGCCGGAGTGTCATGGTCGCTTCTGACCCAGAAAGAGAAAGTGTTTTTCCTCACCCGGGTAGCGTTCCGTTTCGCGCTGAACGGGCTGGACATTGTTGCGGTGGCTCTGATGGGGTTGCTGGGCGCGATTACGGCGACAGGCCTTTCTGGCCAAAACCTTCGAATCTTTGATTTCGCTGTCCCGGCGCCTGATGCTCGCAATGTCATTACGCTTGTTGCACTTGTGGCGGCTCTGTTCTTCCTCAAAGGTGGTTTGGGTATCCTCTTCGCGCGATGGACTGCAGTGTTTCTCGCGGGGCTAGAGATCAAGAATTCCGCAAAAATCACCCGCTATTTGTTTAGCGGGTCCCTGACTCGTCTGAGGAAATATTCGCGAGCAGAGATTTCCTTCCTGGTGGAAAGCTCCACCAGTGCGACTTTTTCCGGAGTTCTCGGATCAATGACGACGCTCGTGATTGAAGGCACCTTGTTCCTGTCAATCTTCGCGCTCTTTTTGGTTGTGGATTGGGTGGCGGCTCTGTTCATCGCTCTATATTTCGGCCTTCTCGTCTTCGGTCTGCAGATGACGACAGCTCGACGCTACCTCCGCTCGGGGCAGGATATGCGGCGCGGGTCGGTGGATGCGGGAGGCTCCATCTTGGAAATGGTGGATGGCTTCCGGGAGATTGCGGTTCTCTCTAAGCAAGACTTCTTCCTGAGACGGTTTATCGAGGCCAAAAAGCTTTCCGCTCGGACGGGTGTGACGCTCCAAATTCTCAAGAGTTTGCCCCGATATATAGCGGAGTCGGGCCTGATTATTGGTGCGCTGGCTTTTGTGGTCTGGCAGTTGAGCAAGGGCAGCCTGGGGGAGGGCCTCCTCGCGTTAGGAATCTTCCTCGCAGGTTCATTCCGAATGATGGGGGCCATATTGCCTCTGCAAGCAATTTGGAATGAATTACGAATCATGCAGGACTGGGTGGTGAACGCGCAAGAAATTTTGGTCAAGCTCAAGGATGCACCAGAACTTCTTGAATCCAGCATTTATTCCGACACGGTTGTCCATAAAAAACACGTGCGCACAAAAGATTTCACCATCGGACTCCCGATTGAAGTCCAGGATTTGGTGTTTACCCATTCCGGTAATTCAACACCGACGATTGACCGGGTGACCATGAATGTCTCCGCAGGGGGTTATGTGGCCATTGTTGGCCCCTCTGGGGCAGGCAAAACCACTCTCGTGGACATTTTACTGGGGCTTCACGATCCAGATTCTGGGACAGTCCGCGTTGCGGGGGTGGATCCCAGAGAACTCCGGGAACAATCCCCCGGGCTTATTTCCTATGTCCCTCAAAAACCCGGACTCGTATCGGGAACAATTGCTCAAAATGTTGCACTCGGAGTTCCCCAGGAAGACATCGATGATTCCCAAGTGCGGGAGGCTTTGCGAAAGGCCCAACTCCTCAGCTTTGTCGAAGCTCTGCCCGAGGGCATTCATGCTTCCTTGGGCTCACATTCTGACTCTCTCAGTGGCGGCCAGATCCAGCGTCTCGGTTTTGCCCGAGCCCTGTATACCGAGCCTCGCCTGGTTATTCTCGACGAAGCGACCAGCGCACTCGATGCGGCCACTGAGGCTAGCGTCGCGGCGAGCATAAAAGAGGTGGGGGATGAAACAACGGTAGTGGTCATCGCCCACCGGTTGTCGACCATTCAGGATGCGGATGAGGTCTATGTTGTTGATGAGGGCAAAATTGTCGCCAGTGGGACTTTCTCTGCCGTGAGAAAAGCCGTTCCGATGGTCGAAGAGTATGTGCAACTCATGTCCTTTACCGATGAGTGAGAAAGAACGAACTTTCCCCCTCACCTCCGATCTGGCCAGCAATCTGGTTATCGCTGAGCATCTGCCGTCAACCAACGCGTGGCAGCGAGATCATTCGAGTGAGCTCCCGGATTGGGCCGTCGTTGTGACTTTTTCCCAAACAGCGGGACGGGGTCGACTCGGACGTTCCTGGGTCAGCGAACCGGGGGGCGCTCTGGCGGCGAGCATCCTGTTCCCGGTGCATACAGACCACGGTCGTTCTTGGCTTCCCCTCATTGTTGGCGCTGCGTTGGTTGAAGCAGTTCACCAGTTGGGGGTGGGGTCCGCCGTTCTTAAGTGGCCCAATGATGTCTTGGTGGGATCGGCAAAGCTTGCCGGAATACTCTGCGAGGTGTTGCCGGACAATCGAGTCGTCGTGGGTCTGGGTGTCAACCTCGTAATTTCCCCAGCGCACCCAGCTGCTCCCCATGCAACCGATTTGAGTAGTCATGGTGCGATGACCGACGATGTTCCTGATGCGCTTCTCAGCGCTGTCATCCAGCGGCTAATGTTCTGGCGAGACCTCCGGGGCGCCGAGGAAGCTACCGACTGGGCCCGCGCGTTTGTTGAGCCGATGATGGGCACACTCGGGACTGAGGTATCAGTGCTTGAGAACGAAGACACGTCCTGGAGTGGCCGTGCCCTGGGGCTTGATGATTTCGGCCATCTCCTCGTTCGCGAAGCTTCGACCAATGACGTTCGCACGGTGATCGCCTCAGATATCTTGCACCTCAGGTAATAGGCTCAAGACATGACGGTAGTGGGGGTAGTTGGTGGCGGCCAACTAGCCCGCATGATGATTCCGGCCGCCATCAACCTGGGGCTAGAAATCAGAGTTTTTGCAGGCGTGGAGGATTCCCCGGCGGCCCTTGCAACCACTCAGGTGGGGGATTATCGAAATATCAAGGAACTGAGCGAATTTGCCCGAGGGGTTGATGTTCTTACTTTTGATCATGAACATGTGCCGACACAGGTGTTGGAAACGCTGAGAGATGCGGGGATTACGGTTGCCCCATCCCCGGAGGCGCTGGCGCTCACTCACGATAAAATTGTTATGCGCACGGCTTTGGCATCTATGGGGGCTCCCCAGCCGCTGTGGGCAGTCTTAGACGGGGCCGATGACCCCGCAGAAGCCCTTCACACAGTGGGAGGTTTTCCCTGTATTGCCAAGAAACCCGTCGGGGGTTACGACGGAAAAGGTGTCCGGGTTATCGACTCGCTCGCCGATGTGAAGGACTGGCTAGAGGCAGGTCCCATTCTCCTCGAGGAAAAAGTTTCTTTCGTCAGAGAGTTAGCCCTTCTCAGTGCGCGTCGTGTGGGGGGACAATGGCAGCCATGGGCCCCGGTAGAGACGCGGCAACACAATGGTGTTTGCTCCGAGGTCATTGCCCCCGCACCGGGCCTAGAAGATGCTCACATCCATCAGGCCCGCGAGCTTTCCGCCTCTCTTGCTGAAAAAATCGGCGTTGTTGGTGTTCTTGCTGTAGAAGTTTTCGAGTTGTCGAACGGTTCGTTCCTGGTGAACGAACTTGCGATGCGCCCTCACAACTCCGGCCACGTGTTGACGGAGCTTTCCCTGACGAGTCAGTTTGAGCAACACTTGAGGGCTGTTACTGATCTCCCTCTTGGCTCCTGTGGTTTGGTTGCGCCAAGCGGGGTGATGGCCAACATTTTCGGTTCCCTGGAAGACGAAGCCCTGATGCTTGCACTGGAGGCAGCTCCAGAGGCGAAAATCCACCGGTATAACAAGGCACCGCGGGACGGTAGAAAAGTGGGACACGTGGTTGTCCTGGGACAGAACAGTGAAGAGAGTCTTGGTACCGCGCAGCGCGTGAGGGACCTGATTCACGCGGCTAGATAGAATCGGTGTTATGACAACTCCCCGAGTAGCCATCATTATGGGCTCTGACTCCGATTGGCCTGTCATGAAGGCCGCATACGATTTTCTGTTGGAATCGGGCGTGGCGGTGACAGCAAGAGTGGTCTCCGCCCACCGAACCCCCCACGCTATGGTCGAATTCGCCGGCTCTGCGAAAGAGGACGGAGTTCAGATCATCATCGCGGGAGCTGGCGGAGCTGCCCACTTGCCGGGGATGGTCGCGTCGATGACGCCTTTGCCCGTTATCGGTGTCCCTATCCCGCTTCAGCACCTTGAGGGAATGGACTCACTTCTTTCTATTGTTCAAATGCCCTCGGGAGTCCCGGTGGCAACGGTAGGAATTGGTCAGGCAAAAAACGCGGGAATTCTCGCGCTTCGGATCTTGGGTCTTGCAGACCCAAGTGCCGAAAAAACCGTCGTCGCATTGATGGCGCAACAGACCCAAGATTCCTTGGCAAAAGAACTACAGCTCTAGTTCATCCCTCTGGTGCGGATCCACGCTCTGACTCGAAGGCCACGTCGAAGGAGTCCTCTGAGCGGGGCATGGAACCATCGAGGGTAAAGCTTTGCCAGGAATATTTCAGCACTTCGATGGTGAGCCACAAGCATGTCTTTCTCGCGCGAGGCTGTCGCGTGTGCACCAGAGTGGTGCACACGAGCGGAGGGGACATAGACGTTTCGCAAACCAGCTTTCTTCATGCGAAACCCAAGGTCCACGTCTTCAAAGAACATAAAGTATTGCTCGTCAAAACCTCCCACACTGTCAAAGGCGGCACGGTTGATCATCAGGAACGCACCAGAGAGCCAACCCGCAGATCGAGCCTCACCCGAGGTGCGGTTGCCAAGATAGGCGAGTGACCAGGGATTATTAGGCCAGAGGTCGCCTAACAAGGCGTGACCGATTCCTATTCGAATTCCCGGGATTGCCCGAGCAGAGGGGTACACCTCGTTGTTGGGGGTGATGATGGCTGGGCCCACAACCGCAGTGCGAGGTAGAACCTCGAGATGCGCCATCAACTCGTCGAAAGTGTCTGGCTCAACCCGAGTATCGGGGTTGCAGATGACAACCCACTCAAGGTCTTCTGGTAGTTGCGCGACTCCGCGATTCGCGGCACCGCCGTATCCCAGGTTTCCCGGCTCATGTCGGATCGTTACGGAAAGTTCTTTGCCAACGTGAGGTTCAATTCGGCAGGTGGGGGAGTTGTCGACGACGACGATGGAGCGGGGCAACTGAGCGGATGCCGCAAGACACCTAAAGAAGTCCGGCCATTCTGCATCTGACTCATAGCCCACAACAACGAGACCAAAATTAGGCGTCATATTTCGCCATCGGCATAGGTGTGAAGACCAGCAGTCCATGCTTCACGCAGCGCTTCCTCCCAGGGGCGGGGAGTGGGAAGGCCGCAATCAGCCCACGCGCGATGGCTAAGAACAGACCATGGCGGCCGTGGAGCGGGTCTCGAAAAAGCTTCGCTTGAGGTGGGTTTGACTCGCGCAGAGTCCCATCCGGCTAAGTCAAAAAGCACCGTAGCGAAATGGTGCCACGTCGTATGGCCTGAATTTGTTCCGTGAAAGATGCCACTGCGGGTGCCGCTATTAACTAATTGCTCCGTCATTGTCACGACATCTCTCGTCCAGGTGGGTTGGCCCCATTGGTCATTCACAACATCAAGGGTTTCTCTCTTGAGTCCCGCCTGCAAGATCGTTCTTGGAAAACTGTTGCCATTGATTCCATAAAGCCACGACGTCCTCAGAATGATGGAGTGGTCGCCGTGTTCTTCCGCAACTGCCTTTTCCCCCGCGAGCTTCGATTCACCATAAACCGTGGCGGGGTTGGTAGGTGAATTTTCTGAGTACGGCAGAAAGGACTCGCCATCGAACACGTAGTCCGTCGAAACATGAATCAGGCTGGCCCCCGCGCGCCGGCACGCGATAGCCACGTTACAAGCACCTGTGGAATTTACGGCAAATGCGGACTCTCGGTTGGTCTCTGCGTCATCGACCGCGGTGTACGCGGCTGCATTGATGACGATGTCAGCAGCACTGAGTGCGTGTGCTGTTTCTTCAGCATCGGTAATGTCCAACTCTTTCCGACTAAGGCCCATGACCGAGTAGCCCTGAAACCCGTTCAAGAGGTCATGCCCCAGCATGCCTGCGGCGCCCACAACGAGCACTTTTTTCACAGTGAGGCGCGTGCTTTCAGGGGTTCCCACCATGTCCGATTATTCCGATACCAGTCGACAACATCACTTAGACCGGCCGCAAACTCTACTTGAGGCGAGTACCCCAACCCACGAGAGATTTTGGCAATATCGACGCTATATCGACGGTCATGGCCTAATCGGTCGGCAACTTTCGTGATGAAGGATTCATCGCGACCTACCGCCTCCAGGAGGACATGCGTCAGCTCAGTGTTGGAAAGCTCGGTACCACCGCCGATGTTATAAATCTCACCCGGCTTTCCTCCCTGAAGAACAAGAGCAATGCCTCGACAGTGGTCGTCAACATGGAGCCAATCGCGGATGTTCTTGCCATCTCCATACAGGGGTACTGAGATTCCATCAAGAAGGTTGGTGACGAAAAGGGGAATCACTTTTTCAGGGAAGTGGTGGGTTCCATAGTTGTTGCTGCAGCGCGTTATGGAAGCGTTAAGGCCATGAGTCACATGATAGCTACGCACGAGAAGGTCACTAGCTGCCTTGCTTGCGGCATACGGAGAATTCGGCAACAGAGGCTGTTCTTCATCCCACGCGCCTTCGTCGATGCTGCCGTACACCTCATCGGTGGAAACGTGCACGAAGCGGGGTATTTCGAGCTTCAGCACTGCATCGAGAAGGGTTTGGGTTCCTAGAACATTGGTCTCAACAAAAATCCGGGAATCCGTGACAGACCGATCCACGTGGCTTTCGGCGGCAAAGTGAATAATCGCGTCGTGGCCAGGCAATGCCGCTAGCACCGCAGCGGTGTCCCTGATATCTCCCTCAACAAAGCTAAAGCGATCGGACCCTGCGACAGATTCGAGGTTGGAGAGCGTTCCGGAATATGTCAGAGCATCAAAGACTGTGACCTCTGCGTCTTCAAGACCAGGAAGTGCACCATTGAGCGCCATGCGGGTGAAATTGGAGCCAATGAATCCTGCTCCGCCGGTGACAAATAGCTTCACGACCATCTCCTCGTTCTGACTCTTCCGGTTACTGCGCTCAAAGTCTACTTTGACCGGCTTTAGCCCTGAGCAGTTACTGCCCTGCTAGTAGATTGTGGGAATGCCGGAAACAGCCACGCGCGGAGTAGAAAACACTGCCGCTGTGAGGCTCACGATTGTTTTTGCCTACTACGAGAACCCTCAGATGCTGGAGTTTCAGTGGAAAGAAATCGCTGCGTATCCAGAAGATATTAAATTGGCACTCGAAGTGGTGGTCGTGGACGATGGTTCACCTACCTTTCCAGCAAAGGAAGTTCCCAGGCCACAAGGCTTGCCACAGGTTGCCATCTATCGGATTACCGAAGACATTCGTTGGAATCAAGACGCAGCGCGAAACATAGGAGCGCATGAAGCTCGGGCGTCATGGCTTCTTTTGACCGATATTGACCATGTTGTTCCGGCTTCAAGCGTCACTGCGATTCTTGGAGGGGAGTGGTCGGAACGATCTTTCTACACGCTGGGAAGGATCAAGTTTCACGGAGGTGAAGTGCGCGAATCCCATCCCAACAGCTATCTGATGACGAAGAAGCTGTATTGGGAGATTGGTGGGCATGACGAGGATTTTGCCGGGGTCTATGGAAAAGATTTTTTGTTTCGAAAACGCGCACTTCAACGGTCGCAGGAGGTTCACCTGCCCGACATCGTTCTTGCTCGAGTGGGAACGACCTTGGTGGAGGACGCGGGAACGACCAGCATCACTCGGAGGAACACCGTGGCCAAGCGGGTATGGGGTTACCTGCTTGAGTGGTTGAAAACCGTTCGGCTCTGGCGAGGGGTGCAAACCCTCTCTCACCCCTATGCGAAGGTTCTCTAGGCGACACCCTTCTTCGTCTGGCTCGATTGGTAGGCTTCACAGGTGGATATCCGGCCTCTAGCAATCCCTGGTTCGTTTGTGGTGACGCCAAAAATTCACGGCGATGATCGCGGTGAATTTGT
>Ga0222651_1000611_pt1 | contig 21303 bp, 21 predicted proteins | sample AntAcemetagen369_FD_179855 | JGI IMG/M metagenome (GOLD analysis project Ga0222651, IMG submission 179855) | Saline water microbial communities from Ace Lake, Antarctica - #369 | ecosystem: Environmental > Aquatic > Non-marine Saline and Alkaline > Saline | place: Antarctica: Ace Lake...
GGCGCTTCATCGCCAAGGGTTGGGACGGTTCGCGTCGCCCGCCCCGGGATGGCGGCCACCATCCCGGGGCATTATCACGTTGCTCTAAAAAACAACGCATCCGCAACATGCAAGGGTTGGGGTGAGGTGGGGCGGCGGAGCCGTCAGGGCGATGTGCGGGATGTCAATGGATGCCGATCTTTCGCACGTTTCGCCGGGACACCTCCTCACCCTGCCTGAATCCTCTTTTGGAAGGATTCAGCCTCCCAGGAGGAGAGGGTTCTAAAAGAAAGGGGGCCGATGCCAACATATGCCAATAAATGACAACGATTTCGCACCTTGTCCCCACAGCACCCGCTCAGACCGAGCGCACCACATGGCGGCCGACGATATTGCGCTGGATCTGGTTGGTGCCTTCGATGATCTGCAGCACCTTGGCGTCGCGGAAGTAGCGTTCGATGGGGTTTTCCCGGGCGATGCCGGCGGAGCCGAACAGCTGTACCGCGTCGGTCGCGACCTTCATCGCCGTGTCGGTTGCGAAGCATTTCGACATCGCGGCAATCGGCGCCAGCGCCGCGCCCGACACACCCGCATCGGCCATCGCCGCCGCCTTGTAGACCAGATGCCGGGCGGCTTCGGTCTGGATTGCCATATCGGCCAGCATCCAGCGCACCCCCTGGAAATCGGCGATGGGCTGGCCGAAGGCTTCGCGGTCCTTCACGTAGCGGGCGGCCAGATCCGTCGCGCCCTGCGCCAGCCCGATGCCGCGGGCGCCGATCATCGGGCGGCCCTTGTTGAAGGCCTCCATGACCAGCTTGAAGCCTTCGTCCTCGCTGCCGATGCGGTTTTCTTCCGGGACGAAGGCATTGTCGAAATGCAGCGCCGAAGACGGCACACCGCGCGCGCCGAGCTTGTCTTCCTTGCGGCCGATCTCCAGCCCCGGCGTGTCCGTGTCGACGATGAAGATGCTGATACCGCCATGGCGCTTGGTCGGGTCCGTCTTGGCCGCGACCAGGATGAAATCCGCCACCGCCGCATTGGTGCAGTAGATCTTGTTGCCCGTCAGCGCATAACCGCCGTCGCGGCGCTCGGCCCGTGTGGTGATACCCGCCACGTCGGAACCCGCCCCCGGTTCGGTGACGGAGATCGCCGCGCGCATGTCGCCCGAGGCGAGCGGCGGCAGGTATCTCTGTTTCTGTTCCGGCGTCCCCCCGGCGAGGATTGCGCCGAACGGGGCCCATTGCACCATCAGCAGATAGGCGGTGTTGTAGCAGACGCGGCCGAATTCCTCGATCGCGAGACAGGATGACAGTATGCTGTTGGTGCCGCCATATTCGGTCGGGAACGGCAGGGCGAAGAGGCCCAGTTCGCGCAGCAGGTCGAACATGTCCTGCGGGTATTCGCCCGTCCGGTCGATCTCCGCCGCGCGGGGCACGACCCGGTCGCGGGCCACGGCCTGAATGGTTTCACGCAGCAGGCGCTGTTCATCGGTCAGCGCATATTGTTCCGCCACAAGGTCGTCCGTTCCCGCCATAGCCATGATCAGCCCTGCCAGCCGACGGCTTTGTCATCCATCAGCGCATCGATTTCGGAATCAGCGAACCCCCAGGAGGCCAGCCCCTCGCGCGTGCCCGCGCCGACATCCGATGGCGGCGATTGCACGGCAGACGGTGTCCGGCTGAATTTGGGCGCGGGGCCCGGCTGGGCGATGCCTTCGATTTCAACGAAGCTGCCGCGCGCCTGATTATGCGAATAACCCGCCGCTTCCTCGAAATTCAGCACCGGGGCAAAACAGATATCGGTGCCTTCCATGATCGCGCACCATTCATCGCGGGTCTTCTGCGCGAACAGGGCTTCGAACCGTTTCGCCATATCGGGCCAGGTGCTGCGGTCCATCTGCGGTGGCAGGTCGGCGGCGTCCAGTCCCAGCGCATCAAGCAACAGCGCATAGAACTTGGCTTCGATGGAGGCGATGGAAACGAACTTGTCGTCCTTCGTGCGGTAGCAGCGATAGAAATGCGCGCCGCCATCGGTAAAGTTCGTGCCCCGTTCATGCGACCAGTTGCCGGACGCGACCAGCCCGTAATGGCCCATGCCGAGATAGGACGAGCCTTCGACCATGGAAACATCCACCGTCTGCCCCTCGCCCGACGCGCGCGCTTCCAGCACGGCTGACAGGATGCCGACGGCCAGGAACATCGCCCCGCCGCCCATATCCGCCACCACATTCAGCGGCGGCAACGGCAGTTCCGGCGAGCCGATGGCGTTCAACACCCCGGTGATCGCCAGATAGTTCAGGTCATGCCCCGCGACCTTGGCCAGCGGCCCGGTCTGCCCCCAGCCGGTCATCCGGCCATAGACGAGCTTCTTGTTGACCGCCGCACAGTCCGCCGGGCCAAGGCCGAGTTTTTCGGTCACGCCCGGGCGGAACGGGTCGATCAGCACATCGGCTTCGGCGACCAGCCGCTTGACGGTTTCGATCCCCTTGGGATGTTTCAGGTCGACCGAAACCGAATACCGCCCGCGACGGCCGACATCCGCTTTCACCGGCTGGCCCAGGCCAAGCCCCGGATCGGTGTTGCGGTCGATCCGCAGGATATCCGCGCCCATGTCGGACAGCAGCGCGCAGCACAGTGGTGCCGGGCCGATGCCCGCCAGTTCGACAACCTTTATCCCGACCAACGGGCCGCTGCGTTTTCCTGTCTCGCTCATATCTCACATCCTCCCAGGCTGCTCTCACCGTTTCTCGTAAACATTGACCCCGTCCGGCCGTGTGTCCCGCGACATCAGCCCGGCCACGACCAAGTAATTCAGATGCGCCAGGGTTTCGCCCAGCGCAAAGGTTATATTCTGCCCGTCCATCGCCCGGGGGAAGACCTCCGCCGCCAGCGCCGCCGCCGACATGGGTTCGGCGCATTTTTCAACGAATTCCTCCAGCCGCTCGATGTGATGGCTTTTCAGATAATCTAGCCGCGTGTGCAGCCCGGCAAAGGGCTTGTCATGCGATGGCAGCACATAGGTATCCGCCGGCAATTGCCGCAGCTTTTCAATGGAAAACAGGAATTCGGCCAAGGGGTTGGCGTCCGGTTCCGCTGCCTGCACCGCGACAATCGGCGTGATCCGGGGCAGCACCTGATCACCCGCGATCAGCAGCTCCAGCGACTCGCAATACAGGCAGGCATGTTCCGGCGCATGGCCGGTACCGATCACGACCTTCCAGTTGCGACCGCCGATCGAAATATCCATGCCGTCATGCATGCGGTAATAGCTCCGCGGAATCGGGCTGACCAGCTTCGGGTAACGCATTCCGCCATTGCGGGTTTCCGCCACCAGGTCTTCCGAACAACCCGCCGCCCGCAGGAAGGCGGCCTGTTCATCCAGCACGGACGGATCGGTATCGGTGCTGAGCGCCCGGGCATGCAGCCATTCGACCTGGGTCATCCACAACCCGATGCCAAGCCGCTTGCACAGCCAGCCGGCCATCCCCGCATGGTCCGGGTGGAAATGGGTCACGATGACCCGGTGCACGGGCCGCCCGGCCAGCAAACCGCCGAAAATCTCTTCCCAGATGGCGATACTGTCTTCGCTGAACAGCCCGGTATCAACGATGGTCCAGCCGTCCCCGTCTTCCAGCAGCCACAGATTGATGTGGTTCAGCCGGAACGGCAGCGGCATGCGCAGCCAGTGAACCCCCGGCGCGACTTCCGCCGTATGGCCGGACGGGGGAATTTCAATGTCGTGATATTCGATACTGTCAGGCATCGGCGACTAGGACGAACCGTAGGTGACCAGTTCCCCGGTCGTGCCGTAGCCGGCCGCTTCGGGGATACGGATAAAGCGGCCACCGTCGACTTCCTCGACCTGCGGCAGGACGGTCACGACCGGCTGTGCCCGCGCCGCGACAAGCGCCGCTTCAACCGTATCGGACCGGCCCAGCTTGCCAAGGTTCATGCGCGTCGGAAACACGACGGTACGCTTTTCAGCTTCGGCATCCGCCAGCGCCTGCGCCGGGCTGATCCAGACAGAATCCACCGATTCCGTGCCGTCATGCTGCGGCAACAGCAGAGCCGGCGTGCGGGCGATGAAAAAATGCGTATCAAAACGCCGACGCTGCCATTCCGGGGTGATCCAGTGCGCGAAAGGCACCAGCAGATCGCAGGCGAGATCGAGGTCTTCCGCCTCGACAATGTCACGAATGACGATATCGCCGGCATCCAGCGCCGCATGGTATTTCTCCGAGATGCGTTCGTGGCGGTCGGGATCGAGCAATTCCGCCGTGCCGCGCGGCCGGGCCAGGAACACGCCCGCTTCCTCGTAGGTTTCGCGGATTGCCGCAACCCGGAAACCGAGCGATTCCCCCGGGACATCGCCGCAGCGTTCAACCAGTGCCGGATCGCTGTCGCCCGGGTCGACCTTGCCGCCTGGAAACACCAGCGCGCCAGAGGCGAAATCGATCTGGTGATGGCGCACGACCATGAACACTTCCAGCCCCGGATCCCCTTCCCGCAGCAACAACACCGTGGACGCGCCAACGGCTTCAACAGGTGTCTTCTTTTCCGCGGTCATGGCTACTCTCTACTTCTTCAGGGGGAAATTCTGGTGGCTTGATCCGAACAGCCTAAGCGAAGATCAGGACAACGCCAATCGCCGGACCATTCGTTTGTTCACTAATAATTAGGGTACTAACTTAAATAGGGACCGTCCAGCCACCGCAGAAACAGAAGCCGCCCGGCTACATTTTTTGTTTGTTCCCTAATTATTAGCGTCCTAACATTCGCGCCACTACGCCACGGGAAAAGGAAGCCAGCAATGTTCACCGAAGACCAGAACGCGATCAAGGATGCCATCGAGAAAATCTGCAGCGATTTCGGCGACGAATACTGGCTGGACCGGGACCATACCGGCGAATTTCCCGAAGATTTCTTTCAGGCCTTCGCCCAGGGCGGCTGGCTGGGCATCGCGATGCCCGAGGAATATGGCGGGTCCGGACAGGGCATCACCGAAGCCTCGCTGATGATGCAGGTCATCGCCGAATCCGGCGCCGGTTTCAGCGGTGCTTCCGCCATTCACCTGAATATCTTCGGGCTGAACCCGGTCGTCGTTTTCGGCACCGATGAGCAGAAGGCCCGCATGCTGCCGCAACTGATCGCCGGCAAGGAGAAAGCCTGTTTCGGCGTCACCGAACCGGATGCCGGGCTGGACACAACCAACCTGACAACCCGCGCCGAAAAGCAGAGCAACGGCGGCTATATCGTCAACGGCCGCAAGATCTGGACCTCGACCGCGCAGCAGGCCGACAAGATCCTGCTGCTGGCCCGTACCGCCCCGCGCGATGCCAACAAGAAACGCGCCGAAGGGCTTAGCCTGTTCTATACCGATTTCGACCGCAACTATATCGAAGCGCGCGAGATCGAGAAGCTGGGCCGCAAATGTGTGGATTCCAACGCGGTCTTCATCGACGGATTGCCGGTGCCGCAGGAGGATCTGATCGGCGAGGAAGGCAAGGGCTTCTATTACCTGTTGCACGGCTTGAATCCGGAGCGGATCATGGTCGCTGCCGAAGCGGTCGGGCTGGGCAGAGCAGCGCTGCGCAAGGCGTCGCAATACGCCAACGAACGGGTCGTCTTCGACCGGCCCATCGGCCAGAACCAGGGCATCCAGCACCCGCTGGCGAAAAGCTGGTGCGAGCTGGAAGCCGCCAACCTGATGACCTTCCGCGGGGCGGAACTGTATGACAAAGGAATGGAATGCGGCGCGGAAGCCAACGCCGCGAAGTACCTTGCAGGGGAAGCGGGTTTCACGGCCTGCGAACGCGCGGTGATGAGCCATGGCGGCATGGGTTTTGCCAAGGAATACCATGTCGAACGATACCTGCGCGAAAGCATGCTCGCCCGTATCGCACCCGTCAGCCGGGAGCTGATCCTGAACTATATTTCGGAGAAGATGCTGGGTCTGCCGCGATCATATTAAAGGGGGATAGTCATGCAAATCACACGCATCTACACCGACGAATCCGGTGAAACGCATTTCGATACGCATGAGGAACCCGGCGTCGAGTTTCGCAGCAATGCGGCCTATTCGCGCGTGATTGACGCCTATGGCCTCGCCTTCCGGGAAACGGAGTCGCTCGGCGACAAACCGGCGCTGGGCGACTGGCACACGGCGCCGCAGCGGCAATATGTGATGTTTCTGCGCGGCGATACCGAGATTGAAGTAAGCGACGGCGAAAAGCGGGTTCTAAAACCCGGCGACGTGTTGCTGGTCGAGGACACGACCGGCAAGGGCCACCGCAACCGGCGGCTCAGTCCCGAGCCGGAATTATGGGCCTTTGCGCGCGCTGACTGAGCCAACGGAGCAGACAATCCTGACATCGTCGACAGAGCCATAGGGAGGCCCCATGTACGGAAAGATCGTTACCGAACCGCCCCGCCCGTCAGCGGAATTGCTGAAACAGTTCGAAGGTATCTGGACCTCCACCGTTTCGGACGCGATGGGCCGGCATGGCGTGCTCAATCCCGATATCCAGCCGCTTTTCGCGCCGGTCAATGTGATCGGTGTGGCGCTGACCGTCATCAATTATCCCAATGACAATATCACCACCCACCGGGCGCTGCAGATGGCACAGCCCGGCGACATCCTTGTGATCGATGAAGGGCGCGGCAATGTGACCGGCGCTTTCGGGCACAATATGTCACTGAACGCGCGGGCGCGCGGCGTGGTCGGGCTGGTCAGTTCCGGGCATGTCCGCGATGCGCGGCTACTGCGCGAGGAACAGTTCCCGGTATTCAGTCGCGGCGTCTGCCCCCGGTCGGCGCAGAAGAACCATCCCGGCGCGATCAACGTGCCGGTCAGCGTCGGCGGCATCGTCGTGCAGGCGGGCGATATCGTCATCGGCGACGATGACGGGGTCGCGGTTGTCCCGCTTGCCTTTGCCGAGGAAGTCCTGGCGAAGGCGGCTGAACGGCAAAAGATGGAACATGACCAGGCCAATGGCATTCGCAGTGGCGAACAGGCGCTCGGTATCCTGTATGGCGAAAACTGGGCGGCGACGCGAACCGCCGACACGATGCAGGAAATTCCAACGCTGCTTAAAAAATCTTAGGGTATCCGGTCGTTGTTCAGGCCGGCACGTCACCCTGAACCTGGCTGCGATGCATGATGCGGCGGGCGGTTTCGTCAAATTCCGCACGCCGGTGCATCGCACAGCGATTGTCCCACATGATTACGTCGCCGATGGACCATACATGCTCGTAGACAACGTCCATTTCCAGGACCGCGTCCCATAACTCATCCAGCAGCGCCTCGCTTTCGCCGATGGGCAGCCCCTCGATATAGGCCTTGAGGCGGCGGCCCAGATAGAGCGCCTGCCGTCCGGTTTCCGGATGGGTCCGGATCAGCGGATGCCAGGGACCGGGACATTCCGATGCATCCTTCGAAGCGGCGAAATCATGGCGCAACGCGCCGTCGCTGGTATGCGAACAGTCATGCTTGCAGCGCCGCCCCGCGATCCGCTGGCGCAAACCGTCCGGCAGCCTTTCAAGCGCCGCATACATATCCATGAAAGATGTGTTTCCCCCGGATAGCGGAAGTTCCAGCGCATGCAGGATACTGGCCGAGGGCGGGCGATCGACGAATGAACTGTCGCTATGCCAGCGCGCCTCCCCGGCGCCAAGCTGACCGATTTTTCTGCCGTTCTCTACCACATTGGAGATCACGTTGACTTCGGGCGGAATGTCCGCCTTCTGACCCGAGCCCTGCGTGTAATTCAACAGCTTGCTGGGTGGAAACTCCAGGTCCCCGAAACTTCGCGCAAAAGCGAGAAGCTGCGGGTCGCTCAGGTCCTGATCATGGAATACAAGAATAATATGATCCAGCCAGGCACGGCGCAGCGCCGCCGTAGCCGCCGCATCCAGTGGCTGCGACAGATCGATCCCCGATATGCTGGCGCCCAACGGGGCATCCAATGGCGTGATCTTCATGACGTCGACACGCTCCCCCAAAACCCGGTGCAATCCATGACAGAAGTTTTTCGCCCGCAAAGACTACCCACGCGGGGACATGGAGATCAATGGACCGCCTCCACGCCCGGCATAATGCTCCGTCTTCGGCGCCGCGAGGGGCGATTACAGAAGTTTCAGATCACCAGTAAGTTTATCGATTTCCGCTACCGCTGCGGGGCCGATCCCAAGGCAGGTAACCGTGCCTTCCGCCACCACCGTGCGACCGGCATCCCGGATAAGATAGGCCGGGATTTCCGCCGCCGCCGCTTGGGTCGAAAGATCGTGGAGGTCCTGTTCGACCGCGACCTGCAGGACGACCTTCGGCATCCCGGTCTGCAGCCATTCCTGCTGCGCCGACGGCGACGCTGTCAGAAACCCGGCCAGCGCCGCGTGGGCCACCTGCGCGGCCATTTTTCCGGGCGGAAGGCCAAGCGCTGTATTGACGACAATTACCTGTTTCATTGGCGCGACAGTGCCATTTGGCCGCGACATCATCAACCTGGGACAGTCATCAATTCACGCGGCCCCGTTGACAGGCTGTATGGCGGCGACAAACAATGCCTCTGGCGGTTTACAGAACCAAGGGGTGGGGACAGGCATATGGGGAAACTGACAGACAAGGTCGTCGTTGTTACCGGGGCACAGCAGGGAATTGGCAAAGCCATTGCATTGGCGATGGCCGCTGAGGGCGCGCATATCGTCATAAACTGGCTGGATGATGCCGATGCTGCCGCCGCCATAGCGCAAAAGATTTGGGACAAGAATGTAAAAGCGGAAGCCGTGCAGGGGGATGTATCCAACCCAGCAGACGTGGAAACCATGATGGCCGCCGCCGACCGGTTAGGGGGCGTGGATATCCTCGTCAACAATGCCGCGATATTCCCGCGATCCAATTTCCTGGAAATGGCGGAATCCGAATTCGACGCGGTCATCAACATAAACCTGAAAGGCAATTTCCTGTGTGCGCAGGCAGCGGCAAAGCGCATGGCTGCCGCCGGGACCAAAGGCGGCATCATCAACCTGACGTCGGGCGCGGCATTTCGCAGTTCGCCACGCGGCGTGCATTATGTCGCCAGCAAAGGCGGGGTTGTTGGGCTCACCCGGGCCGCCGCGCTGGAACTGGCGCCGCATGGTATCCGCGTGAATGCCATCGCGCCGGGGCTTACGGATACGGCGCAGCCGCGCTACGGTAGCACAGAGGAAGAAATTGCGGCGACGGCGGCATTGAACCCGTTGCCGGGCCTGTCGCAGCCGGAAGACATTGCCAGCCTGGCGGTGTTTCTGGCGTCTGACGACGCATCGCGCATCACGGGCCAGACCATGCATGTCAATGGCGGCCAGTACCTGACCTGAACCTGAAACCTGATCGAGACGATCACCAAATTGGAGGAATAATATTATGGATGGCAGCAGCACACCGGGCACCCCCCCGGCACTCGATGGCATCAAGGTACTCGACTTCACCCAGTTTGAAGCGGGACCATCCTGCACCCAGGCGCTGGCCTGGATGGGCGCGGAAGTGGTCAAGGTCGAAGAACCCAAACGCGGCGAACCGGGCCGCTGGGGGATGACCGACCGGTCCGATGCGGATTCCCACTATTTCATCTTCTATAACCTCAACAAGAAAAGCGTCACCTGCAATCTGAAGTCCCCGGAAGGCAAGGCGCTGATCGAAAAAATGATCAAGGAAGTCGACGTCGTCGTGGAAAACATGGCGCCCGGCACCTTCGCCCGGCTCGGCTTTCCCTACGAGCGGCTGGCGGAACTGAACCCGCGCATCATCTTCGCGCAGGTCAAGGGCTTCTCGCCGGACGGACCGCATGCCAACTACCTGGCCTTTGACATGATCGCACAGGCTGCCGGCGGCACCTTCGCCATCAACGGCTTTCCCGACCAGCCACCAATCCGCCCCGGCGCGACCATGGGCGATACCGGCACCGGCATGATGGCCGCGATGGGCATTCTCGCCGCGCTGTATCAGCGGGTCAGCACCGGCAAGGGCCAGCACATCCAGGTCGCGATGCGCGACGCGATGGTCAATTACAGCCGCACCCCGATGAGCCGCCAGGCCGCGCTCTCCGACGGGTCCGTCCTGCCGCGTATCGGCAACGAGGTTTTTGGCACGGCGCCGGGCGGGTTGTTCCCCTGCAAGCCGGGCGGGATCGACGACTGGGCCTATGTCTTCGCATCACGAGGTAACGAGGAGCACTGGAAGCGCCTGTGCCGCATCATCGGCCGCGAGGAGCTGATCGACGACCCGCGGATGGCGGATGGCAGCACCCGCTACGCGCACAAGGATGTCATCAACGAGGCCATCACCGCCTGGACGATGCAGCACACCAAGACGGAGGTCATGGAACAGATCGCCGGCGCCGGCGTGCCCTGTGGCGCTGTCTACAACATGAAAGAACAACTGGCGGACAAGGACCTGCTGAAGCGGGGCATCATGAACGTGATCGACCACCCGGTCCGCGGCAAGGTCACCGTACCGGGCTCACCGATCAGCATGTCGGAAACCAAAGTCCCCGTGACGTCCGCCCCGATCCACGGGTCAAGCAACGAGGAAATCTACGGCGATTGGCTCGGCCTTTCACCGGAAGAAGTGAAGAAGATGCGCGCCGACAACGTCATCTGACGGAACGCGCGAAAAGAATTGGCGGCGTTGCCTTTTGAAAGAGGCAGCGCCGCTTTTTCTTATCTGGATTCCTATGCCACGCGCTCCCGCAACTGGAACTTCTGGATCTTGCCGCTGGCCGTTCTTGGCATGGCATCAATGATTTCCAGCCGTTCGGGGAAATAGTTTTTCGCCATATTCTTTTCGCTCAGCCAAGCGACCATGTCTTCAAAGGTCAGGCTTGCACCGGGATTTAGTGTAACGAATGCGCAGGCGCGTTCGCCGAGGCGTTCATCCGGCATGGCGACGATGGCGGCGTCCTGCACCGCCGGATGGCGATACAGCAGTTCCTCGACCTCGACCACGGGGATGTTTTCGCCACCGCGGATGATCACATCCTTGCTGCGACCACTGATGCGGATATAGCCGTCGGACCGCATCCAGGCGTTGTCACCGGTATCGAACCAGCCCTCCGCATCGGTCGCAAACAGTTCGGGCCGCTTCAGATACCCGACGAAATTGAACGCACCGCGCACCTGCAGCCGCCCTTCGACATCATTTGGCACGAGGTTGTCGTCTTCGTCGACGATGCGGACTTCCATGCCTTCAATGGCACCACCATCGGATTCGAAAATCTTGTCCGGCGGATCGCCGGGGCGGGTCATGGCGGCGGCACCGTTCTCCGTCATGCCCCAGCAGGCAATGACGGTCGCCCCCAGCCGTTCGTTCGCCCGTTCCACCAGCACCCGCGGAATCGGCGCACCGGCGGTCAAAAACATCCGGAAACTGCCGAGGTCGCATTCGTCCACAGTCGGTGCATTGGCGAGGTCGGCAAGAAACGGCGTGGACGCCATGCAGAAACTGGCCCGTTCATCCTGGATGATACGCGCCGCTTTTGATGGATCCCACACATCCATTAAAACAGCGGTCGCGCCGAGGAATATCGGCATCACCAGCCCGTAGCCAAAGCCCGTCAGATGGGCCAGTGGCGACGGCATCAGAATGACATCATCGGAATCGAGTTCGATCCGCTCGACAAACTTCACCAGATTCCCGATTAGCGTGTTCTGGTTATGCATCACCCCCTTGGGCTGGCCCGTCGTGCCCGAGGTATAAAGCAATAGCGAGACATCGCCGGGGTCCGGCTTGCGGGCCGCATATTCCGCATCGCGATCGCGGCTGCTGCCCGGGAACAGGGCAAGGAACGCATCCGGGTCGGGCCCTTCGATAACGAAGACATGCTGCAGGCCGGGCGCGTCGCCGCGCAGCCCGTCGATCATGCCCGGATAATCGAAATCACGATAGCGGCGCGGGACAAAGATCGCCTTCGCCCCCGCGAAGGGCAGCATGAAGGACAGTTCGCGCTGCCGAAAGATTGGCATCAGCGGGTTGGTCACCGCGCCGATCCGCACGCAGGCAAGATGCACCACCGCAAACTGCCAGTAATTCGGCAATTGAACGGAGACCACATCACCGGGTTCGATTCCGGTTTCGATCAGCCCCAGCGCAACCCGGTCAACAAAGCGACCGAGTTCCGCATAGGTGAACGACACCCGCACCCCCGCCTGACTGTCGTAACCGACAATCGCGGCGCGGTCCGGATAGGCCGCAATCGCCGCGTCAAGACAATCCGTGACGAGACGGTTCGGCCATAACCCGCTACGCATGAAATAATCAATGCGCGCGGGCGGCATTTGCAGTTCGAAGGCCACGGCAATCCTCCCGAAAGTGTGCCCTTCCCGTCCAGGCCGCGCTACGCGGCGAGCACCTGCCTACACGGGTGATTCAGGATCGAAGTTCGGCTTGCGTTTCTCAAGATGCGCCGCCAGTCCTTCACGAACTTCGGAGCCCGCAAAGCCGAGCATTTCCAGCGCCGTCGAGGCATCGTAGGAAGGCCCCATCATGCGGTACCAGTTGTTCAGCGCATATTTAGTCCAGCGGATGGCGCTCGGCGGTCCAGCGACAAGCTTGTTCGCCACTTCCAGCGCCTTGTCCTGCAGTTGATCGTCCTCGACGCACATGGACACCAGGCCCAGTTCATCCGCCAATTTTCCATCGACAGGTTCGCACAGCATCAGCAGGTATTTCGCCTTGGCCATACCGCACAGCAGCGGCCAGTTGATGACCGCGCAATCGCCCGCGGCAACGCCCAGCCGCGTGTGCCCGTCGACAATCTTGGCCGCCTTGCCGGCGATGGAGATATCGGCCAGCAGCGCCGCAACCAGCCCCGCTCCAACAGCAACACCGTTGATCGCGGAAATGATCGGCTTGTTGCAATTGATGATGTTGTAGACAAGGTCCCGCGCTTCCTTCCACGCCTGGATGCGCTGCTTTTCGTCATTCATATTGGCTTCGATCATGCTGAAATCGCCGCCGGACGAGAACGCCTTGCCCTTGCCGGTCAGGATCACCGCGCTGATATCGGGATCGTCGTCGATATCCCGCCAGATATAGGTGAACTGCTTGTGCCCTTCGGCATCCAGCGAGTTGTAGGTCTTGGGATTATTCAGGGTTATCCGCAGCACGCGGTCGGCCGGATAATCAAATTCAAACTTCGTATACTTTGCGTAACGGTCGCTCATGATTTCTCTCCCGGTAGATTTATTCTGTTATTCCGCAAATTGTCGTCGCGGGCCGACGGCCCGCTCGGGATTTGCTTTAGTCGACCATGGTCAGGCCGCCACTGACGCTGAGCACCTGCCCGGTCAGATAATCGGACCGTCCGCTCGCGAAGAACAGGATGGCATCGGCGATTTCATGCGGCTGCGCCAGACGCTTGAACGGTATCGCGCGGGTCAGCGCCTGCTGCATACGTTCCGACTGGGCCGCGAACAGCGGTGTATCGGTCGGTCCCGGGCAGACGCAGTTCACGTTGATGCGGTGGCGGGCCATTTCCCGCGCCAGCGACTTCGTAAAGGCAATAATGCCTCCCTTGGCGCCGGCATACATGGTTTCCCCCATGCTGCCGACACGGCCGGCATCGCTCGCGACATTGATGACCTTGCCGGCATTCCGCTCGATCATCGGGTCCAGGAACGACCGGGTTACCTTGACCGGTCCCATCAGATTGATGGCGACGATCTTTTCCCAGAAGTCCGGGGTATTTTCGATGAAAGGCTGAATGACATCCCAGCCCGCCACGTTGGCGACAACGTCGATCTGTCCGTTCGCAGCCAGTGCGGCATCGCGAAATGCCGTGATGGAGGCATCATCGGAAATATCGAGCCGGTGAAAGGTTGCGTCACCCTTGACCATTGCAGCGGTTTCGGCGCCACCTTCTTCGTTAATGTCGCCGAAAAAGACGCGAGCCCCGGCTTCGCACAAGGTCTGCACGGTTGCCCGGCCAATCCCGGACGCGCCGCCGGTAACGACGATATTCTTGCCATCGAGTTTCATTATTATGTCTCCTCCCGTGGTGTCAGTCGTGCCCCGCCATCATACGCGTGACGGTATAGGTGATCGGCGTTTCACCCTTCTGGTTCATGATATCGTTGCGGGTCGTGACAATGCCGCGGTTGCCCTTGCTGGTCGGGCGGATGGCGGTCACTTCGACGACGCAATGGATGGTATCGCCGACGATGGTCGGACCTTTTACCTTCAGGTTCGTTTCCAGCATGGCCAGGCCGGTATGCTGCATGGTCGACTGGGCCAGGATGCCCTCGATGAAGCTGTAGCACAGCGCCCCCGGCACAGGACGGCCCTGGATGGCAGCCCCCTGTTCCTCGCCGAATGTATGGTCGGTAAAGATCACCTCCAGCAGCCCCGTGGCGTTGATGAATGTGACGAGGTCCGTTTCCGTAATCGTTCGGTTGATCGTGCGGAATTTCTGCCCGATTGTCAGGTCATTCCAGTACAGGCCCAGCCCGACATAGGGGATTTTTTCGGCGGTCATTCTTGCAGTTCCTTTTCTTTATTCGAGTCAATGCGCGCCTGAACATGGTCAAACACGCCAAAGCAGATTTCCAATTGCGCGTCCGTCAGTCCGGATAACAATTCGCGCCTCAGCTCCTGGATATGCCGTTCAAGTTCGACGATTATCGGGGCGGATTTTTTGGCCAGATGGATGGTTTTGGCGCGGCGGTCATCGGGATCACTGTGCCGTTCAACCAGGCCGTCCGCTTCCAGCCGGTCGAGCTGACGCACAAGCGTTGAACCGCGAATACCCACGATATCCGCCAGCACATTCTGTTTCAATCCGTCGCCATGTATCGCCAGATAATGCAGGATAAGCCCCCGCGCCTGACTGAGCCCCAGCGGGCCGAGCCTGGTATCGAGCATATTGCGCCATTGATGCGCGGTCTCGGCAAGCCGGGCCGCGAAATTATCGATGAGATCGTTTGCCTGCGAGTCCATAACACATCATCCGCCGTTTAGGCGGATGATGTTAGGATGCTAATAATTAGGTTGCAAACCAATTTGCCACACGCGGCGGCGCGGGTTTACCGCAGATGGCACGCTACGACGTGGCCCGGTGATATTTCCTTCAGCAACGGCGTCTCAACCCGACAGCGTTCCTCCGCATAGGGACAGCGGGTATGGAAGTGACAGCCGGACGGCGGGCTGATCGGGCTTGGTACATCACCCTGCAGGATTTTCTTTTCCCGCTTGATGGTCGGATCGGGAATTGGTACCGCCGACAGCAACGCTTCGGTGTAGGGATGCAGCGGACTGGTGAAGAGCGTCTTCTTGTCCGTGTATTCAACAATCCGGCCAAGATACATCACCGCGATGTAGTGGCTGATATGTTCGACGACCGCCAGATCATGCGCGATGAACAGATAGGAGAGGTTGAATTCCTTCTGCAGGTCCATCAGCAGGTTGATGACCTGCGCCTGGATCGACACGTCGAGCGCCGAAACCGGTTCGTCACCGACAATCAGTTTCGGGTTATAGGCAAGCGCGCGGGCGATACCGATTCGCTGCCGCTGACCGCCGGAAAACTGATGCGGAAAGGCATCCATCTGCGCCTTGCGCAATCCGACACGGTCGAACAGGGCTGCCACGTGATCCTTGCGCTGATTTTCCGGCACGATGTCGTGGATCTTCAGTGATTCGCCGACGATATCCCCCGCGGTCATGCGCGGATTCAGGGATGAGAACGGATCCTGGAAAATAATCTGCATTTCGCGCCGGAACGGGCGCAACTCGCTCTTGCTCAACCCGGTGATATCTTTTCCGTCGATCTTGATACTGCCTTCCGTCGGTTCGACGAGACGCAGCACGGTACGGCCAACAGTCGTCTTGCCGCAGCCACTTTCGCCAACCAGGCCCAGCGTTTCCCCCTGCTTGATGGAGAAGCTGACGCCGTCGACGGCATAAACCTTTTTGGTGGCACGGGACAGAATGCCTGTCTTGATCGGGAAATGTTTTTTCAGCCCCGTCACTTCCAGAACAGGCGCTTCACCGCCGGCCATCTCGGCGACCGCATCTCCGGCGGAATTCGTCACGTCAGTCATTTTTCTCTCCATACAGACGTTCGGAGTGCCAACAGGCAGCCCAGTGTCCCGGCCGTTTTTCCTCATAGGGCGGATATTCGCCGGTGCATTTGTCATCCGCATACTGGCACCGCGGCGCAAAAACACATCCCGATGGAAGATCGCTCAGCGGTGGCACGATACCGGGAATTTCCGTCAGCCGTTCCTCGACGTTGGAATCCTTGCCGCTCATGATCGCCAGATGCGGCACCGAGGACAGCAGCCCGTGCGTGTAAGGATGCAGCGGCTCGCCGAACAGCGACACGACGTCGGTTTCTTCGACTTTCCGGCCCGCATACATGACAATGACCCGTTGCGCCGTTTCGGCGATAACGCCCAGATCATGCGTGATCAGCACCATCGCGGTGCCGAGCTTCTTCTGCAGTTCCAGCGTCAAATCCAGGATCTGTGCCTGGATCGTCACATCCAGCGCGGTCGTCGGCTCATCGGCAATCAGCACCTTGGGATTACAGGCAAGTGCCATGGCGATCATGACCCGCTGGCGCATACCGCCGGAAAGCTGATGGGGATATTCCTTTACCCGCTGCTCGGATTCCGGAATTTTCACCAGTTTCAGCATTTCAATGGAACGGTCCATCGCCTCGGCAGTCGACATTCCCTGATGCAGGATCAGCGCTTCGCTGATCTGATGCCCGATGGTCAACACAGGGTTGAGCGATGTCATCGGCTCCTGGAAGATCATCGAAATATCGTTGCCGCGGACCTTCCGCATTTCGGCTTCTTCGAGTTCCAGCAAGTTGACGCCGTCCAGCACAACCTTGCCACCCAGGATCTTGCCGGGCGGGTTCGGCACCAGCCGCATCAGCGACAATGCGGTGATGCTTTTACCGCAACCGGATTCACCGACGATGCCGAGCGTTTCGCCCTTGCGAAGGTAGAACGACACGCCGTCGACGGCCTTTACCACGCCTTGCTTGGTGAAGAAGTAGGTCTTGAGCCCCTCCACCTCGAGAGCAATTTCATTGCTGTTGGGAGCCTCGGCGTCAGCCCCCTGTGTACTCGCTGTATCAACCATAATTCCGCTGTCCAGTATTTATTGTTTTACGGTTCGCACGAACCTTTTGATTCCAGGTTACTCCAACGCCTTGCACTAACTGCGCTGCCGGGGATCGAGCATATCGCGAAGCGCATCGCCTAGCAGGTTGGTGCCGAACACGGCGGCACTGATCGCCAGGCCGGGGAAGATCACCAGCCAGGGCGCAACCCGCACATATTCCGCTGCTGATTCCGAAAGCATACGACCCCAGGAGGGGTGCGGTTCCGGCACCCCCAGCCCCAGGAAGGATAAGGATGCTTCAACCAGGATTGCCGCGCCAAGCTGCGCCGTGCCGAGAACGATCAGCGGTGCCAGCGTATTTGGCAGCACATGGCGAATGGCAACGCGCCATTCGCTCATCCCGCTGGCGCGGGCGGCCTCGACAAATGGCATTTCTCGCAACGACAACGTACTGGATCGGACCACACGCGCAATATTGGGCACAAGTGGTATTGAAATCGCGATAATCGTGTTTTCCAGCGATGGCCCGAGCGACGCGGCCATCACCAGCGCCAGCACAAGGAGTGGCAGCGCCTGCATGACATCAATGATCCGCTGCATGATCAGGTCAAACCAGCCCAGCAGATAGCCGGACATCAACCCGATCACGATGCCGATAATGCCGCCCAGCAAGGTCGATGCGACCCCGACGATCAGCGATATCCGCGCACCATGCACGATACGGCTATACATGTCGCGGCCCATCATATCGGCGCCGAGGCTATGATCCGCACTAGGCGGGGCCAGCGATGAACTGGCATTCGTCGACAGCGGGTCATGTGTCGCGATGACATCCGCAAACACGGCCGCCAGTACAAAGATGATGACGATCAACGCGCCGGCGGCCCCAAGCGGGTAGCGCCGACAGAAATAAACAAAGGCATCCCAGCGGCTGTGTACATTCGCGCCGGCCCGGGTCAATTCTGCCTGATGGTCAATATTTACCATGGTTCAGTCTTTCTTGATTCGAGTTGGGCCGGGTTAGTCAGAGTACTTGATGCGAGGATCCAGCGTTGCGTATGCCAGATCGACCATGAAATTGATCACAACAACGATCACCGCGATCAGCATCACCAAATTCTGCACAATGGGATAATCCCGCATCAGGATCGCTTCCACGAGGAAATGGGCGACACCGGGAATGTTGAAAACAGTTTCGGTGATGATCAATCCGCCGATCAGGAACGCTGCCTCGATGCCGATAATTGTCAGCACCGGTAGCACCGCGTTCTTGAGGGCGTGGTGATAGTTGATCGAATTTTCCGAAGCGCCCTTCGAGCGAGCTGTCCGGATATAATCCTGCCGCATGACTTCCAGCATGGACGATCGCGTCAGGCGCATGATCAGCGCCGAACTTCGGAATCCGACAGCCGCAGCCGGTATCAGGTAAAGCCCCAGTTCCTCCCATATACTTTCCGGCGTATCCGTATAGATCGGAATGCTGCCGAAATAGCTGACGAAGAACATCAGGATCAGCAGTGCGAGCCAGAAGGAAGGTAGCGACAAGCCGCTCAGACTGATGACCCGTAGCGTATAATCAAGCGCTGTGTCCTGCTTTACAGCGCTGATGACGCCAAGCGGAAGTCCGAACAGGACGGAGAAGAACAGCGATAGGATGGCCAGCTTCGCCGTAATCGGAATGCGCGGCCCCAGTTCGTCCACGGCCGGCATTTCCGACACATAGGAGAAACCAAGATCCCAGCGCATAAGGCCGGTAATCCAATGGTAATATTGCACGGGTATCGGGAGATCGAGACCAAGCTCTTTCTCGATATTCGCCTTCTCTGCCGGATCAACGAAACCGGCGGAGTCGAACATGATATCGACAATATTGCCCGGCATCATACGCAGCATCACGAAGATGATGATCGACATGCCGATGAGCGTGAGCAGCATCAATAGAAACCGCTTCACCAGATACGTACTCATCTACTTCTCCCCCTGCCATTTCACAATTCAAGAGCGGTGGCCGCAGATGCCCTGCCGCTCCGAACCGTTACCAGCCTGAGGCTGGCATAACTTTTTTCTTCTGTAGCCGTGTCTCTAGAGTCGGTCAGGGCTGCCATCAGCACACTTGCTGATGGCAGCCCCTCCCGGATTTCACTCTTACTTGTCGAGCCAAACGTCTTCCATGCGCCAGTTGTTGTAGACACTGTTCACATGTGTGACGAAACCCTTCACATAAGGATGGAAGCAGGTTCCAGCCTTGTTGTGGAAGATGATCGGACGTGCTGCGTCTTCCTGCAGCCGCTTGTCGATCTCCCAGACGAGCTTCCGGCGCTCATCCTGGTCAGCCATCATGGACTGCTTTTCAAACAGCGCGTCCATTTCCTTGTCGCAGTAACCGGTATAGTTCCGCTGCGAACCACAGGAGTAGTTCTCAAAGAAATTCACGTCCGGATCGTCAACGCCCATGCCGGTCAGGTTCAGACCTACCTGATAATCCTTGCGGGCGACCTTGGCATGCCAGTTACTGGTTTCAACCGTATCCAGCGTCGCGTCGACATAGATTTCCTTGAGGTGATCGATCAGGATGACCGCGGGATCGCGATACGTTGCGATATTGCGTGTCGCCACCTTGATCTTCAGCGTGTTGTCGGGGCCGTATCCGAGACCCGTCATGATTTTGCGCGCTTGTTCGCGGTTCGCGGCAACATCAGGGTTATAGCCGGCAACAGTCGCCCGGTATTCAGGCGTCCAGCCCCAACCACCATTCGGCGGCGGCAGCATCGACCCGGCAACATAGGTCTGGCCCTGGCCAAGAATGTCGACAAAGGCCTGGCGATCGATGGTCAACACCATCGCCTTGCGGATATCGGCATTATCGAACGGCGGCGCGTCGCGGTTCACGATCAGGTTTGCACTGACATTGGTCGCAACCATCTGGCAGATCGCATCCGGTGCCTGTGTCTGAACATCCTTGAGCATCGGCACCTGGATGTCCGTGTTGTACGTCATGTCGAACTTGCCCGCGATGAAGGCGAGAACCCGGGTCGAGCGGCTCTTGATGATCGTCCAGTCAATCCCGTCAAGATACGGCTGACCCTTTTTCCAGTAGTTTTCGTTCTTGGTGAACTTGACGCTCTCATTCTGCTTCAGCGCAACAAACTTGAACGGGCCTGTTCCGATTGGCGCGGTCCGCATCTTCTTGGGCGAAACATGGCACGGATAAACGGGCGAATAACCACCGGCCAGCAGACCGATAAAGGCCGGCTGAACGCGCCTCAGGTGGAACGTCGCTTTGTAGTCACCGTCGACCGTGATTTTTTCAAGATTCTTGTACCAGGACTTGCGCGGATTCTTGCGCAGCTTGGCCTTGCCATTACCGAGGATCAGATCCCAGGTGCATTTGACGTCCTTCGCGGTGAAGGGCTTGCCATCATGCCATGTAACGCCTTCCCGCAGATTGAACGTCAACTGCGTCTTGTCGCCATTCCATGACCAATCCTTCGCCAGGTCCGGTACAATGGTGTCCAGGCTTTCCTTGGCGATGGCGTTGTCATACATGACCAGGTTGTTGAACACGCCCATATAAGGGGAAGAGGTCGAATGCGTGGCCTCTTCATGGATCGAGCCACTCGGCGGTGTACCACGATGGTAGATCTTTAAAACGCCGCCGCTCTTCTCTGCCACCGCGGCCTGTGCTGTCAGCGTTACCGCCAGCACGGACGCAACAGCGGTAACTGTCCGCATAGTCCTGTTCATTTATGAACCTCCCTGTTGTTCGTTAGCGTCAGGATTCACTAATCTTTATTCGACAACTTCCCGATCTTTTATGAGTCGCCATCACCTGTCGGCGAGATTATGCGCGATCACCTCTGGCGTGCCAAGGGGTACCTGACTCACCAAAGGCTGTTCGCCCTCGCCCCGCACGAGGCGCTCCTCACGACCTCGTGCGATTCGCAGACCTGTTTGTGTTAAAGAGTCACTGGACATCCGCACCACATCAAATTTTCAGTCGAAACGCCACGTTCCCGACCGATCCACGCGGCAGGTTCTTCAGGCCTCTTATCTGTCCAGCCAGATATCCTCCATCCGCCAACCATTATAGATGCCGCTCCGAACCGTTACCAGCCTGAGGCTGGCATAACTTTTTTCTTCTGTAGCCGTGTCTCTAGAGTCGGTCAGGGCTGCCATCAGCACACTTGCTGATGGCAGCCCCTCCCGGATTTCACTCTT